>Ga0307489_10000691_pt1 | contig 21149 bp, 27 predicted proteins | sample SB12metaG_FD_202247 | JGI IMG/M metagenome (GOLD analysis project Ga0307489, IMG submission 202247) | Sea-ice brine microbial communities from Beaufort Sea near Barrow, Alaska, United States - SB 1.2 | ecosystem: Environmental > Aquatic > Marine > Coastal | place: USA: Alaska | collected... | reverse complement strand
TGCTCACCACGTCATAGGAGATGCCCGTCAACTCAAGGAACGAGAGTTCAAAACGCCTGTCGATGGCGTTGCGACGAGCAAGTGCCTGGCAGATGTTGCTGTCACCACTTTACAGGATGCCAAGTAACTCAAGAAACGAGGCTTCACAATGCGTGTCAGTTGACGTGGTGGTGACTAGCTGCCATGACCTGCCGCGGTGAGGAGCGGGCGGCGGCTGCAGTGTCCGGGCGTGTACGGCGGCACCACCATGTGCGCGTTGGGTCCGCCCAGCAGGGACCATCAGTTTTGCTAGATGTAAGCGAAACGCATTTTGAACCCCCATATTGAATGGTGTCCTATGATGTGCCTTGCATTATACATAGGAAAGGAGGAGAGACTGGGAGAGGAGAGGCAGGAGAGATGAGAGTGAGGAGATCGAGAGGAGAAGAGAGAGCATTTCGGAAGGAGGCTCGGCGGGCACATGCTAGAAATGAGCCACCTCACAATGATGTCTTCGAGCGACATGTCGACAACACCGAGGCGGAGGTGGAGGAGGCGGAGAGGAGGAGGAGCGGGAGGAGCAGGATGAGGAGGAGAATCAAGTGGTGGAGGAGGAGGAGGAGGAGCAGGAGGGGGAGGATCTGTCAGGACCCATCCGGTTTTGCGGGGGCGGACCCATCCGTAACGAGTGACGTCTTTGCGATTCTTCGTTATTTAGTTTTATGCGAAGTTATGCCTATTCGCCGTGGATCAAGTCCCCGGAGGATGCGGTCAAGTCCATGGCCTATCTACGCGAGAAGGAGGGGCGTGAGTTGAACCTGGACAAGGTGTGGCCTGAGGAACGTCGCGCATGAACATGTATGTGAGTGGAAACCACTGTCAAAGCCATGTTTTGACAGGGCACTTGTGGCGACACGTGTGCGTGGACACCCCCATCCCCCCCTCTACGCCACCGACACCAGGGTATACCCCGCCCTCCCAAACCCGTCACCAGCTCTGCGCCCGTGTTTCACGCCACTGCTATAGCTGTCCCCGCCGCCGCCGCCAAACGGAACGTACCACGTTACTTGCGCGTCTCGCGTACAATTCTGAAAACAGAAAAGCATTTTCTCTGAAGAAGCCCTTCAAAAAGGCGAAGGAGGTGCTGGCGCAGTTGCAGGCAGGGGCTTACACTCGCCCACTTCTCGGCTCAACCTAAGCCGTTTTGGTCAGTGAGCCGGGTTGTGCACAGTTCGCGACGAGTCATGACCCATCTATTGACTGAAGGTACTTAACGTGTCCCACAAAAAGTCCTGATGTTGAGCTGAGAAGTGGACGAGTGTAAGCCCCTGGCTGAAGGCGGACCACAAGAAGTGGTATCCCAACATTGCGTGGGCGCTGCCGAAAAGGTGGCCGGGCTTTCTGCTCTACCTGGAGCGTTCCAGCGACAAGATCGGCAAGCGTGATAACAAGGCGACATTCCCGCCTGTTTGAGTCTGCCACGTGTCGAGAGGTGTACACAGGGGGAGGGCTCAAGGGTAGCGCACCGTGTAGCACAAGAGTGAGGATGACTAGGCTAGCTTAGCTCTCTTCAATAGCTCGTGTCACACGTCATAATAATCAAGGGAAACTGCGCTCGGGCCTGTGGACTCACACCAACAGTAGGTATGACAGTATGGCGACACGCTCGCGCCATGCTCCATTCTGCCATGTGTCGATAGACGTACACAACGCTAGAACGAGAATGGTGGGAAGAGAGAGAAAGGGAGCAGACTTGAGCAATTGCGCTAGCTCCTAGTCCAGCAGGCACGCGCCACTCGTTGAAGTCACCGCAACCCAGGGGCCTGGGTACAGGCTGTACCAATCGTACTGCCGATATTTCAGTAACGGTGGGTGATGCGGCGGAAGGCGCGGCGTGGGATAGACACGGGCGCTGAGGCGCGCGACGCGATACCAATTGAATGTAACGAGTTCGTATGCAACCAAGCACAATCTAAGCATGTGCATTGATATTGACTAGCGTTCGTCGAGCCCCAAAGCACTCACATGGTGAGCTTTAACCAACCCCCTCCGCCATATCTCAAGCGTACAGACTGATTAAAGGTCCGTCAGGGTCGATGATGCTCACAAATCGTGAACTGCTTTGGTTCCTCGTTGTCAACGGGGTGTCACACTGACACACGGGATGAAATAATAAAAGAGAAAAGGCAAGTCTGTGCTTTTTGGGGGCTCCCGCATCACAGGCGCCCGTCGGCGGTGCTGGTCCGCCGGTGGTAGGTATGTCCGCTCCAAGGGCCTGACATATGATGTTGGCCACGTCATCAACTGCACTCTGAACCCTTAATTGTTGAGTTACATGCCATCCTGTGACGTGGCGAGCACTACATGTTGAGTCAAATTCCATCCTATGACGTGGCGAGCACTTTCTGTCGGCCCTTACCCGCTCTCGCGCATCGTCTTACGCGCCGCCATCGCCCGCAGCATTGCACTGGATGGCGCGTCCGGCGGCGGCGGCGGCAGCGGGGCCGAATCAACCGCGACGGCGGCGGCGGCGGCGGCGGCTGTTGAGGCGGAGGCGGAGGCGGAGGCGTCGTGCGCTTGCATGTGGATCCCGTCGGAGCGCGACCGCTGGTCAGGGGCTTACACTCGTTCACATTTCAGCTCAACTTGAGCTCCTCTGTCCAGCGTATAACCAAAGTTAACTCATGAATACGTCCTGCAGATGCTCAAGTTGAGCTCTAACGTGAACGAGTGTAAGCCCCTGCCGCTGATGCGGGACGCGTCGACCGGGGTAGGTAGCGGGACCGGAGTGCGGCGGCGGCCCACCCGCAGCGTGCGGCGGGGCAACCAAGGTGTAGCGGCGCACGTCGAATTTGAAAGCAATATTTGGAGGCATTTCATCATATTTTAGTATCGAGCGCTTAGTTCCAGGCGCTTTCAACGTGGGTTTGATAGTGTCAACCTGCACCGCCCTACCAAGGTGGACCCGGAGATGATGCGCGGCATCACCGCTTCCTGGGTGTAGCGGCGCAAGCTGAAATTGAAAGCAAAACTTGAAACCGGTGCATCGTATTCCAGTTCCAAGCGCACAGTTCCAGGCGCTGTCAACGTGGGTTCGATAGGGTCAACCTGCACCGCCCTACCTGGGGCTCGGCCGCCGGGGGCACCGTGGCCTGCGAGCAGGGGCTTACAATCGTTCACTTTTCAGCTCAACTTGAGCCGTGCCCGACACAAAAACACCCTGCACACCCTAAACACCCCCTTATCACGGGCTACACGACCCCTACGCGCACACCCTATCCCACAAAAAGCGCTCAAGTTGAGCTGAGAAGTGAACGAGTGTAAGCCCCTGCCTGCGAGGGTCCACGCGAGGGGGCGCCGCCGAAGGAGGCGGTTCTCCGGGCATCGCCGGCTCGCAGCGCATCCTCCGCGGCGGCGGCGGCGGCGGCGATGTCGATTTTGGCGGTGCGCTTCCGCGAGTCTATGCGCGCCATCACCTTCTCCGCCGCTGCAGTCGTTGCCCCGGGGGGAAACGCTTCCTCCTTCTGCGGGGTTGACCCGATGAACGTTGCGAACGGGCTCGCCGCCACTCCCCCGGCCGCCGCCGCTTCCGCCCCAGGGATGCCACCACCCCCACCGTCGCCCCTGTCGGGGCTTCCATCACCGCTCCCGCCGCCGCCGCCGCCGCCGCCACCACCACCGCCGCCGCCACCGCCGCCACCGCCGCCGCCACCGCCGCCGCCGCCGCCACCGCCGCCGTTGCCACCGCCGGGCACAACCCCGGTCTGATGCTGCAGCTCCACACCCTCAGGCCGCCTCCTCTGCCCCCCGCCTCCTCCTCCCCCCCAGCCCCCTCCATCCCCACCTCGGTTGCCGCCCCCCTTCCCTGCCGCCGCCGCAACGTGCATATCGATGAGGCCCTGCAGCCGCGTAATGATATCCTCGATGTAGCGGAGCAAGTTGAAATTGAAAGCCAAAATTCAAACCAGTACATCACATTGTAGTCGTTGAAACCAGGCGCTGAACCCAAGTGCTGAAACCCAGGCACTGACACCCAGGCACTGAAACCAGGCGCTGAAACCAGGCGCTGACCCCACGTGCTGAAATCCAGGCACTGAAACCAGGCGCTGAAACCAAGCGCTGAAACCAAGCGCGTGCAACACAGGTTTCAAGCCCTTTCAACTCGCACCGGCCCACCTCGAACGCGGGTCGGTGGGCCGGAGCCTGAGCCCACCCGTCGCGGATAAGCCCATCATAAGTTTCGAGGCTGGGGAAGTGCGGCCCCGTGGGTACGGCATGGTAGATAATGCCTTTCATGTCATTTCCACACAGCTGGAACAACTGGCACTGCCCATGAATCCCAGATACCAGACAAGTGTGTGTGTGTGAGTGTGTGTGCGTATTCAAAAGTAGACTAGGCTGACGGGCCAACCGAATCACCTGGACTACAGAACAACATTTTCATATAGGGATAAGGTATAAAGTATAAAGCTGTCTGGGAACTCTAAGAGCGACCATCCAGATACCACACAGTCATCACCACTTCACAGCTGTCGATCCCTAATACCACAAAAGTATCACAGACCCTCATTTCTTGATTTAATTGGCATCACACAACGTGACGAGCGTTATCCGCCAGACCCTACCCGTAGGGTCCTCGTCCAGCGGCGGGCGCGCCTCCTCCTCCACCACCGGGTTGAAGGGTCATTGAGAACCAGCACTCGACCGACATCGGAGCATAACTTACTACCAGGTCCGATCCCCTCTACTTTCAGAAACTGAGGCGTAAACCACGTGAAACTTATGTTGGGGTGTTAAATCACTCGAAACCGGTCGGCCGGGTGTCGGTCGTTTGTTACGGACTTCCATAACATCACAATCACCCCCTCAGATTCTTAGAGCAGAGGGACTCGCTCCAGGTAGTACCTTGAGTGATATTGCTCATACAGACGCGCGGAGGAAAAGGATGAGGTGCAACGTCGGTCGTGTGCTTGTTCTCAATCCCCCTGCCGTATGCATGACCTGCCACTGCCCCAGCGCCGCCCACGGCACCTGCAGGCTACGCAGCTCCCACAACACCACGCAAGAGGGTCGTTGTAAACAAGCCCTCGAACCGAGATCAGAGCATGTTTAGGGAATGCGTTTTCATCTTTCAGGGTGAATGCTCACATAGACGCGTGGACTATGTCTGTCGATTCAACGCCGATTGAGTGCTTGTTCTCAGTAACCCCCCCGCCACTGCGAACGAGTAGACGTCTGACGCGCGCGAGTAGGTGGCGGACTGCAGCACCTCGGGTGCCATCCAACGCGGCGAGTGGTAGCGGCAAGAAACGCTTGAAACCGGTTGATCATGTTGTTCTCGTAGCTTCAAGTGCTGAAACAATAGGCGATGTCAACGCGGGTTATGATACTTTCAACCTACACCGCCCTACCGAGTGCAGCCCCCCGATGGAGTTCATGACCGGGCTGCCCACCCCCCCGGCGCCGCCCTGCCCGACGGAGGCCACGGCCACGCGGCTCAGGTTGAAGTCGCCCACCTTGACGCGGAAGTAGCGGTCCACCATCAGATTGGGCGACTTGAGGTCGCGGTGGATCACGGGCGGCGAGCAGTACGGACACAAGTTGAAGATGACAGCACAACTTGAAGGCGGTTCATCATAGTTTAAGTTCAATCGCTACAGGTAGAACCCATCGTGGTCAAACCGGGGTGAAGATGGGGTGAAGATGGGGTGAAGATGGGGTGAAGATGGGGTGAAGATGGGGTGAAGATGGGGTGAAGATGGGGTCAGTATGGGGTCAATATGGGGTCAAGATGGGGTCAAGCTGCACCGCCATACCGAGCAGTTGTGCAGGTAGCACATGCCCGCCGCCGCGCCCAGCGCCATCTGCAGCCACAAGCCAGGGGCTGACAACCGTACACTGTTCAGCTCAGCTTTAGCACTTGTTTTATGACACATTGGGTGATTTCAGTAACAAAAACGGCTCAGGTTGAGCTGAGTAGCGGGGGGATGGAAGCCCCTGCCGCACGCGCCACTCCAGCGCCGGCACACCCGGCTTGGTATGGCGCTGCAGCACGGAGAAGAGGCTCCCCCGCGCGCAATACTCCTCCACAATGGCGGGGGGCGACCGCACGGCGCCCAGCAGCAGCACGATGTTTGGGTGCCGCAGCCGCGCCACGCAGGAGGGTCATTGAGAGCAAACACTCCACTGAGATCGGAGCATGAATTAGCTACAATTTAAACACTCGACAGACGCGCGGACTAGATTGGTATTGGAGGGCAGACCGGACCCCAGACCATCGTATGAGCATTTACCCTCGCCCTCGCAAACAGCCCAATTCTACTTTTTTCGTCGATGCAACGTCAATTGAGTTCATCGAGTGCTTACTTTAAGAACCCCCCTGCCATGATGCCCACTTCGCGTTCCAGTTCGTCCAGCACTTCCGCCGCCGCCTCGTCCTCACCATTGCGCTCCGCCTCGTTGTAGCGGCGCAAGTTGAAATTACAATCAAAGTTTGAATGCGGTTCATCATGATTCGGATTCAAGCGATGAAAGCAAGTGCGGACAAACCTGATGTCAACCTACACCGCCCAACCTCGTCCTCGTCCGACTCCGCCGCAGCTTCCTGCCGCGACGCCGCCAACGCTACCAGCATTCCGCCCCCGCCGCCCGCCCCAGTCCCCCCTGCCGGGGTTGCCGCCGGAGTGGCGGCGGCGGCGCCGACGGCAAGCCCAGTTCCGCGCCCTCCGGGTTGCTGCTGCGCCAAGGGGTCAAAGGCGGCGAACGCCGAGGGCGGGCCGATGATCTTGACCGCCACCTCAGTGTGGTTGGCCCACACGGCGAAGTACACGCGGCCGAAGGATCCCTCGCCGATGCACTTCTTAAGGCGGATGTCCTTGAATGGGATGAGCGCCGTGTGAGACCCCAACGATGACACATGCGAGGCGGAGCCCGAGCCCAGGACCAGGGGCTTACATCCGTCCTCTTCTCAGCTCAACCCAAGCCGTTTTGTCACTGAAACCAGGGCAAAAAGTGCTTACATCAGGGCCAAAAAATGGGCGGTTGTGCACAGCTGTGTTTGGGCGTTGCAGGGAATTCCGCTGGTCCACTTCTCAGCTCAACCTGAGCCGTCTGTCACTGAAACCTGTCAATGTATCCCACAAATTGTGCTCAATTCAAACAGAAAGGTTGACGAGTGCGAGACCCTACCCAAGACGGAGCCGCTGCCGCCGCCGTTGCTCTTGAGGGAGTGCACGCTGGGGTTGCTGCCGCGACGCATGTTGACGTTAAATGAGGGATGGTTGATGCTCAGAGCGCGCGACGTGGGTGGCTGCGCCGCCGCTACCGCCGCTTCCAGCTCCGCCAGCGGCCACAGCATGATGGAACCGAAACGCAGGGGCTCACACTCCACCACTTTTCAGCTCAACATAAGCATTATTTTGGAATACGTAGGGTGGTTTCAGTCTACATCGACAAAAACGGCTGAGGTTGAGCCTACAAGTGGACAAGTGTAAGCCCCTGGTTGAGCCGACACGTGGATGAGTGTAAACCCCTGCCAAAGCGCCCCGCGGTGGCCACTCCGGTGTGGCCGCCGCCGTCCACCGCGCGTAGCAACACCATCCCGCTGCGGTGCGCCTGCATGCGTGCCGGCACCGGCTGCACCCCCGCTACAACTACCGCCTCGCCGCGCGCCGCTCCCGCCCTCGGGGACCACGACTCGCCATCAGCTACAGACCCACTGGCGCTACCCCCGACGCCGGGCAATACCCAAACTTTAAGCTGCCCGGTGCAATGGCCGATGCACAGCAGACGGTCAACTCCCGCGGCTCCCACCACCTTGCCTCCCGCGGGCTGCGGACCCGACAGCCGATCCGCACGCGACCCCAGCACCCCCAATAAAGTATCGGCCGAAACCCGCCCGATGGCCGATGCGTCGGCGGACGACCTCGCGGACCTGCACCCAGGGGCTTACACTCGTCCACTTTTCGGCTCAAAGTATGCACTTTTGGAGGGAAACGCTGTGCAGTTGCAGTGGCTCTGTGAAAAAAACGGCTCACGTTGAGCTGAGAAGTGGACGAGTGTAAGCCCCTGCCTGCGCCCGTCCTCCGACTCGAACTCACTCTCCGATCCCCGCTGGCCTGCCGGCTACCAGGGCCTCGCAGATAATGCCTGTCACTTCATCTTTCACATGTTAGACCCTCGTTTCCCGGGTTACTCGGCGGCACGCAACGTGGCGAGCATTATCTGCCAGGCCTTGCCGCCCACCACATCTGCACGGCGCCCGTGGCATGCACCGTCACGAGTTGGCCTGCTGCCGCGTGCGGAACCAAGGCCACGCATGGGCCCAGGTCCCTGTGCGGAGCCAGGGCGACGCACGCGCCGGTCTCCGCATCCCACGCCTCGAGGACGCCGTCGTCCGCTGACGCCCACACCACGGGCCCCAGCCGCAGCAGCTCCCGCACTGCCGCGCCGCCGTGCCGCTTGCGCCCGGACGCCGCGCCCCACCCCATAGGGCCTGGCGGATTTGGCTGGCCACGTCATCCAACGCACTGTGACGCCTCGTCTCTTGAATTAAATGGCACCCTATGACGTGGCGAGCAACACCCGCCAGGCCCTACCACCCCAACCCGCCCTTCAGCGAGCCCCCCGCCATACCCCTGAGTAGCTTCCCCGCGCCTGACGCCCCCGCCGCCGCCGCCGGTGGCGGCAGCTGCGGCTTTTGCGGTGACAGTGACCGCTCGCCAGGGTCTCATGGATAGTGCTCGCCACGTCATCAAACGCCTTTGAACCCTCGCTTCTTAAGTTAGATGACATCCTACGCCGTGGATAGCACTGCCAATTCTTTAATTAGACGACATCCTATGACGTGGCGAGCAAAATCCATCTATGAGTCCCGACCACTCGCGCGCGCTGTCCCTGCGCCCCGGTTTTGGCGTCGGCGGCTCCGTGGGGCACTGCTCCGGTGACTCCGCCGCCGCCCGCTCTGCGGCGGTGCGGACTGGCCGCCCCGTTGAACAGCACAGCACGCGCAGCACCGCCGGGATATGGGGCCTGCCGGATCATCGACGCGCATTTTGAACCCTCGACTCTTGAGATAAATGGGCACCTATGAACGTGGCGAGCAATATCTGTCAGGCCCTGTCATCCAACACACTTTGAACCCTCGTCTCTTGAGGAGGTGGCACCCTATGGCGTGGCGGGCAATAACCGCCAGCCGTACCGTGCTACGCTCCACGTCGTCCGCCGCCACAACCTCCAGCAGCGTGCCGTCGGCCAACCCCACCCACGCCGTGCCGCGCGCCACGGGCGTCATGGCAGTGACGGCCGCCCCGCGCGCCGACACCGCGGTAGCGCCGCCCCACTGGCACCCATCAGTAGGGCCTGGCAGATATTGCTTGCCACGTCATAGGCTGCCATTTAGGTGCCATTCAGCTCAGGAGACCAGGGTTCAAAGTGTATTTGACGACGTGGCGAGCAATATCCCAATATCCACCAGGCCCTACCCAGCATCCGTGTCCCACGCCGCCACGCCGCCCCCTATGCAGGGGCTTACACTCGTCCACTTTTCGGCTTAACGTAAGCGCTTTCTGTGGGATCGAATTTGCATGCAGGAGGTTTAAAGGGTTGTTCAGGGTGTGTTCATAAGGTGCTAGGGGGTATGGGGAGGCTCAGTGCGGGGCTCAGTGTGTATTTTGTGTCAGGAACGGCTCAGGTTGAGCTGAAAACTGGACGAGTGTAAGCCCCTGCCCCTTTGGTGCCCGTCCACAGCAGCGCGGAGTTCTGCTCAGCCGCCATCGCCGTCACGTCCCCCAGGCAGATACCCATGCAGCCGGCGGCGGCGCCAGGCGCGGGTCCCTCTGCCACCGCATACGCCGCCGCGCTGCCGCCCAGCAGGAGGGTCAGTGAGACCATGCCCTTCAACATCGTGCCTGACGTTCTTTCAGAGTGACCTCTCACACACACGTGCAGACTCGACTCGATTCGTCGGAAGGCGACGATGATCGAGTGCTCATTCTCAATACCCCCCTGCCCGGCATCACCAGCCCGTCAATGTTGCGCTGCGATTGAAGGAACAGATCGTACGCGGAGAGCGACGTGGCGCGGTTGCTGGCCCACCACAGCTCTGAGCCGTCTACACCGGCGGCGCACATAACCCGCACATCTCCTCCCATTACCCAGTGATGAGCGCCGCCGCGGAGCAGCCGGTGGCGCGTGGCGGGCCCCGCGGAGGTAAGGCGCGTGCCGCCATTGCCCTTGCCGCCGGCGCCCCCACCGCCCTTGGCACCCTTGCCGCCCCCGCCGGCGCCGGCGCCGCCAACGCCCCTTGTGCCGGTCCCGCCAGCGCCCAGCCCGCCCACAGCGCCTGTCAGGTTCCACAACTGGCCCTCCAGCACCTCCAGGTCGTAGAGGCGTACGTTGCAATTGAAACCCAAAATTTGAAAGCAGGTTATCGTACTTTTGTTTCAAGCGCTGGAACCAGGCTGCCAGGGCAGGGAGGAGGATGCGGCGAGAGTGTTTATGGACATGCTGGCTGGTCCACCATCATGAGCAAATTCAGGGACCGAATAGCCAGGCCGGGGAGGGGGATTAAGCGATTCTAGGCACTATCAACACGGGTTCAACATGATGTGGCGAGAGTGTGTAAACCATGAGCAAACAGTCAGGGAACGGGTGGCCAGGCCACGGAGGGGCGGCAATTGCACTTGTTTCAAAACGGGTTTCATCTGGCACCACCCCGCCAGGTCGCTGCGCAGCTCGTCGAACTTGGACTCCGTTGCCGCGTACCGCATGAGGCGCACGATCTTCTGCGCCCTCGTGAACTGGCCATAAACTCGGACGCGCGCGACGGCCAGCCCGAGGGTGGAGAGGATGCCGCTGCACAGGCGCTTGAGCTGCGTCTGCGTCATTGCGTCCAGCGCCGGACTCACGGCATCGGCCTCCGTCACCCAGGGCCCGACTTATATTGCTCGCCACGTCTCACAAGTAAGGTGCCATGCAGCTCACGAGCTGAGAGTTCAAAGTTCGTTGGATGACATGGCTTGGCAAATCCTGCTCACCACGTCACAGGGTGCCATTTAACTGAGGCGACGAGAATTTATAGTGCGTTGAATGACAGGGCCTGGCGGACATTGCTCGCCACGTCACAGGGTGCCAAGTAACTCACGAGACGAGGGTTCTACGTACGTTGGCTGGCGTGGCGAGCAATATCCGGCGCGCCGTACCGTGAGCGCAATGTTGACCGCCACCGCCGCGCCCAGAACCACCGCGCACTTCTCGCGGTGTGAAACCGCGGCACGCACTGCCAGCAAGTAGGGCCTGGCGGATGACGTCACGGCGCGCCGTTTAACTCGAGATACGGGGATTAAAAGTGCGTTCGATGACGTGGCGAGTAAACAGTGCCAGGCCCTTCCGTTAATGGTGCATCGGCGGGTTTGAGCATTTATTACAGTGAGGCGTTAATGGTGCGTAGGGGGGGTTCAGCATTCATTGCGGCGAGGCGTTATGTTGCGTAGGGGGCTTAGAGCATTTATTACAGTGAGGCGTTAATGGTGCGTAGGGCGGAGTATCATCCGCCAAGCCCAACCGTCTCCAGCTCCTGCGTGGCTTCGCGGCACGCCACAAAGATCCCGCCCAGGTGTAGCGGCGCAAGTTGATATTGAAAGCAAACGTTGAAAGCCGCTGTTCAGCAAATTATAGTTTCAAGCGATGAAACCATGAGCGCTTTCAACACGGGGTTACATCGTCACTGCACCGCCGCGTGATGCCCCCCTCTACCATCCTCACACACCCTCACGCACCCCTCATACATTCTGCACACACCCCTCATACACTCTTCATACACCCGTTACACACCCTTCATATACTCCCTCATACACTCCGCGTACACCCTCCCACACCGCCCCACCGATGCCCCCGGCGGTGACGGTGGACAGGCGGCCGAGGCCGCCGGAAGAGCGCTGCGCGCTGGACTCCGGGGTGGCCGGCGACCGCGCTACCTCGGACGCGTCCGACTTTGCCGTCTGCAGCCAGGGGCTTACACTCGTCCACTTTTCAGCTCAACCTGAGCCGTATCTGACACGAAATACACCCTTTAAACCCCCAACACCCCCCAGCGCCCCCCCGACACCTCCTAAACACCCGCAAAACAACCCCTGAACAAACCCTCAATGCACCCCCTATCACACAGAAAGCGCTTACGTTGAGCTGAAAAGTGAACGAGTGTAAGCCCCTGCCTGCAGCGTCGTCGTGGTTGTCGTTGTCCGGATGGCGAACGCCGAGGGGCCAGCGGGGCCAGCGGGGGCACCGCCCTCGGCGATCCCGCTCCCGCCGCCGCCGCCAGCGCCAAAGGCGATGGTCACGTCACCCACGCTGCGGAACTCAAGGGAAGGCGGGGGCCGGGTGAGACGCGGTTCGGGTCGAGCAGAGGCGGAGTCGGGCGAGCGGAGGAGAGGCAGAGCCCGGCGAGATGAAGCGATGCGTTGGCCGGCCGAGTGGAGGAGAGGCGGGGACCGGCGAGTTGAGGCAAGCGGAGCCCGGGCGAGTGGAGTAGTGACGGAGCCCAACGAGCGGAACTCTATATATGTGCAGCGAGTGGAGGCGGGGGCGGGGTGAGACGCGGTGCGGGCAGAGGAGAGGCGGAGGCCGGCCGAGTGGATGGAAGTGGAGGACATGTGTAACGACGGTTGGAGCAGGCGGGGTCCGGCGTGTGGAGAAGAGGCGGGTTATGGCGAGCGGAGGAGAGGAGGAGGAGTAGCGGAGCCCGGCGAGCCAGGTGAGGTCGAGCGCAACGAGTGGAGGCGACGACCCAGGTCCTCCAGCGGGGGAAAGCGGCAAACTATGCGCCGTGGTGTTGACTCGCGTTATACAAAGTCGGCCGACTCTCCCGACAGCTGAACACGGAGTGTAGTCGGCAAGAATGCCCAATAACCTCGCGTGGGAGACCAACGGGGGAAGGGCAAGAGGGCTCCCTCGCTCGGAAGACGTACCTGAGGGCGGCGGCGTCGCGTGGCGTCGAGTCACCGCTCACATCACCTCCAGCACCCACCATCGCCGGCGCGCTATTATAATTATGGACAACGGTCAGTTTCCGAGACTTTCCGATGGCGCGGCCCTTATTTTTCCGCTTCGAGGATCGGGGAGTTTGTCACCCCGCGCGCGCCCGGCCCCGTCAGCACGTGCACAACCGGGGTCTTGCGCCCCCAATGCCAGACGAATCGTGTGACCCCGCGCGTTTTCCGGGTCGATGCAGCGCCTCGCACGCGGCGCGTCGTGGTCGCGAGTGGCCGACGGAGGACGATGTATGAACAAAGAGCAAATATTTTCAAAATCGGTCGGTCGGGCTGTCAACTGTCCAAACTGAAATGACACGAAAAAAGTTTCGCAGACAGCATCACGTGTTTCGCATCGCAGCGCAAAGCCCGAGCGGTGGCGGAGTAGTGGGTCGGATGGGTGTGATGAGTGGGGTGGCGACGAAGCGCATCCTCGGAGCGGTGGTGTTGGTGTTCGCGGCTGGCGGGGTCGATGGGGCGGACGGCCGCGCTCCATGGAGCTTCCAACCTCCCATCCAACTCCCTCGCCCTCCGGGCACGCCGCGGGATGCGACGCCGTCGCCCGCCGCACCGCCGCCCCCGCCACCCGCAAATCGCCGGCTACGTACGCTGCGTGTGCTGCACCTCACGGACGTGCACCTCGACATGAGCTACGCGGCGGGCGCCGAAGCGGACTGCGCCGCGCCGCCGTGCTGCCGCCGCCCCGCGCCATCCCATTCAATAGTGCCCCCGCCCCCGAAGGCCGCGAACAACGCCGATGCGGGTGCCTACGGCGAGCACACCTGCGACACGCCGCTGCTGCTGCTGCAGTCGGCGCTAGACGCGGGCAGGGGCTGACACTCGTTCCCATTTCATCTCAACTTGAGCGCTTCCGTCCACCGTATCCACCGTACAACCAACTGAACTCAGGAGGTAGCCTGGGTTGCTCCAGTTGAGCTCTGACGTGAACGAGTGTTAGCCCCTGGACGCTGGGCGGCAGCTGAAACCCGACATGGTGGTGTGGGGGGGCGACACGGGGCCGCACGTGGACGCGCGGCGGGCAGGGGCGTACACTCGTTCACTTCTCAGCTCAACGTAAGCACTGTTTGTGGGATACGTTGGGTACCTTCAGTGATGATGGGTCGTGACTCGTCACAAACTGCGCACAGAGCAGCTCACTGACCAGAACGGCTTAAGTTGAGCTGATACGTGGGCGAGTGTCAGACCCTGGCGGCGGGGAGCCACCGCGGCAGGGGCTTGCACATGTCCCCATTTCAGCTCAACTTGAGCTCTTCTGTCCACCGTTCAACTGTGTAACCCAACTTAACTCATGAATGCGTCCTTGAGTTGCTCAAGTTGAGCTGTAACGTCGAGTGTAAGCCCCTGCACTGCGGCGGCGAGCGCCGGCGAGCGCGACGTAGCATGGCACGCTATATCCAACGCCACCGCCGCGGTGCTGGCCGCGTTCCCGGGCATCCCCGTGTTCCCCGCGCTCGGCGACACCGACTTCTCAGCCGCGCACGGCAGCGACCCGGGTAAGGCGGTACAGGTTGACCCCGCCTTGACCCCGCCTTGACCCCGCCTTGACCGCGCTTGCTCTCTTTGTGTCGCTTGAAGCTATCAAACATGATGAACCGCCGTGAAACTTTGCTTTGAATTTCAACATGCGCCACTACACCCGGGCCCGCCCGCGTCGCTGTGGCTTACGGAGCCCGCTGCGGACCTGTGGGCGCGCGCAGGGTGGCTCCCCGAGGCACGGCTTGGCGGACATTGTTCTCGCCACGTAATCCGACGCACTTTGAACCCTCGTCTCTTGGCTAGAAGGCACCCTCTGACGTGGGGAGCACCATCCGCAGTCATCCAACGCACTTCAAACCCTCGTCTCTCGAGCTAAAAGGCAGCCTATGACGCGGCGAGCAACATCCGCCAGGCCCCGTGAGCAAATTAACACCCCATGTCCCGTGAGCTAATAGGCACCCTATGACGTGAAAGCCAACATCCGGCAGGCCCTGTCATCCGAAGCACATTCAACCCTCACCTCTTGAGCTAAAAGGCGACCTACGAAATGGAGTGCTGGATCAACAGTTGCCAGGCCCTGCCCTTAGGGCGCGCGGCGCACCATGGCGTGGCGCGGGCACTACGAGGCCCCCGGCCCCGCAGGCACCACCGTGGCGGCAGGGGCTTACACCCGTCCACTTGTCAGCTCAACCTGAGCCGTTTTTGTCACTGAAACCACCCAACATATCCCCTGAAAAGTGCATGTGTTGAGCCGGAAAGTTGAGGAGTTTAAGCGGAGTGTGAGGGGCTTAAACTCGTCCACTGCTCGGCTCAACCTGGACCGTTTTTGTTACTGAAACTGCCCAACGTATCCCACAAAATTGCTGACGTTGAGCTGAAAAGTGGAGGAGTGTAAGCCCCTGCGAGGCGGTGCTCAACACGGAGGTGTGCCACATCCGCAACATCCATCGCTTCGCGGAGCCGGAACCCACGCCGGACGCACAGCTGTTCTGGCTGGAGGGGGCACTGGCGCGCGCGCGGGCGGCGCGGTAGGGCGATGCGTATGAAAACCTGACATCGTTGTCGAAAGCACCTGGAGCTAAGCGCTTGAAACGTTTAAATTGTTTTGAACTGCTTTCAACTTTTGCTTTCAATTTCAACTTGCGACACTACAACGCGGCGCGGGGTGATCATAGTGGGGCATATCCCGCCAGGGCTTTGGGGTGGGTGCTGGGGCGCGCACAGCGAGGCGTACGAGGCAGGGCGGCCCGGGCTGACAGTTTCGAAATCCGTGTTGAAACTTGAAAGCGCCTATGGTTTCGGCGCTTGACACTATGATATGATAAACTGGTTTCAAATACTGCTTTCAAATTTAACTTGCGCCGCTACAACGAGCGGGTGATGGCTGCCGCCGCCGACGTGGTCGTCGCGCAGCTCTTCGGCCACCAGCACAGCGGCGGCTTCCGCCTCCTGCGCGGGCAAGGGGTTAATTGAGAACAAATTCGATATGCACTTTACCGTCATTGATTCCCCTCCTCACTCCGTGCCCTTTACCGACGTTGCTTCTCCTCCTCCTTCGCGCGTCACTACGTGAATTGACACTGAAGATAAGTCATGTCCCGATGTCGGTCGAGTGCTTGCTCCCCATGACCCTCCAGCCAGGCGCGGCGACGCAAGCGACGGGGGCGTGGGGGGCGCGGGGGGCGCGGCGGGGGATGACGGCGACGAGGAGCCGCTTGCCGGGGTAGGGCGACGCAGGTTGACAGTATGAAGACCCGTATTGAAAGCGCCTATGGTGTCCGGGCTTGAAGCTTAAATATGATGAACCGCTTTTAAACTTTGCTTTCAAATTATACTTGCGCCGCTACAACCGGGTGGCGTACGTGACCCCCTCCGTGACGCCATTCCGGGGTCAGGACCCCAGCTTCAGGGTGTACCGCCTTGCAGGAGCTGACACTCGTCCACTTCTCAGCTCAACCTGAGCAATGTTTACTCACTGAGCCACTGAAACCACCCAGCGTTTCCCTCAAGAGGTGCTTACGTTGAGCCGAACATTGGACGAGTTCAAGGCCCTGCCGCCTGGCGGTGGGGTTTGAGGACCAGCCGGTGGAGGGATGGGCAGGCGGGGCTGGAGGAGGGGTCGGGGCCGGGGGAGAGGGAGGGGTAGGGGGCGGGGCAGGGGGTGCTGGTGCGGGTGGGGGCGCGGGCGCCACGGGTGCCGGGACGGGGGTGGGTGCAGGCGCGGGTGCCTCAGGGTGGGCGTCAGGTGATACTCAACCCGCGGTCCAGGGACCTGGCGCCGCCGCTCGCGCCGCCGCCCGGGCCGCCGCCGGGCGGACCGCCGGCGTGCTGGGATTCCAGCAGTACTCCACCCGCGTGTCCGACGCGCGCGGGCGGGTGTCCGGCAGGGGGGCTTACACTCCTCCACTTATTAGCTCAACCTGGGCCATTTTTGTCGATGAAACCACCCCTCCCATCCCGCTATTGCCTGGTCTGTACTCGTACTACATCTAGTACTTTGTACTAGATGTAGTACGGTTGGAAATTGGTCATTTGACCAAAAGTCATATGTGTTTTGGTGATTTGGCCGAAAGCCAGACGTTACTGCGAGTACTACAAATTAAGACAGGACAGACCAGGCACTTGAAGTGCTTACGTTGAGCTGAAAAGTGGACGCGTGTAAGCCCCTGGTGTCCGGCCAGCCTCTGGAGTGGCGCGTGTCCTTCGACCCCACTACCCAGGTGATGACCGACCTGCGCCCCGCCACACTATGGCAGGGCCCGCGCACTATGCATGGGGTTTAGGTTTGGGATGTTAGGGTTTAGAGTGTAAAGGTAAAGCCCGCGCACTATGTTTGCCACGGCATACGTCCTACTTGAGACCCTCGTGTCTTGAGCTAAGCGCCATACATCTCACTCAAAACCCTCGTGTCTTGAGCTAAGTGCCGACCTGTGACGTGGCAAGCAATATCTGCTGGGCCGTAGGATGAGGGCGGTAGCGGAGCGCGCGGGCAACAACGCCACGTTCCTGAACGAGTACCGCGCGCTGGAGGCCAACGGGCGTGCGTGGACGGGGCCCAACGCCGCGCCACGCGACTACGCCTGCGCCCTGCGGTAGGCATTCAATCGGATGATCAAACCGAGTGGCGTTGTGTTAGGTAGAGTGGTGCGGGGCTTCTATTTGGTGAAACGACCATATTGTGTAGTGTTGTCTTTGGTGGAATGACCGTCACGTACGGTGGGTGCATGACGCGAAGCTGCTGGCGTGTGCGGGCAAGAGCGAGGAGATCATGATCCGGCAGTACACTGGTAAGGCGGTCCAGGTTGAACCGATGAAACCCTTGTAGAAAGCACCTGGAATTAAGCGCTTGCACCTGTTATACGGTAAACTGCTTAAAGCCATGTTGAAAGCGCCTTGAATTATTGGCTTAAAAACTAAAATACGATAAACTGCTTTCAAGTTTTGCTTTCTTTTTCAACCTGCGGTGCTACGCACGGGTAGCACGCACACGTACGTGCTGACCGCGCTGTTCCCGTTCAAGTCCATCCTCAAGCGCTTCTGCCCGGCGCTCAAAGACATCCACCCCTCAGACTGCCCTCGCTGAATACTTAATCGGGCTGTCGCGCTGTACTAAGTAAGTCATGCTCCAATCTAGGAGGGGAGGGGGGATAGGGGAAGGGAGAGGAGGAGGTGGGAGTAAAGGAGGGGAGGGGAAGCATGGGAGGAAAGGGGAGGGGAGGGCGGGGAGTCTGGGACAGGAGGGGAGGGGGAGAGGGAGGGGGAGGGGAAGGGAGGAGGGGATAGGAGAGGAGGGGAGAGGAGAGGAGGGGAGGGGACGGGAGGGGAAGGGGCGAGGAGTGCAGGACAGGAGGAAAGGGCAGGGGAGAATAGGGCAGGAACGGGGAGCTCAGGGGAGGGAGGCGGTTCGAGTGACCGCCTTGCCTGGCTCACCACCGCCGTGTGCGCCGGCGCGGCCGCCCTGAGCTGCTCCGCGAACAACGACTTGTCGGCGCCTGGCAGACCCACCAGCACCACCACCCGCGCTCTCGCCACCTCCTCCGCCGAGGGCCGGACAGATCAGGGGCTTGTTCTCGTTCACTTTTCAGCTCAACGTAAGCGCTTTCTGTGAATAGGGGGGTGTACTTAGGGGTTGTTTATGGGGTATTTATGGGGTGTCAGGGGTCAGTAGGGGGAGTCTACGGTGTATTTTGTGTCAGAAGCGGCTCAGGTTGAGCTCAAAAGTGGACGAGTGTAAGCCCCTGGGCCAGATATTGCTCGCCGCGTCATTGATAGTAGGGTGCTACTGAACGCAACACACGAGGGTTCAAAGCGCCTCAGAGGACGTGGTAGCGGGCACATCAGCCAGGCGCGACAGGTAGGGCCCCTCCTCCTCCGTAGCAGCCGCCGGCGCCGACCCCACGCTCGAGCCATAGCCAGAGCGAGCGCCCGAGTGACAACCTGAGCCAGCGCCCGAGTTCCAGGGGCCGCACAAACTCAGTTTAAAGTTTTTCAGTTTCAACTAAAGCTCTACTCGTACCTGAAACCATGTGCATCAGGTTCAACTTACAGTAAGGCCACCCCACCAGGCGAAAGCCTTCCTTTTTCCTGACACCCCTGCACGGAGGGCAGAGGGTCGGGTTTGGGAACCCCTTCTTGGCAAAGAACCGGCGCTGGTCTGCCTTGAAAACGAAGCCCGCCTTGCAGTAGCGGCATGTCAGCGCCGTGCTCGCGCCGGTAGCGGCCGAGGGCGCCGCCATCGCGAACCTCGAACCCGGTCACCCTCGTCTACCCAGGCTTGGAATATGTCCAAACGCCACGAGAGGTCCCCCGTTTCGTGGACAAACTTGCGTAGCGGGTGTGCGTGACACGGTGCGACGTTGTCTGCGGATCGGCGAGAGCGGTGCGACGTTGTCTCCTGCACGTTGTGAGCGCAGAGCCGCGGGAGGAAGTGCGTGTGCGGCGCGGGCCGTGGTACAAAGAACAGAGAGGGTCAGGACACGCACTATATAGCGATGTGGCGATTTTCGACGGTCCAAGAAATCAAAGAGATCTTTCCTACGGTTCGAGGCAGAGTACAGGACTGCACACTCTCTCCTGCCCCGCGGTGGCACGGAGCAGCCCCTCCCCCCCCTCCCCAGCATCCCGGCAACCTCCACACACCACACACTCACTCCCACACTCGCACTGGACTTCAGACGTCCTCGGTGAGTTGGAGAAAGACGGGGAGTAAGGAGTGTAGGAGGAGACGTCGGTGGCGGGAGAGGGCAGGCGGGAAAGCGTGTGCCTCCAGGGGACGAGGTGGCCGAGGTGTGGAGATATACCATCAGTACGCAGGTGACGGAGTATGAGCGACACCCGTGCCGCCGGTGACGACGACGACGATTGGCGCGAGGCGGCTCGCGCGGCTTCACCATCGCCAGCTGCAACGCTGCCAACGCCGCGGCCGCCGTCGCCAACGCCGCTGCTCTCGCGGCACCCTCCTGCTGAGCAGTTCGGTGCCGGCGGCGGCACCCCCCGAGCGGGAGAAAGAGGGGAAGGAGGAAGATGCGGATGCGGAGGGGGAGGAGGAGGCGGGAGGGGGGAGAGCACGACTCGTGAGGCGGCGGCGCCGCCGCCGCCGCCACCGCTCTCGCGGCTCCCCCCCGGCCGAACCCCACCCACCACGCCCCTCGTTGCTGCTGCCGCCTCGGCAACCTCCGGCGGTGGCAGGGGCTTGCACTCGTCCACTGTTCAGCCCAACCTGAGCCGTTTCTGACACAAAATAGACCCTAAACGCCCCCTAACACCCCCTGGCGACCTCCAAACACTGGCCGATCAACCTCTAAATGTACCCCCTATCCCACAGAAAACGCTTACGTTGAGCCGAGAAGTGGACAAGTGTAAGCCCCTGGGCCGTGGTAACTTAAGTGGGGGAGACCGTGGAGCGGCGGCGCAACTCCTCGGCCACATGCCGCGCGCGGTGCTCGGCGACGGCTACGGCGCCGCTAGTGATAGCCCCACGCCCCGCGCTCCCCTCCCTAACGCCGCTACTACTACCGCCGCCGTCCCCGCCTCCTCCACCACCTCCTCCGCCGCCTCCTCTTCCGCCTCCGCCTCCTCTTCCTCCTTCTCCTCCTTTTCCCGCTTGGGGGTGGCCGCCGCTGGCACCGAGCTCCTCGACAGGCGCGCGGCGGGCTACGGCGCCGCTAGTGATAGCCGCGAGCCCCTGGCTCCCCCTCCTCCCGACGCCACTGCCGCCGCCGCCGTCGCCTCTTCCTCCGCCGCCTCCGCTGCCTCCTCCTCCGCCTCCCTCTCTTCCTCCTTCCCCTTCTCCTCTTTCTCTCGCTCGGGGGGTGCCGCCGCTGGCACCGAGCTCCTCAACCTAGCGTCACACCCGCTCGGGGTGCCCGCGCCCGTCGAGCTGGGGAGCATCCGCGGTAGCGGTAGCGGCGGCGGCGGCGGAGGAGGCGGCAGCGGCGGCGGAGGAGGAGTAGGAGGAGGCGGCGGCGGCGCTACCACCGCGCGTGACGTCCTGGTGGAAGTATCCGCTTCCTGCGCCGACCCAGTTGCGGCCGCAGCGGCGGCGTCGGCGGTTGCCTGTATGGATCTGAACGCTCCGTCCGTGGATCCGACAGGGAGTGGGAGCGCGGGCGGGGGCGCGGGCGAGGGCGGGGGTGCGGGGGCGGG
>Ga0307489_10000690_pt1 | contig 21156 bp, 31 predicted proteins | sample SB12metaG_FD_202247 | JGI IMG/M metagenome (GOLD analysis project Ga0307489, IMG submission 202247) | Sea-ice brine microbial communities from Beaufort Sea near Barrow, Alaska, United States - SB 1.2 | ecosystem: Environmental > Aquatic > Marine > Coastal | place: USA: Alaska | collected... | reverse complement strand
CCGAACTGCCCGAACACCTCCCGGAGCCAGGGGCTTACTCTCATCTATGCTTGTCGAACTAAGTTAGTGCTGGCAATGGGGAGGGTTAAACTAAGCTATTTTAAGCTAGTTTAGGGGCTAGTGCTTAGTCGGTTAGTGGGTTAGTATCGGCGACTACAGTGGGTGAATAAAATAGGGGGGTTTAAACTAAGCTAGTTTAAGCTAGTTTAGGGGCTAGTGCTTAGTAGGCTAGTTTAGGGGCGACAAGCATACTCTCGTCCACTTTTCCGGCATGACGTGAGCACTTTTGACGGACACAGGGGGTGGTATCAGTGGATCTCAGCGACAAGAACGGCTCAGGTTGAGCTGAGAAGTGGACGAGTGTACGAGTGTAAGCCCCTGCCCGGAGCTTGTCTTTGGAAAAGTCATTGGGAAGGTGGCGGATGTAGAGCCGGGAAAGCGGCGCAAGCTTCTCTGGAACCTTGATGTAGAGGCGCAAGCTGAAATTGAAAGCAAAGTTCAAGCAGAAATGAAGCAAAATTGAAAGCAGATCATCGTATTTTACTTTCAAGCGCTTGGTAACAGGCGTTGTCAAGACGAGGTTCAGGCGATTTCAAGACAAGGTTCATCTGGTTTCGTCGGTCAATTTGCACCGCCTCACCTTGGGCGCGTTGCGATCGAACTGTTTCCTCCCAGAAAAGGGCTCCACCCCCTCCTTCACGTAAGGTCTTAGACTTAGTTCCCGAAATTGCTCAAACTCGAGCATCTACAAAGACCAAGCAATGTATGATAATTCTTTCTGGATGGAATCTGCGCCGGCACAATTCGATAAAAAACAAACGCACAGAGGGTGGGGCCCCGAAATCGCGGAGTGGGTTGGTTAATGCTCACTATGCTCACCATGTGAGCGCCTTGGGGGTCGATGAACGATAGTAAAAGAAACTGAGGGTGGCTACACGGTCCGACCCCCTCTACTTTAAGAAACTGAGGGGTCGATCACGAGAAACTTATGTGGTCCGATTTTCAGGGTTGAATAACTCAAGAAGGTCCTGAAAATGGTCGGCGAGTCCCGGAATGCCTTGAGCAGGGGGGGTCGGGACGAGTAGGGGGGCGGGACCCTGCCTGCTCTTTCACGTAGCGGGGCACGAACTTCTCGCCGGGCTCGAGCTTCGCCGCGGGCGCGAGGCCCTTCAGTTGCGCGACACGGGCCTCACGGCAGGGGCTTACACTCGTTCACTTCTCAGCTCAACTTGAGCGCTTTTTATGGGATAGGGGGTGCGCGTAGGGGTTGTGTAGCCCGTGTTAAGGGGGTATTTAGGGTGTGTAGGGTGTCTTTGTGTGTCAGACACGGCTCAAGTTGAGCTGAAAAGTGAACGAGTGTAAGCCCCTGCCTCACGGGCCTCAATGTTTGCCCTCGTCTGGGCCAAACGCGCCTCACGGGCCTCAGTGTTTTCCATCTGCGGGGCCACACGCCAGGGGCTTACTCTCGTCCACTTTTCAGCTCAACTTTGAGCCGTTTCTGACAACAAATACACCCTGAACACCCCCTGCCACTCTTTACACCCCCTGCCACTCTTTGATACCCCCCGTCAACTCCTAAACACCCCCTAAACAACCCCTAAATGCACCCCCATCCCACAGAGTGCGCTTAAGTTGAGCCGAAAAGTGCAGGCGCTTTCAAGATGGGTCTCATTTGGTTTCGTCGGGTCAATTTGCACCGCCTTGCCCTGGGCGCGTGGCGATCGAACTTTTCCCTCTCGGGCTCGGGCTCTGCCCCCTCCTTGACGTAGAGCCCCAAGTTGAAATTGAAAGCAAAGTTGAATCGAAGCAAAATTGAAGGCATCGCAGCGAATGCGGCAGCAGCGGCCACACGACACCAGGTTATGAGGGGTCTCTTCATGGACGCTTCAGTTGGGCTCCCTCTGGGGTCTAAATAGGGGGTTAAATTTAGGGTCTGTGTATCGTTAGACTCGGAAAATCAGACGGACATGTACAAAGTGAACCAAAGTTGAAAGCAGATCATCGTATTTTACTTTCAAGCGCTTAGGGTCTAGATCCAGGCGGTTTCAAGACGGGGATCAACTGGTTGCATCGGGTCGATTTGCACCGGCTCACCTTGGGCGCGTGGCGATCGAACTTTGTCCTCTCGGGCTTGTCCTCCTCCTTCACCGAAGGTCGTGACTTAGTTCCTCAACTCGAGCATCTACAACGACCAAGCAATGTGTGATAATTCTTGCTGGATGGAATCTTCACCGGCACACTTCGATCAAATACAAACGCAAAGAGGGTGGGACCTCGAAACAGCGGAGTGGGTTGGTTGATGCTCAAGTAGCGCCTGGGGGGTCGATGAACGACAGCAACAGAAAACTGAGGGTGGCTACACGGTGCGACCCCCTCTACCTCAAGAAAATGAGGGGTAGATCACAAGAAACTTATGTGGTCCGATTTTGAGGGTTGAATAAATCAAGAAGGTCCAGAAAGTGGTCGGTCGGCTCGGCCGGCGAGTCCCGGAATCCTTGAAGTAGGGGGGGTCAGGAAGAGTGGGGGACCGGGACCCTGCCTGCTCTTTCTCTTTCATGAAGCGGGGCACAAATTTTCCGCCGGGCTCGAGCGTAGCGGCGGGCGCGCGGGCCTTCAGCTGCGCGACACGATCCTCGTGCGCGCCACGGGCCTCCTCCTCCGCCTCCCTCTCGCGCATGTGCCGCGGCACGAACTTCTCACCCGGGGCGCGGGGAGGGCGGTCGAAGCGGGTGGTGCGGGCAGCGGTCAACTCCTCCTGCTCGCGCATGAACCTGCAAGTTTCAAGAGGACGACACGTACGGTTCAAGTTGGAGGATGTAGGTGCTAGCGGATGGGATGTCAGGTTCAAGTTGGAGGACGCCTGTTCACTCGGCGCGCTCGGCGCGGGAAGGGCGGGGAGGACGGCAGCTTTCGCCTCCTCCTACTCATGCACGTACCTGCAACGCTCAAGCGGAAGCGACATTGGGTCTTATTTGTTGAAGGATGTGGATTCAAGCGGTTGGGATATTAGGTTCTAGTTGGAGGACGATGATTTGCTGTGTTGACATGGGAGGTGGGAGGTTCAGTTGGATGGGTGGCTCACCGCGGCACGAACTTCCCGGATGACGAGTCAGATGCCGGGGCGGCGGAGACGGAATTGTCGTCAGAAATGTCCTCGTGCTCCGTCGTGGCCACCTCCACTGGCCAGGGGCTTACAGTCGTCCACCTCTCAGCTCAACCTGAGCCGTTTCTGACACAAAATACACCCTGAACACCCCCTGATACTCCTTAACACCCCCTGACACCTCCTAAACATCCCCTAAACAACCCCTAAATGCACCCCTATCCCACAGAAAACGCTCAAGTTGAGGCGAAAAGTGGACGAGTGTAAGCCCCTGCCACTGGCGGGCTCGCGACGGACTCCCTCAGCGCATCGGCCCATGGCGACGCCGCATCTGAAACAGCATCCGATAAATAGGGCCTGGCGGATATTGCACACCATGTCATATGATGGGCCTGGCGGATATCGCTGACCACGTCGTCGTCTTCAGATGCCACTGAACTCAAGAAACGAGGACACCCGCAATCTCGACAAGGCAAGGTCTGGCGGAAACTGCTATTGCGCGCCACCGTCAGGAGCTGCCGTGACACTCAAGCCGTCAAGATGCTGCCCTGCAACGCAAGAAACGAGGGTTCAAGGTGTCAAGGTGCGCTGGATATTGTGCCGTGTGGCGCAGGGAGATATTGCTCGCCGCGAAATGGGATGCCACTCGACGCAAGATTCACAACGCTTGTCGAGCACGAGACGAGAAGTATGTGCCAGGCCCTACCGCGCCCATCGCGCCGAAGAAACCTCCGGATACGAACGTCGTGCGAGTGGGCGCCTCGCCCGTGTCGTGCGCGTTGGAAGCTGATGGGATGGCGTCGTCCGGCGCCGCGGCAGCCGTAGAGGTATCGCTCGGAGCCTCCGCAGCCGCTGCCGCCGCGCGCGCCGCCTCAGCGGTCGCCGCCTCGAGCGCCGCCTCGTTTGCATACTGCCGCGCCGCCGACTCCGCCGCCTCCGCCGCATTCTTCTCCTGCTCGTCCTCGTCGTCGTCATCCCCCTTGCTGCCGGCAGCCGATGCCCAAAACCTAGAGTTGTGCGTGTGGGAAAAAGGACCACCAACGGCCGCGATGGCCCCGGTGCCTCCAGTGCTCCTGCCCCCCCCGTAGCCGCTATGGCTGGCAGCGGGCGCCAGCCAGCGGCGCGACGCCACCACCGCGGCGCGACGCATCGCCATAGTGACGTCAGGTGCCGCGCGCCGCGCTGCACAGGCGCACGTCGGGATGTTATCGTCCAACAGCACTACTGTACCCCATAAAAATCCATGAAAAATATCCACAGCCGACATGGGGGTACAAAGGGGGTACAAGGGGGTGTTTAATAAGGGGGTCGTTATGTGTACCCGGTACACCTGTGTATGAGGACGGCCTGGGTGTTACGACGGCAACCCCGCCTACGCCTCCCCTTTCTTCATTTCCCCCCTGTCCCCTCAACACTTCCGCACGCGCTCAAGCGAAGGCTCGCACCGAACGGAAACACACACAGGACGGGCCGCTCGCGAGGCGCCGCGGGCACAAGAGCGCGTTGGAGGGTTGGCATTTCGGACGCTCCCCAACCCCGCTACCACCAACCAAAACTTGGGTGGCACAAGCGAGGCAGCAGCAGCCCCCCTCCCCTTGTAAAGTCTGCGTCCGTGTCACGGCCGACTCAACCCGACGCCGCACGGCGGCTCGGCGGAACAGAACGCGCGTCGACCGTCCCCGTGCCCGCCGCAATGGGGAAGGGGGCGCAGCAGCAGCAGCAGTTCACTTCACAACAAACGAGCAATGTAGTAAACGTTGCCTCGACGAGCTACTCATACGCAGAGGAGCAGAGGAGCAGCAGGGCAATGGAAACAGCGGGGGCGTCCTCGTCTGCGGGGGCGGGGGCGGCGGCGGGGCGAGCCAAAGGCGGCGGCGGCGGGGGGTTCGAGACTGCGATGAAGGCGTCGTACGAGGAGGCGTCGTACGAGATGAGCGGCCGTCACAACTCGTTGGGGGGCCTCCCCGAGGGCGGTATGGCCTGGCTGAATTTGCTCGAAGTGCCCTAAAAACCACTTGCCAAGCTGCCAATCTCGTTTCTTGAGCTCAAGGCCGCCCGCCTGACGTTCTGAGTATCGTATCGGACCCTCGAAGGCGGCGACGACGCGGCGCGGTCGGTGGTCGCCGAGGGCAGGCTGCTCGAGACCCAACAGGCAGGGGCAATCCTATTTACAAACAGTTGATACCAACAAGTATTCACAGACCTACGAGTATAAAGCACCCAAGCATCTTTTCCCAGCTTACACAACTCACGTCAGGCCCTGGCACCCGGTGCTTGTCCAGGAGCGGTTGGCAAGGGAGGTGAGTGAGGCGATGCTATCGGAGACCACCAAGGCGCTGTCCGCAGTGCGCGCGGCGGCGGTGAGTGGTGGGGGAGCGCGGGCCACGGGGTAGGGTCTGATGGATAGTGCTCGCCACGACATCAAACTCATTGTGAACCCTCGTCTCTTGAGTTGAATGGCGTCCTCTGACGTGGCGAGAAATCTCCGTCAGTCCCTACCTCGGGGATCCCCCTGGAGGGCGGCACCGAGCAGCATAAGATGATGCTCAACGAAGAGCTGAACCGACTGCGCGACGAATACGACGCGCTGCGGCACGAGAGCCACCACAAAGATTCTCAGCTCGAAGAGATGGAGCAGAAGGTGCTGCAGTTGCACGAAGGATTTGATCGCGTGGGCGAGGGCCGGCCCGTGACGATCAAAATGGACTTCAAGGAGATGACCACTGACGACCAGGAGGATCTGGTCATGGCGTCCAAGGTGGGGGAGTCATTGAGAACAAACACTGGACCGACGTTGAATCGACGAGCAGAGTCCGCGCGTCTACGCGAGCATTCAACATGAAAGTGAGTCACGCTTCGATCTCGGTCGTGTGCGTGTTCTCATTGACCCTTCTGCGAGGAGCTGCTGGACCAGGCGCAGGCGCAGTCCGCGGCGGTTGACGAGCTGCGGGAGGTCGAAGTAGGGCCTGGCAGATTTTGCCCGCCACGTCGACGTTACGACACGTCATCGACACGCGATTGGAAGCCTTACTTATGGAGTAAAATGGCATCTTATGACGTGGCGGGCAATATCTACCTGGCCCTCTGTGTAGGAGCGGAGGATCCGCGCCATCGGCGAGCTAGTGTCCACCATGGAGCTGCGACAAGGTGAGCTGAAGGATAAGCTCAGAGACGCGGGTCTGCTGGACGATGATCAGTATGACGACGGCGGGGTGGCCGCCCTCGGGCGCGCGGGGAAGAATGGGGCGGCCGAGATGGGGCAGGGCCTGGCGGATATTGCCCACCACGTCACAGAGTGCCATTTGACTCAAGAGACGAAGGTTCAAGGTGCGTCGGATGAGAGGAGGACAGGGCCGGGCGGATGTTGCTCACCACGTCATAGAGTGCCATCTGACTCATGATACGAGGGTTCAAACTGCGTGTATGACATGGCGAGCAACATCCGCCTACCCCGTCATATGGTGCCATTTGAATCAGGGGACGAGGGCTCAAAGTGCGGTTGATGACGTGGCGAGCAACATCCGTCAGGCCCTGAGATGGGGCACATGGCTGACGTGGACGTGACGTATGATGGCCCCGCGACTTCACCGCTGGGGAAGAACTTCTACGTGACGCGGACTGTGACTTGGTGGGACCGCTGGTTCGGGGTCGAGTGCTGAGAGCCGGGGGATGGGGGATGGGGGATGCGACAAACCCACCCACTACCACTGCGTTGTATGATAGCCACCTTGCACTGATTCCTTTCCAATAGATTCCTTTCCATGTAGAGCTTTTGTGGACGTTGTCCCGACTGTGAATAACATACAGAACGTCATTCACATCGCACTCGCTCGATAACATGTACTTCTGATGGGTCACATGGATGACGTGGACGCGGCTTCTGACAGGCCTGCCTCCCGCCGTTGGGTAAGAACTCTACGTGACGCGGACCGTGACGTGGTGGGACCGCTGGCTCGGTGTGGAGAGCCGGGGGACGGCGGACGAGAAAATAACACCAACTAAGTTGTAGGCTCGGTCCCCGCTGCAATCTTCGTATTCTTGTTGGCCAGCTGTGGTACCAACTGTGTGGTCACATGCCAGCTGTGTTGCCAGCTGTGCTGCCAAGTGTGTTTGCCAGCTGTGCTCAAAACTGTGTGGTCACTTGCCCAGGTGTGTTGCCAGCTGTGTTGACACTTGCAAACTGCGGTGCCAGCTGTGTTGGCCCGCTGTGCTGCCAGATGTGTGATCACTTGCTAGCTGCGGTGCCAGCTGTGTTGGCCAGCTGTGTTGCCACATATGCGGTCATTTGCCAGCTGTGTTGCCAGCTGTGTTGCCCAGCTGTGTTGCCAGCTGTGTGGTCACTTACCAGCTGTGTTGCCAGCAGTGTGGTTACTTGCCAGCTGTGTTGCCAGCTGTGTGGTCACTTGCCAGCTGTGTTGCCAGCTGTGTGGTCACTTGCCAGCTGCCCTGCCAGCTGTGCTGGCCGGCCTACGAGCTGTGGTGCCAACTGTGTTGTCACTTGCCCGCTATGCAGTCCCGGGAGACTTGGACGTCCCCTCTGCAGCTTAACTTAAGCTAAATGTTCCGTGACAGCCGCTGGCAGTGTCAAGTTATGCTGAAACGGAACGCTGGTCCTGACCAGTTCTTTTTCTTAGTCTGACTATCTGACCGCTGTCGCACCACTCAGTTTTCCACCACTCAGTTTCCAAGATTTTGCTTCAGGTCGAGGCGAGGAGCCGGCTTCTCCCTCTTCACACAACGTGCGGCACCGCCCCGGCGCACGCACACACCACCGCACCCCACCACACCGCGCACCTCGCGCGCCGCCACTCGCGCGTCGCCACACGCCTACGAAGTCCGGCATGGATGTCGACGACGCGCCGCAGCAGGAGGCAAGCACCCGCCCCGCACGCGCCCCCGCGAGACACACAACCGCGTATTCCACCAACCGCTTGCTTGGCTCGCGCCTTTCTCGTGGTCACTCCCCGCTTCGTTGGGGCCGCCCATCCGTCTCCTTGGGCCCCCGCGCCACAACGCACGGCAGCCGCGCGCGAACCAACGCACGGCAGCCGCGCGCGAACCCCTATGGATTTGGACGACACCCTCACCCAGCAGCAGGCGTGAAACCGTCCAAGTGTGTTTTTTACGTCTTTATTACGTCGGTTTATGCGCATGCGTTCAACTCCATTGATTTTCCCGTAACCTCACACTAACTCAAAGCATATTTCACCCTTAGTTTATTGCGTCTGCGCGCACCGTTTCCAGTTGATTACCTAGTGACCTGTAGTAAGTGTCCCAAAGTATTCTGATGAATTCTGGTGGAGAGTCCTCGTACACTTGAGAATCGAACTCTGGCCGTTTTTCGGGTCTGTCAGGGAACTCAGTCCGGTAATAAGTGTCCCAAAGTATTGTTTTCATGTCAATCATCTGTATTTATGACTCATATATCCCTTAAACCAATATCCGGAATCTACTGAAACTGACCCCCACGTATAGGTAAAACTAGGATTCTCTAATCAAATTTCTAAGTATTAAGTAAAATTCACGTCTCGAGGTATTAAGACAGTTGGGTGGATTTTACTTAATACTTAGAAAAGGGTTTAAGGATTATTTGTATAATGAGCAGCGCCGTCCAAGCTGATGACGATTATGTGCTTATGCAGGACTGCAATGAAACCAATAATAGTTTCTGACACTGGTCACAGGTACATTGATGTAGAGAGGCAACGTGTCCGCAGATGGAATGCCCACACTTCGGTCACAACGGTCGGTCGGTCGGACGATTTTCGCCGGTCGGACAATCGGGATATTTTGTCATAATGCCGGAACGCTTAACAGACAGGCCATATCCCCCCCGAGTAATGATGTCAATAAACATACTTCAATAAACATACATCGGCGGCTTCACAGGCGTGAACTCACCGTCGTCACGCCCGCAAAGAACCCAAACCGCGGTGCTGGTTCTCGACCCTTTTCTCAACCGCCCCGTCTTGGCCTCCCAGCCTTCTTCTGTGTCGTGCGCTGCGACGCCCCCGAAGCCACGCGCGCCCCTGTTCGACTCGAGCCGTGCCCATCATAATATATGAAGCGCCTTGACGCCCGCGGGCGCGCGGTTCTCCCTCAACCCGCCACCTCGAGAAGCTCTCGTCCGCTATATGTCCGTTGGCTCTCATTTCGCCTCCACCTCTTGCTGGCCCGGTGTTGTTCTCTCCTCTGTTCTTTGGCCGCTGGCGCCGCCGCTCCCTTTGGCCCGTTCTCCAGCCCTACCTCATGCCGTCGCGCCCCGCCGCACGCGTGCTCACGCGAGCTGTTGGATCGTGCCTCGGCTCGTCCCAAACCCGGCGCCCCAGCCTCTCTTTCTTTGGGTGCCTCCTTCTATTTTTCTTGGGGCAAAGCTTCCTCCACCCCTCCCCTCCCCCCCCGTATGCGGCCGTCGCGCCCTGCCACGTGTGCGCTCTCGCGCACGTTCACCCGCGGTTGCCCCAATAATGAACCCGGCGCTCCTCTCGCATCTCTCTTCTTGGGTCTGGGCACTGTCCGCACCTCGGTTCGAGGCGTTCGCCAGCTGTGTCTGTATTTCGTCTGCCCTCCATCTCCCAACATTACCCGCACTGCCTTCTCACCGCCGTGTGCGGGAGCACCAAGGTTTCGCCTCACCTGCTGCGGAGCTCCTCCCGCTCACGGTCCTGAGGATAACGCACCTATCCTAACTCACAGCGTGTCCTCTGTGCTCTTCGTGTTATCTCTGGACTGACGCTCTCCCTCTCCCACCAACGGAACCCACTGACCCCTTCCCGCCGCCGCTCGCCCGCAGGTGCTGACCGAGTACGAGCGCGAGCGCGAAGAGCGCATCAAGGCAGGGCCAGGCAGATACTGAAGGCCACGTCATCGACACACGTTGTGAGCCCGTGCTTCTTGAGTAAATTCTCATCCTATAACGCGGCGAGGCATATATGCCAGGCCTGTTGTCCGCCGTGTCATTGACGAGCCTTCTGCTGTGATCCTCGTTTCTTGCGTTCAATGGCGTGCTATGAAGTGGCGAGCAGTATCTGCCAGGCCCTACTCTGCGGAGAACCGCAGGAAGATGATTCAGCTCGGCGTGGTCCAGGCGGTTAAGGACCTCGAGGCCGACGGCGCCAGCGCCAGCGGCGGCGACGACGGGCGCGAGGCTGGCACTCCCGCGACCAAGAAGCGCAAGAAGGAGCCCAAGGTGGGCCTGGCTGATATTGCTCGCCACGTCATCGACACGCATTTCGACGAAACCTCGTTTCTTGAGTTACATGGCATCCTATGACATGGCGAGGTGTGTATGCCTGGCCCAGTGCCTGCCAAGTCATCGACACGCGTCTGTAATGCTCGCTTCTTGAGTTGAATGGCATCCTGTGACGTGGCGAGCAATGTCTGTCAGGCCCTATTATGCGCCGGACGGCTCCAAGCCGACCCCCTTCCGCATCGTGCTCCGCCAGCGCCCCACGGTAAGGTGCCCGACGTTTCCTGACTATTTACTCATGGTGTATCGGTGTACCCATACACCCTCGCCGCGTCCTCCTGCCTGGTCTGGCCACTCGTTCCCTGACTGCAGCTCATAGTGTACCAGTGTACATGTTCGCACTGTCTCACGGCGTCCTCCTCCCTGGCCTGGCTGACTGCTTGCCCATAGTGTTCCAGTGCGCATGCTGACACTCGCCGCATCTCATCTGCGGCCTGACCACCCGTTACCTTGTCTGCACAATCTAAGCATACACTGGCACGCTATGAGCAAACAGTCCAGGCGTGAGTGTTAGGCCCTGCCCGCGGGTGGACTACCGCGAGGTGGCGGACCCCGCCGACTCCCGCCCCGCCAAGGTGAGGCCTGAGGCGGTGCAACAGCAAACCCATGTTGAACCCTGTGTTAAATCCCCTGTTGAAAGCGCCTGGTATCAGCGCTTGAAACTGAGATACGATGAACTGCCTCCAAACTTTGCTTTCAATTTCAACATGAGCCCCTCGGCCAAGGCGCCGCGCCGCGCCGTGCGCCCCTACGTGGTGAAGCTCACCACGCCCAGCACCTTCTCCGCCCTCGGCGTCCACGGCCTCGCCAGCACCTCCACGCTCGGCAACGTCCACGTCCAGGTGGCGCAGGGCGGTAGGGCCTCACCTAAGCATTCGTTTCAACCTGAATGTTGCTAAAACTGTACCAGTGTACCTGCACACACTAACTGCATCCATGCAGAGCCGCTTCTGAGTACTTGTATCAGCTGGCACGTTCAGCCGTTGTCCCTGCAACCACCGTAACAGTCAAGCGTGGATGTCTCGAAGATACTCCATAAGTTGCTCTGAGAAGAATGTTTATGTAAGGCCCTGCAGCGCGGCACCGGCGCCGGCCGCGTGGAGCCGCCCTACGTGTCCCCCGAGGACTACGCCACCCTGGAGGTGAGAACCCCGTCCACTTGGACACAGTGTACTGGTACATTCTCGTCCCGTCCAGTCGGACCTAACGTCCGGTCAACTTGAATGCCAGCTGTACGGGGACCAAGGCGAACGCCTGACTTGTGCCTCCTAGTACACGTCGAAACGTCTCCCTGGCTCTCCCTGAACGCCAGCTGTGCGGACCTCCATCTCAGCCTACATCCTAGCCGTTCTAACATTCTATAAGCTTGAACGCTGACAGTTTCTGACATCCTATCAGCTTGCACGCCAACTGTGCTAACACCTTGTCCACCTGAACCATCCCATGCAGGAGATGTACCAGGCCAACCCGGAGTCGCGCGAGCGCGCACGCAGCCTGGCGGCAGGGTCCACGCAACCCGCCTGCGCCCCTTCCTGCACCCCTGTCTGCACCCCTGCCCGTCCCCCTCGCGCATCACACACCGTCCGCACAATGTCTGTCGCGCATCCGTTCACGCACCGTCCACCCATCAATCACGCACCGTTCCACGCAACCCCTTGTCTTGATTTAAACCCATCACGCACCCCCGCGTCCTCTAATCACCACACAACACCCGCTTAACGCATGTCACCTGATTGCATCACACGCATTGCATTATGGCTTGACTGCCAGCTATGCGTGGCTGTGTTTTCTTCTTGACGAGCTCTGTCACGAGCGATGTTGACGCGCCTGGTGTGGGTCCTGGCGTGGCCCTGGCTGCGGTCCCTGTACAACGCGGACGTGTCCGCGTGGATCGACAAGAGCCGCGGCCACTGGCTGGGTGTTGCAGCGCCGCCGCCGCCGCGCCGCACGCGCCGCCGCCGAGGCCGCCGAGGACGCCGCCGCCCTGGCCGCCAGCGGCGGAAGCGCGGCGACGGACGCCGACCTGTTCGGCTGTGGCACCTCGGGCGGCGGCGTCCGCGGCGGCGGCGGCGTGACCACCCGCGGCGGCGCCCGCGCGGCGCCCTCCCGCAGCGCCACCGGCGGCGTGATGAAGCGGCAGTTCAGCAAGAAGCTGCCGCACACGCACGGCGGGTGAGGGTCGTTTTTGTATGTTACTATAATGTCGACCATAGCTGTGCTTTCTTGCGACTGACCCGCTGCTGTTACTTTCTTCCAAGGGGGCTTCCGGAGATGTCAGCGCGGCGCCGAAGCAGCGCGGGGGACTCAAGGTGGGTATTCATTGTTTGCAAGCTGTTATTGAATCACCTGACACTTCGTTTATTTATTATGCTCGTCTCGCAGGTTGCCCCCGGGACGACGTGCGACGCGTGCGGGTGCGAGGGGCACGAGACCAGCCGGTTCCGCGCGAGCACGCTTCCGGATCGCGAGATTGTCTGCCACTCATGCCGGGAAAGGGAGGTAGGTAGTTTGCACACCAATTGATCTCAAGAATCACCACAATGCGTTTGAACTGTGCGTCACACGCAGGCTCCTGAGGGGACGACGTGCAACAGCTGCGGCAAGGCCGCCGACCAGGTCAGCGGCTGGCACAAGAGCAAGCTGGTGGAGGACGCAATGCTCTGCGTGCCCTGCGGCAAGAAGGAGGTACGTGTACGCATGTCGCACGAACACCCTGCTTATTGAAATGTGTGTGTTTGACTTCACATTGTGCACGTATCACGCAGGCTCCGGAGGGCACGAAATGCGCGGAGTGCAAGTCGGAGGACCCGCGCAGCGGTTGGTGCAAGAGCAAACTGAAGGCGGGCAACCCGCTGCTGTGCAGCAAGTGCGGCAATGCTGAGGTGTGTGCCTGCGTTGCGCTTACCTGCACCATTATTCAGTTTCCCCGCACTCGAATGAAACATTATAAGTATTGAGCTGATGTGTGTATGTGTTCCATCGCAGCCCCCGTACGTCGGTGCGATGTGCTGCGAGCCCGGGTGCGGGGCGCTGGAGACCAGCTTCTGGGGCAAGAGCAAGCGCGCGGAGACGCTGGGCCAGCCGTGGTGCAACAAGTGCAACCTGCGCTACGTGCGGGCGCCGAAGAAGGCGCTCAAGGTAGGGCGGTGCAGGTTGACAGTATCAACACCCGTGTTGAACGCGCTTATGGTATTGACGTTTGAAACGATATATCATGAACTGTTAAAATTATCAAATTCCTGTTGAACGCGCCTACAGTTGCAGCGCTTGAAACTAGAATATTACAAACTGCCTTCAACGTTTGGTTTCAATTTCATCTAGCGCCGCCACATGAAGGAGTAGACGCTCCCGCGCCCACCGACGATGCGCCGCGGCGACCACCAGCAGCGGCCATCATCCACCACGCGGCACCGGGCCGCGCAAACACCCCGTATACACTCACTCACGTTACGACACTAAGTCTTTTCACAAACCCAGATTCTCTGAATCAAATCGCACACATCCAACAACGTAGATCCGCACTTACACGCGTTCACTTTTGCAACACGCCAGCTCGATCATGATGACCGGAGCTAGACTTTGTGCATAATTTTACTAACGTTCATCTAGCCTCAAGGCGCTCACATGGTGAGCATTGATCAGAGCTAGCACCGCCAGACCCAGTCCGCTTGTAATATGTCACAACGCAAATTAGCATATTGATAACGGCTCCAGTTTCTCGTCTGCTCCGATGCGCGGTGTCCGAACAAGGCCACAGTTTCAAACGAGTCAGCGCCTCCGCTAGTACTTTCGCCTACCGAGCTTTCAACGCTCGAGCGTAACTCGTGTGTACCACGCAGTTCTGGTGGGGGGTCAAATGGGAATGGCACGTGGCGCGGTCTGGTCACGATCGTTGAGTTAACAGACCCTCGCCCACACATATTCCAAGTTATCGTGTGCGGTAACTTGATCGACACTGTAAGTATATCAGCGACCGTCTCTCAACTCAAGACAATTCAAATTCCATTTGCCCTCCCCTCCAGAACTGCGTGGTCTGTCTGTCGAAGTGCACTAACGATAATGAGTGATATCCATCAGGATCTTCCACTCGTCCACTTCCCGGCTCAACCTGAGCCTATTTTGATACTGCAACCACCCAAATATCCCACAAAAAGTGCTTACTTACGATGAGCTGAAGTGGACGCAGTCAGACAGTCAGACAGTCAGAACAGTCAGACAGTGTCGAAAATCGAGATTGCATTTACAAGCGCCGTTCTTTATGGCGCTTTATCTATGACTTGTTCGTTCTTTCTGGCAAAGAACGGTCTTGCCTGCTGGCAACAAAAACTGCTGCTTAAAATACCCAACGTGCGTGTGTGGCTTCAGACAGAGTCTTCTCACACACCCCGCACATTTACTCCACACCCCCACCCACATCATCACCGGGCACCCGTTTGCTCCCATCCAGGGCGATCAACTCAGAGTGCCTTCAAATCCCGCGGACTACCATCGTCTGACGACCAACTCTTGATGCCTTCACGATCACGCCCGAAGCACTCAAGGCGCCTTTTCACATCCGATGAAGTCAAGGCGCCGGCACCCGCTGACTCCAGTCGAGGGCCATCTCTCATCTCACGTCGACCCATCACCCACCACCCACCCACCACACACCCACCACACACGACTATCTTGACACATAACACACATCTAACTTCTTATACCACACATCCACCGCACCCACCTCCCAACGCCCACACCCTCCACGCTCGTGCCAAGGGTCTATCAACTCAAAGCGCCTTCAGACCGTCAAGGGGGGTCCATGAGTTCAAGGCGCCTTCATAACGCCCTCCATGTTGGCAATCTTGGCCTTGGAGGAAGGTCATTGAGAAACAGCACTCGACAGAGATCGGAGCATGCCTCACCTTGAGTGTCAGTGCTTATACACACGCAGGTTGAGGTATAAGGATTTAGGGTTCAAACCCTAAAATCTAGACACGAAACCCTCATCCAGAGGCGCGGGCTCTGTTTGTGGATTCAATGTCGGTCGAGTGCTTGCTCTCAATGACCCCGCTGCCTTGCTCTTCTCGATCGACGTCTTGGCGCCTTCTGCCAGGGCCGGGCCACTCGCTCCCACACTGTTAGCTCATGGTGCAACGGTACAGTCGGAGGGAAACATACAGGGAGCGTGTGGCCAGATGCAGAGAGGGAGGAGAGGGAGGGGGAGAGACAGGGGAAGGGGGATGAGGGGGAGGATGGGGAGGGGCAGAACGAGGACGTGGAGGACAAGGAGGACGAGGACGGGACAAAGGGGATTAGGAAGAGAACGTGGTGAGTGTGCGCTGGATTTATATTGGCAAACAGTGCGGGCATGAGTGAGCAGGCCCTGCCCTCTGCCGCCTCCTTAATCTGCTTCTGCCCCGCCAGCGCTACCTCAAACTTGCGCTCCATCTCACCCACCTGCGGGCAGGGGCTTACACTCGTCCACTTCTCAGCTCAACTTGAGCCGTGTCTGGCACAATACAACACCCTGCACACCCTAAATACTCCCTAACATCCCCTCACCACGGGCTACACAACCTCTTCGGGCACCCCCTATCCCATACAAAGCGCTCAAGTTGAGCTGAAAATTGGACGAGTGTAAGCCCCTGCCTGCGGGTGGTCCCCGTTATCCCCCCCGGCCGCCATGGCGTCTCGAACCTCCCGCAGCTTCATCGTTTTGCCCTGCAAGTCAGATGACACCGGGAGCAAAGCGTCAGACGAAAAGGTGAATGGGCACGGGGAATTTACAAGGAAAACATTAGATGAGGAGGAGGAGGAGGAGGTGCTGAATGTGTGCGGATACGCTATGAGGACAGCAACAGATGTGGAGGTAAGTGCGTACAGGTACTCTATGAGCAAAGTCTCAGGTGCGGAGATGAATGCGTACGGGTACTGTATGAAAAATAGTCAGAACACAGCGCGTCTCACTACACAGATCGGCCCTTTGCCCCAGCTCATAACTAGAAAGGCGTGAAAATTTCACGCATTTTTTCATGATTAATACGTGTGATCACGTGTTTGATCACTGTGCAACCATTCCCTCGGGGATTTCGAACGTTTACAATTTCGAAGATCTTCATAAACCACGTGCGAATCGCCTCGCTAGGAGGGGAAATATCGCACGTGTTAGTGAGAAGCTGAGGCAGAGGGCCGATCTGTGTAGCACCTGCAAGTCGCGGTCAGCACGGCTGAGCGCGCGACCGATCTGGCGCTGCACGCGCTCCTCCGCCGCCAGCCGCAGCTTCATGGCGCGCCGCCGCACCTCCTCGTTGTAGAGCCGCAGGTTGGATTTCAAAGCAAAGTTCGAAAGCGGATCATCATATTGTAGCTTCTAGCGCTGGCACATATGCGCTTTCAACACAGGTTTCGATACTGTCGACCTGCACCGCCCTGCCTCATACGGCGGCTTGAACGCTCGCCCCGCCGTCGCCGCCTGACCCCGAGCCTCAGTCTCCGCCGCCGTCGCCTCGTTCGTCTCCCCCGAGCAGCAGGGTCATTGAGACAGAACTCGACCGATGTCAGATGGACGAAGAACCGCAATCGGTGTATGCAGATTGTGAGGGTGAGGGTGAGGGAGAGGGTCGACCACCACGTATTAAGCCCGCACGTATGTACGAGAATTGACCCTGAAGGTGAGTCATACCCGTACCCCGGTGTCAGGTGGAGTGCTGGCTCTCAATACCCCCCCTGCCTGCAGGCTGGAAACCAGCTCACCCGCCCGCGCAATCTTCTCATTGATCTGCCCCTGCACCACCGCCTTGAGCGACGGGTCCAAATCCACCGCGCCGTTCGACATTGCGTCCCGCGCCATCTTGGCCCCAGCCAGCTCCGCCCGTGCCGCCTCGCACTGTGCCGCCGCGCTGCGAGCCTCAGCGGACGGTCAATCAAGTAAAGCTCGCCACGTCAAAGGATGCTATTCGACTCAAGAAACGAGTGTCCAACATGGAAGGATGACGTGGCGAGCCGTTCTAATAGATGGATGATGACGTGGCGAACCATTATAAGATGTGAGGATGACGAGGTTCCCAGACGTAAGGGGTGACGTGATATGTTTTGCAGGTCCCCGCCTTAGTGGCCTGCGCGCTAGCTTGAGCGTGCGCGCTGGTGTACCGCTTCCACACCGCCTCCGCGGACTTGGCGGCCACGATCACGCTGTCCACCTGGCAGGAGGGTCATTGAACACAGGCACTCGACGGAGATCAGAGCATGAGTCATACAGACGCGGGAACTTGGTTCGTCGATTCAACGTCGATCGGGTTCTTGTTCTCGGCGACCCCCTGCCTCAGCGGTCAGCGCGGTGCGGTCTACCGTGGGCTCGCGCGTCGCACGCCCGCCTCCAGCGAGAGCCGAGAATATGACATTCGCCACGTCATTTGATGCCTGGTGGATGACGTGGCGAGCACCGGTGCACTATGCGTCTGACCCTGTGTGTTGAATGACATGGCGAGCACCAGTGCAATATAAATCTTACCCTATGCGGTGGATGTCGTGGCGGTACACTCTAAATGTGACGCACGGTGTATGATTTACTTGCGCCTACCTCCGACCGGCGAGTCGTCCTCGATGGAGGTGGTATCGGGCAGATGCCGGGTCACCTCCTCGCTCAACGTCATGAGCCGCTCGCGCCCCTCCACCTGCGCCGCCGCGCCACCTGCGCCGCCGCTCTCCTCGTTCCCATTCTCTACCCCGTTGGCAGGGGCTTACACTCGCTCACTTCAAAGCTCAACTTGAGAACCTTCGGGACACATCGCCCACGGTAGAGCTCAACTCGAGCACCTTCAGGACACATCCATGGGCTAATTTGGATTACAAGGGGGATAAAGTGAGATTAAGTTGAGCGGAAAGGGGCAAGGTTAGCTCAAGTTGAGCGGAAATGGGAACGAGTGTAAGCCCCTGCCCGTTGGCGTCTAGCCCAAACGGGGCACTCTCCGTCTTCATGCCGAACACTTTCCCCATCACGTCCCCCAGCGTCCCAAGAAAGATGTCGCCCACCAACCGCGTGGGCGCCACAGGCATCTCTGGCATCGGCACCGCCTTGCTGTAGGGATGCATGCATTTAAAAGCAAAACTTGAAAGCAGTTCAGAATATTAGGAGAGGAGAGAGAGGAGAGGAGATGGAAGAGATAGAGAATATACAGGAGATAGAGGAGGGAGAGGCGAGAGAGGAGAGACATGAGAGGGATGAGAGACATGAGAGACATGAGAGGGAGGGAGCGGAGAGGGGAGAGAGTAGCGATCTCAAACGCTGCAACCTGGCGGCGGTTTCAACACGGGTTGCAGCTCGAACAACCCCACCTTGGGATTGGCGTCTGCCAGCCGGCGAAGCGGCGCGTGCCCGCCGTGTTCCAAGCGCTGCCGCTTGTTGGCGCCACTCCCCGACCGACCCAGGCTCCCGCCGCTTGTCGGACTGGACCCCGGAGCCAGCGTCACGCCCTCGCACGCCCCCGGCGCGGAAGCCGCAGCCGCGGCCGCCGCCGCGGCAAACGCCTCCATGTCCCGCCCCGCCAGGCTCCCCGCGTTGCCAATCCCCCCAGCCATCAGCGCCGCGAAGCTCCCCTGGCGCGACAGATTGAGCTGCTGCGCCTGCGCCGCCGGGTCCAAGGTGTAGAGGCACAACTTGAAATCCGAAGCAAGAGTGAGCGAGCTGTCTCGAATATTAGTTTCACGAGAGAGCTCTGAATACGACTTTTAACTTGCACTGCCCCACCAAGGGCAGCGGCGAGGCGCCCGAGCCGTGGGAGCTGCGCATCATCGCCTCATGCGCGGCATGCGCATTCTGCTGCTGGTGCTGTGCGTGCGCGTGCTGGTGAATCGCCGCCGCGTGCGCCTGTTGGGTTCGGATTGCGTTCATGTTGATAGGATGTTAGTCTCACGGTGATGGAATGCGTCTCACTTACATACACAGCTGGGCTCACTTTGATAGTAGTATAGGTGCACGTTCATAGGAGGTGGGATGGGCTGAAGATATGGCAATACACGAGGACTGGGTGGATGGGGCGAAGAGGAATGGTTAATGATGCACCAGTACACCAGTGCCGGGTACAAGACTTCAAGCGGTTAGGTTGAGGATGAACCGGTGCACGGGGGCCGGATGGGTTCAAGAGAATGGGTTTGATACCTGCGCCGCTGCCGCCGCAGCTGTGGCGTAGTTGATGCTACCGCCGGACGTGTTGATGTTCCCGGCGCCGCCCGGGGGCCCGAACGCGCCCATCGCCGCCGCCGCCGCCACGTGCCTCTGGATAGGGCCCGGCAGAGCACGCTCAAAACGTCTAGGTGACTGGCATTGAAAGGGTGGACATTCGACAAGGGTGGCAAACAACCAGTGAAATCCAAGAAACGAGGGCTGAAAATGTGCTGAACGACATTTCGAGTTGTAATTGAGCAACCCACGCGGGTCAGAAAGTATTCTCGGTAGTGGATGTCAACAGTGCTCTACAGGTGGCGCCCGGTGGGGCCGCCTCGCTTCTGATGGCAAAGAGGTATTTGTGCCTTCAGATGGGCGCGTCGCTTCGAGGGGACGTGGGTCTGTGATTCGTCGAAACGAACGGGGGCTGGACAATCTGTGCAGAGCAACCCACACGCGGGTCAGTATATTCTCGGTAGTGGATGTCAACAGGGCTCTGCAGGTGGCTCCCGGTGGGGCCGCCTCGCTTCTGATGGCTAAGTTCATCGTCACCCCCGGCGTGTGGTTGTGGTACCAACATGACATTCGAGCCATTTGTGTCAGGCCCTGCCGCTGTTTGGGGGAAAGCGCCGACGGGTTCGAACCACCCGGCAGCGCGTGCGCCACGTTCGCCTTCTCCGCGGCGGAGGGCGCCTTCTCCTTCTTTTCCTTTTTGACCGGCGGCGGCGCCGGGCTTGGGGGCGCCGACTCCACGCTACCCATGCCGCCCTCGCCCGCCTTGAAGGAGGGTCGTTGAGAACAAACGCACGAACCGAGATCAGAAACGACTTACCTTTGTGAGGTGGATGCTACCATCGGGGCGAATGCTCATATAGACACGCGGTGGAGGACGTGGAGATTCAACGTCGGTCGAGTGCTTGTTCTCAATGACACCCCACTCATACAGACGCGCGGAGAAGGTAGAGGAAACTCAACGTCGGTCGAGAGCTTGTTCTCAATAACATCTCGCTCATACAGACGCGCGGAGGATGGGTCGTCGATTCAGTTTCGGTCGAGTGCTTGTTCTGAAGAACCCCCCCACCTTGTTGTACTTGTGGTGGCCCTTGGGGTTCTTGGGGATGGGCACGAAGAGCGGGCGCCCGCGCGGGAACCCGCCCTCCACCCGCGGGTTCCCGTCGAGTCAGGCCCGGCCTCATCCACGTCTGTATATTGAGTACGTGTGGTCACTTCATTGAGACTGGTACCACAACATGGTTCGACACCGGCTGTTTGATGCCAAAGGGCTCTGTTTGAAAGGGGCCCACCGTCGAAACCCGCCAGACATACGGGTACACTGCGGGAGGGAGGAGGTGGAGGGGGAGGTGAGTGTGTCGAGGTACACTACGAGACGGGCCGGGCTATCGATAATAACGAGATGCGGGCCCCACCGTCGAACAGCGTACGGAGCTCCGCCGCGCTGACAGCTGTCTTGTCCAGCTCCTCCTGCACCATGATCCACGTTGACGCCTGCCGCGTCGGGTCCTCCTTATAGGGCCGGGTTGTCAAACAATGCTCGCCACGTCACAAATGAACAAAATAACGAGGGTTTGGGGCACCAGTACACTATGCATAGAGTAGGAGGAGGAGGAGGAGGAGGAGGAGGAGGAGGAGGAGGAGGAGGAG
>Ga0307489_10000689_pt1 | contig 21158 bp, 36 predicted proteins | sample SB12metaG_FD_202247 | JGI IMG/M metagenome (GOLD analysis project Ga0307489, IMG submission 202247) | Sea-ice brine microbial communities from Beaufort Sea near Barrow, Alaska, United States - SB 1.2 | ecosystem: Environmental > Aquatic > Marine > Coastal | place: USA: Alaska | collected... | reverse complement strand
CCTGACTGTTTGCTCACAGTGCACCAGCGTACCTGTACACAATCACCGCATCCTCCCCAGGTGCAATACAGGTTGTGTCACCGCCGTGTTTGATAATGATACCTGGTGCGATTACAGTACTCACGTGTGCGCTGGTACTTGTGTTGTGTGCCTGCCTTGTTGGGTCCCTCTTGTCCTACTAAATTGTTTCGGTGCACTGTGTGTTGTGTCCCTGCGTGACGCGACAGGGCGCCAGCTCGCGACAGGGTGAGGAGGTGGCGGAGCGGCGGCTTCTTGAAGTGGGGGGTATGGGGCATGGGATCGAAAACGTGCTCCCACAGATCAAGATCAAGCTCACTGAGTTCTTCAGGTTGCCGTTCCCGCCCCCGATGTTCGAGGAATAGTGGGCGAGCAATAGAGAGGTTGCGCAGCAGAGGGTGGGCAGCGGGGGAGCTCACGGAGTTTTTCTGCCTGCCGTACCCTGCTCCGGAATGTTCGAGGCGGACGGGGCGCGTGGAGCCAGAGGTTTGGGCAGTAGAGTGGGCGAGCGGAGAGGCCGGGCAGTAAAGAGGGTGAGCAGTAAAGGGTGGGCAGCGGGGGCGGGGCACGCGTGGGAGAGAAAGGGACGATCAGTCGTGAGGACTAGCAGTGGAGGGTGGCGGGTGGGCAGTGAGGGCAGGCGGTAGAGGGCCGAGCAGTAGAGAGGGTGATCATTAGTGGGTGGTCAGCGGGAGCGAGCAGCGATGGAGAGAGGGGCGAACCTGTCTTTAATATTATTAAACGCTACTCATGCCCCCAACTACCCCCACCCCCCCCCCATTATCTCACACGCGACGTATCATTACGACACCATACACCCAAAGGCGCCCCACTCCACGACATGGAGCTCATTTCACGCGCCACTCAAGAGCCTTAATCGATAACGTCAAGAGCCTTTATTGATAACGCTTCTGAAATATGCCTAACACACAGATGAGATCCTAGCCTGCTACACCCAAGCGTCCCACGCGTCTTAGACGCAGATGAGCTCCTTGCAGGCGCCGGAGTTGACTGAGTTGGCCTCGTGCCAGGGGCTTACGCTCGCCCGCTTTCGCAGCTCAACGTCAGCACTTTCTATGGCTTAAGACGGTTGGCGTCAGTCTGTCAGTGACAAACACGGCTCAGGTTGAGCTCACAGCTGGGCAAGTGGAAGCCCCTGCCACGTGCGCGCGCGCCCACACATCGGCATTCACGATGTCGTCCAGCGTGGGGTCCAGCACCAGGTCATTCTTGTGCGCCTCCATGGCCATGTCAATCACCTTGTTGTAGCGGCGCAATGTGAATTTGAAAGCAAAGGATGAAATCGGTAGGTCACGATTCAGTTTCAAGCGCTCAGTTCCAAACGGTTTCAACTTGGGTTTCATAGGATCAACCTGCACCGCCCTTCCTTGTAGATGTCGAAGTAGCCCAGCTTCTTGTCCAGGAACATGGCCACCGCCCAACCGCAGAGCCGCAACATTACAGGGGACGACACGTCAGGCCAAAGAGGTGGACACGGCGAGTGTGTACGTAATGGGGGCAACGCGTCAGGTCGGAGCGGAGGATACGGCGAGTATGAACGTGTAAGGGGAGAACGCGTGCGTCAGGTCGGAGAGGATGATGCGGCGAGTATGCGCAGGTAAGAGGGGGGCAGGGGACGCCGCTTTATGCCAGGGTGAGGCCAGGGAGCAGGATCGGAGAGAGTGTACGTGTACATCATGAGCAGACATTGCAGAGACGTGGAGTGAGGCCCAGGCCCTGCCTGCTCGTTGGCCGCGGAGAACACGCCCGTCATCGTGCCCCCCGTGCGCCCGCCGAGCAGGGACCGACGGCGGAATGAGTGAAGCTACGTCAGGCTAAGGAGGAGGAGTGGCGATTGTGTACGGGAGCACTGTGTGGAGCTGGGACGGACACGGGATAAGCTCACCACGTCAGAGGATGACGTTTGGCAGTTGCCCCGAGGTGACTGTGTACGGGTGCACTATAAGCAAACAGTCAGTTCAGCCCCCCACCCGCGGCGTAGCCCATGGCGAGACTGGGGTATTTCTCCGTGTCCGGCGCGCGGAACGTCAGGTCGCCCATCTTCACGAAGTCCAACGGCGGCCACGTGATCTCGCTGCAGTCCACCCGCTGCGGCCAGCTCGTGGCGAAGGGAGCACACAATAATGACGGCACGGGGTAAGCTCACGCCGAATATCCCATGTCACACACAGGCATTGAGTCAGCATACCGACGACATGTTAGTCCGAGTACACATAACAAAACACGCCAGTAGTCGCACAATACATTATCACCGATACATCACACACAGGTATTTAGTCAGCACACCGACGCTGTCTTAGTCCAAGTGTGCACCTGGTATAATACACACTACGCAAATCGGCTGGAAGGGTCAAACGGGGATGGCGCGTCACGCAGTATGGTCACGATCGTTGAGTTGATAGACTCTCGCCCAAATAAACTCGATTTTCCAATCTCGAAGGTTGCCCACACAGTAAATGTGTATGGGCGAACGTCTATTAACTCAAGAAAGGTCCAAATCCCCGTTTGACCCCCAGACGATCTGCGTAGCACAGGTCATTGCCCCCACCATGGTATAGAGGATGGGCAGGCGCATGTCCGGCCACCCCATCTGCGCCAGGACGGACGAATCCTTGGTCTCCACCGCGGGGTAGGGTCCGCCCAACCGTTCCCGCTGATTTGAACCTGGCTGTTTGCTCACAGTGTGCCGATCTGGCTGGGGAGGACGATGCGGCAAGTGTGCACGGACGCTACTGATTTTGGGCGATTTTGGACGAGTTAAGTTGGTTTTGGGGGTCATTTTGCTCACAAGACGTACTGTATTTTTGCTTTAGTGTTGCATAGAGTTTGTCGTTTATGTTGAGGGGTTATTTTGCCCGTAAACTTTAAGCATTATGGGCAAGCTGTTAGGCAACAGTTGCGGCAGCGAGCCCCGCCATGGAGTGGATGGTGGACTGCGGGTGGATCCCCACGTCGATGTTGGGGTTTAGGGTTTAGGGTTAGGGTTAGGAATTTAGGGTTTCCCCGCCATGGAGTGGATGATGGACTGCGGGTGGATGACCACGTCGATGTTGTCGTAGCTCGTGCCGTACAGGTAGTGCGCCTCGATCACCTCCAGCGCCATGTCGTAGGGCAGCAAGTTGATATTGAAAGCAAAAGGTCGTCGGCAGTTTATCGTATTTTAGCTGGAAGCGCTGAAAGCAGGCGCTTTCAACACGGGTTAGGTCGTAAGGAGTTTATTGTATTCTAGCTTAGAGCGCTGAAAGCAGGCGGTTACAACACGGGTCAGGTCGAAAGCAGTTTATTGTATTTTAGCTTGAAGCGCTGAGACCAGGCGTTTTCAACACGGGTTTCAGTGTACACCACCCCACCTTGTTCATGAGCGTGGCGCTGTCGCACGTGATCTTGGCGCCCATGTCCCAGTTGGGGTGTGTAGTGGCCTTCTTCTGCAGCACGCATGGGTCGGACTTGGCGAACCCCTTCATGGTGGCCAGGTCCATGTCCCGGAACGCGCCGCCGGAACATGTCAGGATGATGCGCCGCAGCGCGTCCTCGTGCCAGTGTCACACGCTCATTCCCTGACTGTTTGCTCATCGTGTACCGGATAACCAGTGTACACACTCGTAGCAACCTCCTGGCCTGCCACTATTTCTCTGACTGTGCTCATTGAGTATCCATACACACTCGCCGCATCCTCCTCCATGGTCTGATGCGACATCCCCTTGCCAACCGGCTTTCTGGTCTGTGTACCAGTGAAGCCGCGCACAATCTGAACAGGCGACGACATTTCAGGTCCCACCTCGGGCAGGCCCTGGATGCACTGGTACACTATGAGTAAACAGGCAGGGGACGCCGTTTTAGGCCCCACCTCGGGCAGGCCCTGGATGCACTGGAAGATGGCGGAATGCTCCGAGTCCGCCGGCAGGATCTTCACTCCGTACTTTTTGGCGAGCGGGACGATGTGGGGTCCGGCGGAGATGAGCGTCTCCTTGTTGGCCAGGCAGATGTTCTTGCCCGCCGCACCGAAGGGTCACACACAATCTCACGTCTCAGCTCAACACCAGCATCTACGAGGTCTGGGTATATTGAGTGGGTTCAGGGATAATGCCCAGCCATGGACAGGGCCGAGTGGCGGGTGGCTGTTTAGCGGTAAAGGAGACGCCATATCAAGCCATTAGTGGAACCACAGCTGTGTCTGGCGGTTGCGTTGCAAATGGAGAGTGGTGTCAAGTAAAGACCTGCGTGCTTTCAAGGACGACTTCATAGCTGTGCCCGCGGCTGGCAGTTGAGCTGCCAACGGAGAGTGGCAGCAGACCCCACCTCAATGGCAGCCACAGTGGGCGGCAGCCCCGCGCACCCCACTATACCAGTCACTGTGCTGTCCACGTCCTTGTGCTTCGCCACCCAGATCCAGGGCCGCCGTGATTGGGAAAAGAACGCCATGTCAGGCCAGGGAGGAGGAGGAGGAGGATGGGGAGGAAGAGGAGGAGGAGGAGGAGGAGGAGGGGGAGGAGGAGGAGGAGGATGCGGCGAGTGTGTACGGATACACCGGTTCAACGTTAGCACACAGTCGGGACACCGTGTCAGGCCAGGGAGGAGGATGCGGCGAGTGCGTACGGGTACACCTGTCCACAATTAGCAAACAGTCAGGACGCCGTGCCATGCCTGGGAAGAGGAGGCAGCGAGTGTGTACTTATTGTACGGATACACTATGAGCAAATTGTCAGCCCTGCCTCAATCATACCCTCCGGCCCGTACAGGATCTCCGGCATCGCACCATCCATCCCCTTCAGCAGATCCTTCAGCTCCTGGATCCAGTGCCGGGTAGGTGTCGCTGGCCACGTCATAGGATGCCAAATAACTCAATGTTTGAGGGTTCGAAATGCGTGACGATGACGTGGTAGGCACCTGCCCCTCCTATAAAGGGCACCTGACCCCATCATCATGCGCTCCTGAACGCCCTGTGCTAGGCAACTGAACCCCCTATGATGGGCACCTGACCCACTGTAATGGGCACCTAACCTCCCTATGATGGGCACCTAACCCCCCTATTACTTGCTTGTCCCTACTTGGATCTGCGCGCCGTCCGTGATGGACACCATCTTGGGCTTGAACTTTTTCACCTGCTCCCAGGGGCTTACACTCGTCCACTTCTCAGCTCAACCTGAGCCGTTTTTGTCACTGAAACAGTAAGAGACCACACAATATATCCTCGAAGAGTGCTCACGTGAAGCCAAAACATGCATGAGTGTGACTCCTGCCTGCTCCGCTAGCAGCGCCACGTTCTTACCCGCGCTGAGCGCCACGATCTCGAACTTGTCTGGGTGCTCCTCCGCGATGTCCAGCATGTAGGGACAGCCAGATATTGCCCGCCACGTCATCGACACACGTTTGAAGCCTTGGTTACATGGCATCCTATGACATGGTGAGAGATATCTGCCAGGCCCTGCCAGCGTCTGCGTGCCGATGCTGCCCGTGCTGCCCAGCAAAGAAATCTTCTTCACGTTGCCGTTTCCCAGGTTGATGCTGTCCGTGGAATAGGGACAATCACATATTGCCCACCGCCGCCTCGTCATCGACACACCTCTTGAACCCTCGTTTTGTAAGATTTTTGTGCTATGTGCGCGACCCTAGGATTGGAGGCTAGACTCTCCTACACTCCATCTTCAATCACCTGCCCCCCTGGTCAGCATGTATAGGAAGATCCCAGTCGGTCGCATTGTGCTGAACAACCCTGAGGTGGCGAGTGCTCCACATACCACATACCACCTCCTCACCCATCTAGCATGAATGGAATATTCCTCAGTCATGAATTCATGGTGGCATCTCAACCTATGACGGGGCGAGCAACATCTGGCAGGCCATACCGAGGGCATCTCCGCGCGCCCGGGCCAGCATGCGCCGTACCGTGACTGCCAAGGGGGCGGGGGGCGTCGACGCCGGGTTAGTGACCGCCTCGGAACGAGCGAGAGTCAGAGAGGGGAAGGATGCGGCGAGTATGTGCAACAGAAGCAACCTGGAGCCGGCATTCAGGGCACGAGCGGCGAGGCCAAGGTGAAGGACGCGGCGAGGGTGCACATGTGCAGTACGAGCGAACGGTCAGGTCATGAGTGGTGCATACAGTTGTGTTGAAAGTGTGGCAGCGGCTGCGGGGCAGAAGCGGGCCGCGCGTTCGTCGCATGGCAATCTGGGGTCGCATCGATCGCTATCCACAATTCGCGCACCTCATTGTTGGAGTCAGCGCGCGCCGCCCTGGCGACCGTGGTGCGCTTGCCGGCCTTGGCGCCCTTGAGCTGGGCCGCGGCGCCGTGGCGGCCGACCAGGGATAGGCTCGCGGACAGGGAGGAAGCCGCCATCCTGCAAGGTTCGCGATGGAATGGGGTAAAGTGGCCTCACCAAAGCAGGCACTCTCGGAGCGTCAAATGCAGGCCTGTGATTGGCTGAAACCGATTCTGCTTGCGAAAATGAACAGCAAGGCGTTTTTCGAACTGCGTCCCTCATTCTTTGACCTCACAACGCGCGTCTGCCGTCCATCCGTCTGCGTGAAGTAGGTTGCGCGTGAAGCACCGCGAGTAGGAAGCATCTGGCGGGAGAGATGATTAAGCTATTCAACGTCAAGGTCCGTCCGCGCCCCCGTTCACAACTCACCACACAGCTGGTCAAATCCAGGCACCTGACCCGAACCTCGTTGCTCTACTTTTTTCTGGGTCCTTTCAAACCTAATGCCCGTGCGCGCGACGTTGACGCCGGCGCGCCAAACGCGCCGCGCCGCCGCGACTGCTGCGGGACCAACGCCCAGCACATAGCTAGTATTCGTTTCAGCCGGCACTTGAGGTTCTTTGAGATTCTCTGAGATTCACGTCGTCGGTGACAAGACACGCGCCCCCGCCACCGTAGCACTCCCGCCGCTGAGGCCGCCGCCGCGCCGTCACATACACATCACTCTCGTCCTCCGATGCTAACATCGCCGCCCCGCCGCGCCTCGGCCGCGCATGACGACGCCGCCTTTCGAGCGCTACCGCTGACCCTCGTAACCTCGCGCCGTCCAATGCCTCTGGCAGGAAAAGCAGGAAAAGGACGCCAAGGCAAAAGCGGCCGCGGGCAACACAGGGCCCAAACAGTCGACCGGCGAGATGCGCTTGGCAAAGGCAGGAACATGCAGACATCGCCCGCCACGTCATCCAGCGCATGTTGAACCCTTATCCAGCGCATGTTGAACACCAGCTCTTGAGTTACGACCTCCTTGGACAAGCAAACGATGCCCACCACGTCGGTGAAACGCATTTTGAACCACTTGAGTTATTGGCATCTTGAGTTATTGTCATTCTATGACGCAGCGAGCTATGCCCACAAGGCACCTGCCCGCCACGTCATCGACATACGTTTTGAACCGTGGCTTCTCCAGCTCAATGTCATCCTATGCCGCCTATGACGCGGCGAGCTGCCAGGCACTTGCCTGTCACGTCACCGACGCGCAATCTCAACCCTCGTTCTTGAGTTAGCCTTGCCCTACGCTCAGGACATCAGCGAGCTGACGCTGGCTTCCACCATCACCATGGCACGGCCTGACGATCATTGTTATTGCTCGCCACGTCATAGGACGCCGTTCAACTCACGAAACAATATTTCGAAATGCGTGTCGTTGCTCCACCACGGCGATGCGTTTTCGAACCGGAATCGCCGCTCACCGTTTCCCTTGTCACCACCTCCGCCGCTGCCACCGCCGCCACCACTGCGAAACACCGCGATGACCCGCGGCGACTGAGCGCCGCGCCGCCCCCCGATGTCGTGCGTGCGACGCACCAGGCAATATCGGAGAGTCTGTTTCTCAACATCTCGACTTTTCGATGTGTTTGATCGTCAGACGTGCGTGCAATAAACGCGGATTGTATACAGCTGGCGATCCCTACCACCTGGAGTTCCCCAACGGCAAGGACAAGCTGATGGACTTCCAGGTGACGCTGAAACCAGACGAGGGGTACTACAAGGGGGGCAAATTTGTGTTCACCTTCAAGGTTCCCATGGCAGGGTGGTTCTTGACAACGTCTTGACTGACGCTGGATCGACGATAAACCGAAATCGGAACCGGGGTGTATGCTCATATGTCGATCGGTCACCACCAACCGTGTCTATGTGTCTGTACTAGCATCAGCAATGATCTTGAATGTAAGTCATGCTTCGATCGCCGTTCGAGACATTGCTCCACTGACCCTCCCGCATGGTGTACCCGCACGAGCCGCCTAAGGTGAAGTGCACGCAGAAGATCTACCACCCGAACCTGGACTACGACGGCAACGTGTGCCTCAACATCCTGCGCGAGGACTGGAAGCCGGTGCTCTCCATCTCCTCCTGCATCTACGGCCTGCAGTTTCTGTTCATGGACCCTAACCCGGACGACCCACTCAACAAGGCAGGGGGGCTGTTGAGAACAGTTGACCGTTTTGTTGCTCCTGCTCTACCTCCACGCGACTGTATGAGAGGTCATGAGAACGAGCACTCGACCGACGTCGAATCTCCTCCTCCTCCTCCGCGCGTCCAAGTGTGCATTAAACCCGCAGGTGCGTTAATGTGGAATCTCCTCCTCTTCCTCCTCTGCGCGTACGTGTGTGCGTTATCCCTGAAGTGAGTCGTGCTCCGATCTCGGTTCGAGTGCTTGATCGCAATGATCCTCTCGCCAGGAGGCGGCAAAGGTGCTGCAGGAGAACCCGGCGCTGTTTGAGTCCAACGTGCGGCGGGCGATGCAGGGGGGCAGCGTGGGGGGGCACTCCTTCGCGCGCGTCATCTGAGTCGCGCAGCTGCGGGGGGGAGCGGTGGGGGCATAGTGATGGGCGGCGGTGGGAGGGAGCGTGGAGGTCCCATCCGCGTGCGCATGTTGTGGGTCTATTGGTGGGAGGCGCGTTCAATTGAGGGTTGGAAACGTCAGTCTATTCATTGAGGGGCGTAGTTGCATGAAGGGTTGAGACGTGAAGCTATTGATTGGGAGGGTATTTGGGGGGGGGGTTGAATGAAGGGTTGAGACATGAGTCTATTGATTGGGGGGGGCGTTGAATGACGGGTGGGAACATGATGTGTTCGCTCGATGTACTATGTACCAACAGTGACGCAGTGATAGGTTAACGTGACCTGACCGATGATATTGATGAGAGGAAGATGACAAGCATTGTGTCGAGAGACATATACCTCGTACGGTATGTAATGCCAACAAACATCACGGTCAGCCACACATGCGCAGTAGCAAGCGCGAATCTGACATGGCTAAGCCACACCTCGATACCAGCTCCAGTGGATGGGGTCGGATTAATGATCACTGCACACGTACCTGGAGTAATTTGCGGTAAACGCTCGCGCCGCTGATGGTTCAAGGTGTGGACCGCGAGGCTGCAGCGGTATCAGTAGTCGGGGCATTAACGAGACTGAACGGACTTCCAGCAAGCGAAGCCGACGGCAAGGAGGAGGCGAGCTCTAGCGCTGAACGTTGCAGGCCACGCATGGCTAAGGGCGGGACACGTGCACTCATACATGTCCTTACAGCGGGCGAGCCAAGATACTGCTGAGACGCGGTAGTCGGGCGGACAAGATATGGAGAAAATCTCTGCACCCCTCGAAAATCGAGGCAGAAAAGAACAGCTCGGCACCCCAACCGCACATCACTGCCGGAGGGGCCGCGCGTTATACCGAAGCGCACGGCATATCTTGTCGAGCGCGGCTCGCTCGAGCTCCGCGAAACACTTGTTGACGCCAGAGCGCCGTTGGCCAAGCATCGGCGCCACCAAGGGACTCATCTGACCGTCGGCCACTGCAACTACAATGCTTGACTCGAACCGCATCTTACCCCCAGCCAACATGGCGACACCGCTTTCCAATGCGACGAACGCCGCGAGGGCGCCGACGCAGACCGCCGCCGCGGCTGCGAAGCCGAGCGTGTCGCCGCCGCTGATCGCCAACGCCAGGTGGGGCCCGACCGGGCCCGGCTGCGCTTGACTTGAACCCTTCCCTGCCATTTGACATTCGCCAGCCTTCGCTTTGGCGCCTCGACTTTGGGCCCGTTCGTCCCACTCGCAGCTGCGCGCCTCAACTGCAGCCATTCCGTCCTCCTCGCCAGCTGTGCGCCTCAACTTGAGCCCTTTCGTCCCGCTCGACAGTTGTGGCGTCTCAACTTGAGCCCTTTCGTCCTACTCGCCACCTGTGTCGCCTCAACTTGAGCCCTTTCATCCCATACACCAGCTGTGGCGCCTCAACTTGAGCGTTTTCGTCCCATACGCCAGCTGTGGCGCCTCAACTGGAGCCCTTTTTCCACTCGCCAGCTGTGGCGCCTCAACCTGAGCCCTGTCGTTTCACTTGACAGCTGTGCCACCTGAACTTGAGCCCTTTCATCCCACACGCCAGCTTTGGCGCCTCAACTTGAGCCCTTTCGTCCCACTCGCCAGTTGTGTCGCCTCAACTTGAGCCCTTTCGTTACACTCGCCAGCTGTGTCGCCTCAAATTAAGCCCTGTCGTCCCACTCAGACAGCTGTGCCGCCTCAACTTGAGCCGTTTCGACCCACTCGCCAGCTGTGTCGCCTCAACTTGAGCCCTTTCCTCCCACTCGCCAGCAGTGGTGCCTCAACTTAATCCCTTTCGTCCCACTCCCCAGCTGTGTCACCTCAACTTGAGCCCTTACGTTCCACTCGCCAGCTGCGTCGCCTCAATTTGAGACCTTTCGTCCAACTCACCATCTTTGTAGCATCATCATGAGCCCTTTCGTTCCACTCCCCAGCCTTGGCACCTTGATGTGAGCCCTTTTGTGCCATCGACAGCTGTGGCGCCTCTCAACTTCATCGCTTTCGAGGTCCCTTGGTGACGTGGTGATGTCGATGACGAGTTGGAGGTGGAAGCGATCGAGACGGCGGCAGCAGCAGCCGCCGCCGGCGCCGCCGCCGCTGCAGCGGCAGCGGCAACAGCGGCGACAACAGCGGCGGCTGCGGCGGCAGGAGCGGCGGCGGCGGCGGCGGCTGCGGCGGCGGCGCGTGTGGCGCTGACGACGCGGCGGCTAGAGGAGGTAGGGCCTGCCAGATAATGCTCGCCACGTCATGTGCTTCCATTTGACTCAAGAAACGAGGGTCTGCAATGTTGAGGATGAGTTGGCAGGCATTATATGTCAGTTCCTGCGAGGAGGCGCGTGCAGCAGAAGCAACAGCGGCGGCCTCAGCAGCAACAACAGCAGCAACAGCAGCAGCGGCGGCGGCGGCAGCAGCATCGCGCGGAGCTATCATGCGCCAGCAACAGCAGCAGCAGCAGCAGCAGCAGCAGGTGAGGTGTGAGGTGCACATATGGAATGAGTCAACCTTGGTGTGTGTGGCTGACTGCCTCACTGACATTTTCTTATATTCGGTAACCATTCCAGTTCTACTTCTGATGTATGCTCCCTAAGACAAGCAGCAGCAGCAGCAGCAGCAACTGCAACAGCAACAACAGCAACCGCAGCGGGCCGCTGCGGCCGCCACTGCGGAATCAGAGGCCGCATACGTCGCCGCTGCTGCAGCCCGCAAGCTGATGCCGCTGCCCGCTAGCGGGAGCTCTTTCGTTGCGCCATGGCATCAACGGCAGCAGCAGGATGCCCAGGGGCAGGGGCGGCAGCCGCCAGGTCAGGGGGAGGGGCAGGGGCGACAGCAGCAAGGTGCCCGGAGGCGCCAGCCGCCGCCGCCGCCGCCGGGGCAGGTGCAGGGGCAGGGGCGACAGCAGCAGGGGCAGGGGCGCCAGCCGCTTCACATGCATCCGGCAGGGGCTTCCACTCGTCCACCCTTCATCTCAGCCTAAGCCGGTTCAGTCATTGAGCCGTCTAGTGTCCAATTAGTGACGAGTTATGACCTATAGATCTTGTTACAAGCTAGAGAAACCACCCACGTATCCCACAAAAAGTGCTCTCGTTGAGATGAGAAGTGGACGAGTGTCAGCCCCTCGCAGGAGGTGCAGCCACAGCAGCAGCCCGCTTTGCATTCACAACTGAGTCAGCACTCACAGCAGCAGCATAACCACCAGCTGCTTCAACACCAGCGCCAGCAGCAGGAGCAGCAGCAGCAACATCAGCAGCAACAGCAGGCAGCGCCTTCAGCTAACGCCTAACACGTCATTATCCAAAATATAGACCCTCGTTGCTTGAGTCAAACGGCATCACATTACGTGGCGAGAATTATTTGAAGGCACTATCTGGAGCAGCAGCAGCAGCAGCAGCGGCAGCTCGAGGAGCAGCGGCGACTCGAGGAGGCTCAGCATGGGTCACAGCAGCCGCCGGTGCAGCCGCCGACGCAGCAGAGTGCATCGTTTTCATTTTCACAGCATCCGCCGGTGCGGCCGCCGACGCAGCGGATGCAGCAGCGCGCACCGCTTTTGTTTCCACAGCAGCCGCCGGTGCAGCCACCGACGCAGCAGAGTGCACCGTTTTCATTTTCACAGCAGCCGCCGACGCAGCAGATTGCACCGGTACAAAGGCCGCCACAGCAGCAGCAGCAACACCAGCACGATAGGCAGGAGCGGCGGCGGCTCGAGGAGGACAGCGCCTTTCTCGCCACCGTCCCCCCCAACATCCTCGCCCACTTCGCTGGCGAGGAGCTTAGGCGCAGAGAGATACTCAGCCACGGGGCCGGGATCGGAGCTGGTGCCGGAGCTGGAGCCGCCGGAGCTGGCACCGGAGCCGGGGCCGGGGCCGGAGCCGGATCCGGGTCCGGGTTCGGGTCCGGGGCCGGGCCCGCCCCTCCTGCAGGGTCCAAACGGCGCCGCGAAGGAGGAGACGGCCGAGCGGACGAGCATGATGCGGCGGAAGATGATGCGGCGGAGGATGATGCGGGGGAGGAGGAGGATGTGGTATTCGAGAGGGACCTTGCCGCGGAGGAGGAAGGTTCTGGCAGATATTGCTCACCACGTGATAGTTGGCATTCAACTGAGGGGAAGAGGGTTTCAAACTTATTGAGGGATAATGTGAGCAATTTCTGCTAGGCCCTGGGAGGAGGTGGCTGCTGAGGCGCTCGCGCGTGCGGGTGCAGCGAACGAGGTAAGTACAGATGGATATTTCGTGCCACTGCATGATGCGCATTTCGAACCCTCGTTTCTAGATTTAAATGTAATCCTATGACGTGGCGAGCCTTTCGAACCCTCGTTTCTAGATTCATATGGTGTTCCATGACGTGGCGAGCACTATTAACTCGACCCTCGGGCGAGGTGATTGACTTCACCGGCGATAGCGACGACGACGCCGGTAGGGGCTGGCAGATGTCGCCGCCACGTTATCCACACGAGTGTGGACCCCTTGTGTTTTTGTTACAATGGCATCCTATGACGTTGCGAATGATATCCGACAGGCCTATTTCCTGCCACGACATGGACACACAATTTGAACCCTCGTTTCATTATTTGAATGGAATCGTATCACATGGCGAGCGTCATCTGCCAGGCCCAGGACGCCGGCGAGGACGATGACGCCGCTCGTCGGGCGGCGGCGGCGGCGGCGGCATCGGCGGCAGCGTCGGCGGCGGCGGCGGCAGCAGGGGCTTACACTCGTCCACTTTTCGGCTCAAAGTCAGCGCTTTCTGTTGGATGGGGAGTGAATTTAGTTGTTGTTCAGGGGGTGTTGAGGAGGCCTTAGGCGGTATTATGGGGTGTTCCAAGTGTATCTTGTGTCACAAACGGCTGAGGTTGAGCTGACATGTGGACGAGTGTAAGCCCCTGGGCGGCGGTGGTGGCTGCGGCGGGGAAGGGCTTGGCACTAGTTGCTGATGACGTGATGGCCATGGATGTCGCCGACGACGACGACGGTGACGTGAACGCGCCTGGTACGGCGGTGCAGGTTGACCCTATCACACCCCTGTTGAAAGCGCCTGGAACAAATCTCTCGAAACTGAAGCACATTCAGTTTCTGTCAATTTTTGCTTTCAATTTCAACTTGCGGCGCTGCAGCCCGAGCCCTTCGCCGTCGCCGCTCTGCTGGACGCCCTGCGCCCGGACCCCGCCTTGCCGCCCCTGGTGGGCTGGTTCGACTTGAAAGCATGAAACTCGTTTTGAAAGCGCTTGGATACTTTGCGTGCCACTGTAATATTAGCTGGTTTCCAGTGTCACTTTACGGGGGCTAGGACGAAAGCCTGATGCCTCCTTACACACGCTGAAGCTGCCTCTCCCTCTCTCTCTGTCAACTGCTTCCACGACTTACTTACGGTGTCAACGTGCGCCCTTACGACCTGGCCTCCTCGCCGCCCGGCCTGGCCCCGGCCACCACGCTGCGCCAGTACCAGTCGTGCGCCGTGCGCTGGATGATCAACCGCGAAGCCCCCGAGGTGGGGCGGTGCATGCTTATAAACCGTGAGAAAGAAAGATATATAGAGAGAGACGCTTCCGCATTGTAATGCGGCACCTCCTCCTCCTCCTCCTCCTCATCTCATCATCATCCTCATCCGCTTCGTCATCCTCCCCTCATCCCCTTCCTACAATGGATACAAACAATAACGAAGAACGAATGACTCGGCCCAATAATGTTCTGTTGCCCGTATTACCGGATCCAGATTCCAAACGGCACCAAGGTGCAGAAGGACTTCGGGTACCACGGCGTGTTCTGGGGCAAAGTCGTCGGTTACACCCTCGGCGTGGGGCAGGGACTGACAGTCGTCCACTTCTCAGCTCGACCTGAGCCGTGTCTGATACATAAACACACACTAAACACCCCCTAATACTCCTCTACCCTCCCTCACGCCACTTAAACAACCCCTGAAGACACCCCCTCCGACATCAAGGTTTATCCAACCCTTCAATTTTCGTTATCAGCCACTATTTCCTGTTAACGGGTTCTGTTCGATACTCTTATCCAACAGAAAGCGCTTACGTTGAGACGAAAAGTGGACGAGTGTAAGCCCCTGGCGTGGGGTACCGCGTGCGTTACTCCGACGGCGACGAGGAGGAGTTGGACAGAGCGGCAGGGGCCTACATTCGTGACTGTTCAGATCAACATAAATACTTCTTGTGGGGTCGTTGGGAGATTTCAATTACAAAAACGGCTCAGGTTCAGCTGGAATGTGGACGAGTGTCAGCCCCTGCAGAGCGGATGTTGTCAAGGCTGCGCAGGCGGCGGGAGGGGAGGGAGGAGAGGCGTCATCTTCTGCTGCCAACCGCGAGCACGGCACCCGCGGCGGTGCCCTCTGCGACTCCATGGGTATGACCTGACAAATACTCCTAATCCTCGCCACGTCATGTGATGCCATTCAATCCAATAGATGAATTATATTTTAGAGACGTCCACGCGAGTGCGAATTTCGCGTTCGCGTCATGTTATTTATTTAAGGTCACGCTCCCCCTAATTCCGGATTTCTACCAAAAAAGTTTACGAACGAAAATACGACTCAAGATTCTTGAGTTAAATAGTCGCAAAAAACATTTCGACCCCCACTAAGTTCTAGGAGAGAAAACTTTTCAACAACACTTTTCTTTTCAAAACTTTTTTGATTTTCCTGGGTATGATCGCGCATCTCAGGGTTGGGTCGAACGAATTGTTGAGCTTTTTGTTTGATCACACACCAGCTCTGTGTTTCTGAGCAAAAAGTAAATGGCGCTTGCGCGCCATTAAGTTGCGTTTTAGGGCGACTATCAAAATTCCGTTCGACCCAGCCCCGAGATGCACGACCATACCCAGGAAAATCAAAAATCAAATGTAAAATAATGTATTCGCAAAAAGTTTTCTCCTAGAACTGAGTGGGGGTCGAAATGTTTTTTGCGACTATTTAACTCAAGAATCTTGAGTCGTATTTTCGTTCGTAAACTTTTTTGGTAGAAATCCGTAATTAGGGGGAGCGTGACCTTAATAAACAAGGGTCTGCAATGTGGAGGATGACGTGGCGGGCAATATCTACCTGGCCCTATTCATGGGGCTGGGTAAGACGGTGGTGGTGATTGCCCTGGCGCTGGCGCGGCCCTGCCCGCCCCACCTCACGCCGCCCCACCTCGCGTCGCCGCTCATGGCCCCGGGTGTGAAGCCCGAGCCGGGTCTGCCCCAGCCCAAGGATTGCCCCGCCGCGCGGCAGGAGGGTCATTGAGAACGCGCACTCGACCGAAGTTGAATCTCCTCCTCCTTCTCCTCTGCGCATATGTATGAGGGGGATATTGAGACCGCACACTCGACCGACGTTGAATGTCCTCCTGCTCCTCCTCATAGACGCATTCACCCTGAAGGCGAGTCATGCCCCGATGTCTCAGCTCAAATCGAGTGCTTGTTCTGAATGACCCTCCCGCGCGGCCGCAGTGCCGCACCAACCTCATCATATCCCCGCAGGCCATCTGCCGCCAGTGCTGGGCCCTGCGAGATATTGCCCCACCACGTTGACCTCCACATTTGCCGACCCTCTTGTCATGTAATAAATGGTATCGCATGACGGGGCGAGCATTTTTGGTTGCCTGCTACGGCATCCTCCACATCTTAGACTTTCGTTTCATGATTTAAATGGCATCGCACAGCGTTGGGAGCAGTAACTACTGCTCGCAACGTCATCCTCCACAGTTAAGAACCTCGTTTCTCGAGTTACATGAGATCACATGACGTAGCAGGCATTATCGTTGTCTGACTGGCCCTGGCCAGTGGGAAGGAGAGATCGCCCGCCACGCTCCGGGCCTCAAGGTGCTGGTATACGACGGGCAAGGGCTTACACTCGTCCTGACCACTTTTCAGCTCAACGTAACTACTGTTTTTCAGATGTGTTAGGTTGCTTTGCTACTTTCAAGGAAAGAAAATGGCTCAAGTTGAGCTCAGAAGTGGATGAGTGGAAGTCTCTGCCGGCGGGGTGCGCGAGAGCGAAGGGTCGGTCACCGCCGAGATGATGTCGCGGTACGACGTCGTGTTGACCACGTACGAGGCAGGGCCTTCCAATCGTCCCTTGATCAGCTCAACTTGCGTACGGGGGCCAAGGCACAAGCCAGGTGCCTCCTCATACACGCTAACGCGTCTCCATCTCTTACCTCAACTAAAGCCGGTCTCCTCCACGAGACCACCTGAAACCACTGAAACAGCTGAAAGGTGCTGTTGTTAAGCTGGAAACGGAACGATTGGTAGGCAGTGGTACGAGGTGCTGCGGAAGGAGGTGTTGTACACGGAGGAGTGCCAAGCAGGGGCTTACACTCGTCCACTTTTCGGCTTGTCGTGAGCAATTTCTGTGTGGTTTTGTCATACATTTGGTGGTTTCACTGACCAAGACGGCTAAGTTTGAGCTGATAAGTGGGCGAGTGTAGGCCTCTGGTGCCGGGTGAACCTGCGTCACGCCAAGCGGTACAAGGTGTGGCGGTGCAAGCTGAACAGAGAATGGCTCCAGAGCTCTAAATGTAATTACAACCGACCGCTAGCCCCGCATTGTTCCAAATCATACCCCCTTCAACTGAAAGCTGAACCGATGAGACCCATCATCAAAGTGCCTGGAACTAAGCGCATGAAGCACAACAGGAATAAGTGCTTTCAAGGTTTGCGTTCAATTTCAACTTGCGCCACTACAGTAAGGTGCCGCTGACCCCGCTTGTGCGGCTGACGTTCTGGAGGTGCTTCCTGGATGAGGCGCAGATAAGGCCTGCGTGGCAGATATTGCCCGCCACGCTATTGACACGCACTTTAAAACCTGGTTGCTCGAGGCACATGGCTTCCTTTGACGTGGCGAGCAATACCTGCCCGGCCCGTTGCACGGCTCCACATTGTAGACCCTCGTTTCTTGAATTACATGGAATCCTATGACGTGGCGAGCGATGCATCAACGGCCCTGTGCCGCAGATGATCGAGCAGCCCGCCAGCGCCAGCGCGGTGGGGCAGTGCATATTGAACCCAGGTTGAACCCAGGTTGAACGCGGGTTGAACCTGCTTCGTGTCAGCGTTTTGAGCGTAACCATGATGAACCGCTTTGAAAGTTTGCTTTCTAATTCAACTTGCGACGCTACGGCGCGGAGATGGCGCTGAAAGTGGCAGCGGCGCACCGCTGGGTCGTCACTGGGTAGGCTGGTGCAGGTTGACATAGGTTGACCCAGGTACCAGCTTCAGGGTGCCGGAGGTTGACCCAGGTTGACCAAGGTTGACCCAGGTTGACGCAGTCGGACCCATGTTGACCAAGGTTGACCCAAATTGACCCAGGTCGACCCAGGCTGACCCCAGCCGGACCGCGCTTGGTTCCAGCGCTTGAAACAGAAGTGAAGAAAAATGAGGTGATGATATTTGGAATTTTTGTTTTCAATTTCAACTTGCGTCACTACGATCGGGACGCCCATCTCCCGATCGGTGGATGACTTGTTCGCGCTCCTCATGTTCCTGCGGCGCGTCAACGACCGAGTCCCGTGGCGCAACAACTTCGTGCAGCCCTTCGAGGCAGGGGCTTACACTTGTCCACTTGCCAGCTGAACCTATGCACCTTTAGTGGGACATGGGGTGCTGAAGGGGTATTTAGGGGGAGGTCCGGGGAGTTTTTAGGGCGAGTGTAGGGGGTGTTTGAGCTTCAGGGTGTATTTAGGGTGTGTTTTGAGTCACAGAAACGGTTCAGGTTGAGCTGAGAAGTAGACGAGTGTAAGCCCCTGCTTCGAGGCCAAGCAGCGGGGCGCCGGGCGCCGCTTGCTGCGCATGCTGCGGGCAGGAACTTCCAGTCGTCCACTTCTCAGCCCAACCTTAGCCATTTTTGTTACTGGAACCCCTCAGTTCCCCCGATATCTCCCACACAGGTGCTTACGTTGAGCTGAAAAGTGGACTAGTGTAGGCCCCTGGCAGCGGCCCATCTTCTGGCGCCACACCGCGGCGTCTGTCGCGCAGTGGCTGGTGATGCCCGTCTCATGTATTAATGTTTGGTCAGCTGACTTCATTGGTGTCAACCTGATTGGTGAGCTGACCATATTGATGTAACCTGGTTCGGTCCGCTGACCATATTGGTATAAGCTTGCTTTATCAGTCGACCATATCTGTGTAAGCCTGATTTGTCAGCTGACGATATTGGTGCAAACTTATTGGGTCAGCTGACCATATTGGTGGACTGACGTAGATATGGATGATATCGGCCCGCTATAGTGACTCGATGAGGCACTGAGCAACTGTATGCCGCCGCGACAGCATTGATGCCAATGAAGGTACCGGCCTTGGCTGTAGGAGCTTCCGGCGCAGACGACAGAGACGCGGCTGCTGGCGTTTCAGCCCACGGAGCAGCACCACTACGAGCGCTGCCTGCAGTCGGCCCGGGCGCGGGTGGCGGCGCCGCTCGCCGCGGGCTCGAGCAACGTGGTGAATGAGCTGGTGGCGGGAGCTTACAATCATCCACTTCTCAGCTCAACCTGACTCGTTTGTGACACTAAAACCACGTCCACTTCTCAGCTCAACCTGAGTCCCTCAAACCACCCAAGCGAAGTATCTCGCAAGAAGTGCTCACATCAAGCTGACAAGTGGATGAGTTTAAGCCCCTGGCTGGTGGCGCTGCGGCAGCTGTGCTGCCACCCGAGCGTGGGTGCCTCGGCGGTGGCGGGGCGCGACGGCGGCGGGAAGATGGCGGACGTGGCGGCGGCGATTCATAAGACGGCGAGGTAGGATGGTCATTGAGAACAAGCACTCCACCGACGTTGAATGTCCTCCTCCTCCTCCTCCTCCTCCTCCTCCTTGACCTCCTCCTCCTCATCAAATTTTGAGCACTCACCCAAAAGGTGTATCATGCTCCGATCTCGGTCGATTGCTAATTCTCCGCGACCCTTTTCCTAGGGACGCTGCGCGCATCGCCGATCGTCGGAGCGCCGCCGCTGACGTGGAGCTGGCGTTGGCGCGGATACGGGCCACCGGCGCACCGCCGCCGCCTCTGCAGGCGCGGGGGGTGTGCAAGGGGTGTGTGAGGGGTGTACCATGAGTGTACGAGGGCTGCATACGAGGTGTTCGAGGGGTGCACGAGGGTTATAGGCGGGGTCTCTGTCGGGTGTATGAAGGGGTGTACGGAGGGTTGTGGTTTATGAGGGATGTTTGTCTCTCCCGTGTCCCCATGAGAAGGCCGTCACCGCCGTCACCGCCGCCGCTGCTGGCAACCCAACCGCCGCCGCCGCCGCCGCAGCCGCCGCAGCCGCAGCCGCCGCCGCCGTCACAGTCGCCCGTATCAACGCCGCGGCCACCGCCACCGCTGATCCGGGGTATCTTCTTGCGGTGGAACCTGACATAATTTAACCGACACGTCATCGACACACTTGTTGACCCCTCGTTTCTATACTTCAATGGAACACTATAACATGGCGAGCAATATCTGCCTGGCTCATTGCTCACCACGTCATCGACACGCATGTTGAACTCCCATTTCAACAGTCAAACGGCATGCAATGTCGTTGCCAGAAATATATGCCAGGCTCATCGCCCGACACGCATGTTGAACCCTCGTTTCAATATGTCATTTAAAGACGAGCCCCACTTCGAAAATATGTTGCTCTTGAGTTAAAAGCGACATTTGACTCAAGAGCAAATTGTTTTCGAACGGGGTTTTGTCTTTGAAGGTCATAGTTGCATGGCGTGTTACGACGTCGCGGGTAATAGCTGCCTGACCCTGGCTTCCGGGAGCGCTGCAGCGGTGCCGCGCGGCGTCAGTCTGGCTGGATGCTGATCACGGGGATGCACGAGACGAGCACGGCCACGAGCGCCGCCGCTGGCTGCAAATTACGCACGCCGCCGCGAGTGGGTCCGCTGGCCCGCACGCTAAGGCAGGGCGGTGCATGTTGACCGAACTTCAACCTCGGGTTGATGTTGACTGCGCTTGGGTTCAGCGCTTGACGGTACAATATGATGAGTCGCTTTCAAACTTTGCTTCAAATTTCAACTTGTGCCGCTACGCCGAGGCGTCCGCCGATGCGTCTCGGGACGCGCTGTTTGCGTACGGCGACGTGTGCGGCGCGCTTGGCGTCGCGGAAGCGGCGACGGCGGCAGCGGTGGCGGCGGCGCCTCGGCTGTTGGAGGCGCGCGCGCGTGCCGCCTCGGCCGCTTTCGCCGCCGCGGCGCCGAGGTAAGGCGATGCAGGCTGACCCTATCGAGCCCACGTTAAAAGTGCCTGGATCTAAGCAATTGAAACAGAAACATGATAAACTGCTTTCAATTTTGCTTCAATTTTGCTTCAATTTTGCTTTCGATTTCAACTTGCGCCGCTACACCGAGAGCGCTG
>Ga0307489_10000687_pt1 | contig 21176 bp, 17 predicted proteins | sample SB12metaG_FD_202247 | JGI IMG/M metagenome (GOLD analysis project Ga0307489, IMG submission 202247) | Sea-ice brine microbial communities from Beaufort Sea near Barrow, Alaska, United States - SB 1.2 | ecosystem: Environmental > Aquatic > Marine > Coastal | place: USA: Alaska | collected... | reverse complement strand
CCATCACACAAATACTCTTTTATGTAGTCCAAATAAATACTGATAATACTTCGGCAGATTGGAAGTAATTGGCCTAAAAAGAAAGCAACTGCAAGCAACATATACAGGTGCTTGTAGTTTTTTGAAATAATAAATATAAGACATCTACAAATTTTAAAAAAAACAAAAGATAAAGTTGTTCGCAAAAAACATTATTAGATTACCTGCTTTGCATTTTGAATATCTAAGAGATTGTTAAGCACTCTCAAAAGAAAAATGCTTTATTTATAGATTCAGACAAATGTCTAAAGGATAGAAATAGGTAAAATAAAAGGCATCCATTGTTAAATATTTACTTTCATACGGATACGAAGTTAACGTCAATTATGATATTGATAAATAGTAAAAAGCGCAAAAAATTTTAAATTTTATAGTGTACTTACTATCAATCTCAAATTAATTAGATTTTAATTTTATCAACTAAAAAAAAGCACTACTTTTGCAAACGCTAAATTAACCTCTGACGAAAACATCGTGGACGTTGTTTTATAAAATTAATTAAACTAAAAATATGGAAGCTTTAGTAAAGTTTGTACAAGACGAATTTGTAGCAAAAAAAGAATTCGCTAATTTTGCTGCCGGTGATACAATCACTGTTTATTACGAAATTAAAGAAGGAGAAAAAGTACGGACTCAGTTTTTTAGAGGAGTAGTTATTCAAAGAAGAGGTATTGGAGCTTCTGAAACGTTTACAATCAGAAAGATTTCGGGTACTGTAGGTGTAGAAAGAATTTTTCCTGTAAGCTTGCCTTCTATTCAAAAAATTGAGGTGAACAAAAGAGGTAAAGTTCGTAGAGCTAGAATCTTCTACTTTAGAGCTCTTACTGGTAAGAAAGCTAGAATTACTGAAAAAAGAAGATAATTCTTCATTTTATAAAGAAACTAAAAAGCGTTGTTTAATTACAACGCTTTTTTTAGTTAACAACAGATATTAACACCCCTTAATTAATACTGTATTTAAGCGCATGCAAGTATATAAAATATGTTAGCCGTTAATGATTCATAAAGAACTTATAACGCTACATTTTTTTATATTGTTACTTTCAAAAATTGGAAATCTAAAACATATAGCTTTTAAAAGTTTTTCCTTGAAATATTTGTTTCTCGCAGATAACAATAGAGACCTTCCTCTAATCTTAAAAACAATTACTTTTTTAATTAAAGATCTTTTACACATAAAATGGTAAGGTATTTTTTTATCATCGCTTGAAACACAGATGTATTCCTATTTATTTTGTAACAAAAGTGCGTAGTTTCTAAAGAATTTCAATTAAGCCATATCACAGGAAAGAATTGTTAGATGTGACTTTTATTTTGAGCCTTTGCGCAATCGATTTCAATAATTATGAGAAACGTAACAATACCAGCTAATTAATAGCATTTTACAACTAAAAATATCAACTTTAATTCTTAAATTTGCAAGCTTTCAAAATAATGATTTTTCATTAAGAAAGTAATTTTATTCGTACAATTACTTAAATACAATCAACCTTACATGACCAACATATCTAAAATTATATATACGAAAACAGATGAAGCACCCGCTTTAGCAACGCGTTCTTTTTTACCCATTGTAAAAGCTTTTACAAAATCATCTAACATAGAAATTGAGACAAAAGACATCTCTCTAGCTGCCAGAATTTTATCGAATTTTTCTGATTTCTTGGCTGAAGACCAAAAAGTAGAAGATGATTTAGCGGTATTAGCAAATTTGGCAAAGCAGCCAGATGCCAATATTATAAAATTACCAAATATTAGTGCCTCTGTACCACAGTTAAAAGAGGCAATTTCAGAATTACAAAAAAAAGGCTATGCGCTTCCAAATTATCCTGAAGAAATAAAAACAGACGAAGACAAGACTATTTCAGCTTTGTACAATAAAGTAAAAGGTTCTGCTGTAAACCCTGTTTTACGTGAAGGGAATTCAGATCGAAGAGCTCCAAAAGCAATAAAGAATTATGCGCGCAAAAATCCGCATTCAATGGGGGCTTGGTCCGCAGATTCTAAAACGCATGTTGCTACGATGACAGAAGGAGATTTTGCTCATAATGAAAAATCTGCAACCCTAAAAGATGCCACTTCAATAAGCATTATTCACATATCAGAAAACGGAACTAAAACCATTTTAAAAGAAAATTTAGATCTTTTAGAAAAGGAAATAATTGATGCAACTGTAATGAGTAAAAAAGCATTAATTTCTTTTTTAGAGGAGCAATATGAAGATTCTTTAGACAAAAATATATTGTTTTCTTTACACATGAAAGCAACCATGATGAAAGTAAGTGACCCGATTATTTTTGGACATGCAGTTCGTGTATTTTTTCATGATTTATTTAAAAAACATGGCAAAACTTTCAAGAAAATTGGTGCAGATGTAAACAATGGCCTGGGAAATCTTCTTGGAAAACTAAGTACGTTACCGAAAGAAAAACGTGACGAAATTAGAAATGAAATAAGGTATGCTTTCGACCACGGCCCTGAATTGGCAATGGTCAATTCAGACAGGGGAATTACCAATTTGCATGTACCTTCGGATATAATTATAGATGCTTCTATGCCAGCGATGATTAGAACATCTGGGCAAATGTATAATTCAGAAGGAAAACTACAAGATACAAAAGCAATAATTCCTGATAGTTCTTATGCTGGTGTTTATGCCGCTACAATAGATTTCTGTAAAAAGAATGGGGCTTTTGACCCTACAACAATGGGCACAGTTCCTAATGTTGGTTTAATGGCTCAAAAAGCAGAAGAATACGGTTCACATGATAAAACTTTCGAAATAGCTGAAAATGGAAAAGTACTTGTTTTAGATAGTACAGGAAAAACATTGATAACGCATTCTGTAGAGGCGGGAGATATTTGGAGAATGTGTCAAACAAAAGATTTACCAATTCAGGATTGGATAAAATTAGCAGTTACCAGAGCAAGAGCTTCAAATACACCTGCTATTTTCTGGTTAGATAAAAGTAGAGCTCATGATGCAGAAATTATTAAAAAAGTAAATTTATATTTACCAAATCATGATACTTCTGACTTAGATATTAGAATTTTATCTCCTATAAAAGCAACTGAATTTACTTTGAAAAGAATTGTAAAAGGAGAAGACACCATTTCTGTTTCTGGTAATGTGTTACGAGATTATTTAACCGATTTATTTCCAATTTTAGAAGTAGGTACTTCTGCAAAAATGCTATCTATTGTTCCCTTAATGAATGGTGGAGGTTTGTTTGAAACTGGTGCTGGTGGCTCTGCTCCAAAACATGTGCAACAATTCTTAAAAGAAAACCATTTACGTTGGGATTCTTTAGGAGAATTTTTAGCATTGGCAGTTTCTTTAGAACATTTAGGAACTTCTAACAATAATCCTAAAGCCTTAATTTTGGCTGAAACCTTAGACAATGCTACAGATAAATTCCTAGAAAACAACAAGTCTCCTTCAAGAAAAGTCAGTCAATTAGACAATAGAGGTAGTCATTTCTATTTAGCAATGTACTGGGCAGAAGGTCTAGCAAATCAAAATAAAGATTTAGAATTAAAAGCTGAGTTTACTAAAATTGCAGATGCACTAAAATCTAATGAAACTAAAGTGGTTTCAGAGCTAAATGAAGGGCAAGGAAGTTCTGTAAACACTAAAGGCTACTACTTACCAAACGAAAGCTTAGCGAATACAGCAATGAGGCCAAACAACACCTTAAACAGTATACTAGGTTAAAATTAAGACTAAAATTTTTAAATAATGCAAAAAAGAGTGCTTTAAAGCACTCTTTTTTGCATTATTTTTGGTTATTACTTAAATTAAAAAGGAAAGACTAAGAAGAAAATTGCTGTTCTTTACACACTATCATTAACTTATATTTTATTAGTTCACAGCTACTTATATCCTTCTAACGCTCATGAAATATATGTAATATTAAAAGTTAAAAAAGATGATTTCGTAAGCCAAGTAATTACTTCTGGTAAAGCTCAATCTGCAGGTTTAAAGAAAATAGCCAAAATAACAATCACTTACTTAAAATTAGCTTTGCAAGAAAAAGATAGCTCTATTTTACAACACCTAAACTCTTTAGAAAAGTTTTTGGCTAGATTCTTATATTTTAAGCCAGCTTACACGATTTGATAGTATAAAAAACGAAAAAATTGAGGCCCCAAATTTAATTTGTGATTAAACGCTTTTTTTAACATTTAATCAGGTTTTAGAACCGTATTTTTGTGGCCAATATTGAACTACTAATTAAACAAAAAATGCTGCATTTTAAAAAAATATTTTTACTCTTTTTTTTGACAAGTTTTATGATTTTCAGTCAAGAAAACAGTACACTTAGCGGAACTGTTTATGATGATTATAATAATGAAACTCTTATTGGAGTTTCTATTTATTTTCCTGAATTAAATTCTGGAGCGACTACAAACGAGTATGGTTTTTACTCCATTACCGTGCCTAAAGGAGACTATACAATACAGGTTAGCTATTTAGGATATAGCACACTTCTAGAAACTATAGAACTTTTAGAGAAGAAATCAAAAAACTTTCATCTGAAAGAAGCCTCTGAAAGTTTAAATGAGATTTTTATTGAAAGTGATATCGAAAAATTGAATTTAAAAACGCCACAAATGAGCGTTAACAATTTAACTTCTTCCACTATAAAAGAAATTCCGGTAGTATTAGGTGAAGCAGATATTATAAAATCTTTAATTCTTTTACCGGGAGTTACAAGTGCTGGTGAAGGGGCTTCTGGCTTTAATGTTAGAGGTGGCGCAGCAGACCAGAACTTAATTTTGCTAGATGAGGCAATTGTTTTTAACTCCTCCCACTTATTTGGTTTTTTCTCTGTCTTTAATCCTGATGTTATTAAAAATGTAAAACTATACAAAGGAGGAATTCCCGCAAAATATGGTGGACGGTTATCTTCTGTACTTGATATCTATCAAAAAGAAGGAAACAGTAAAGATTTTAATGTAACCGGTGGCATTGGTTTGGTTTCCTCTCGTTTATTAATTGAAGGCCCTATTAAAAAAGAAAAAAGCTCTTTTTTAATAGGGGGTAGATCTTCTTACGCACATTTATTTTTGCCACTTTTTGACAATGATAATAAAGCTTATTTTTATGACTTAAATAGTAAAATCAATTATCGTTTTAATGACAGCAATAACGTTTTCTTATCTACATATTTTGGAAAAGATGTTTTTGGAATTAACGATAACTTTGTAAATAATTATGGTAATACGGTAGTAAACTTACGTTGGAATCATCTTTTTACAGACAAATTATTCTCAAATTTATCTGTCATTTATTCTGACTATTTCTATGGACTAATACTTGATTTTGTTGGTTTTGAATGGGATTCTGGAATTACAAACTTTAATCTTAAATATGATTTTAATCATTATGTCAGTGAAAAAGTGAAATTAAACTACGGAATTAATAATATTTACATCAAATTTAATCCCGGAGAAATTAAACCAAATAGAGAAGATTCTGGTATTATGGCAGAAAAACTAATTGATAAATACGCGAACGAATTTGCAGCCTATATTGATGCAGAACACAAGATTAGTGATGACTTCAGATTGCAATATGGTGTTCGTTTTAGTAATTTTACAAGATTAGGACAAGATGAGCTGAATACATATGCCAATGATGAAGCAGTAATTTATAATACCAAATTCAAAAAATACGAATCTGCAGCAGCAACAGGAACAGAAAACTTTAAAAGAAGTGATGTTATTTCTAGTTTTAATAATTTTGAACCAAGAGTTTCAATGTCTTATACATTAAATGACAACACCTCTATAAAAGCTAGTTATAACAGAATGGTTCAGTATTTGCATTTACTTTCTAACACGGCGTCTCCTACTCCCTTAGATGTTTGGGCTCCAAGTGGAAAATATATAAAACCACAATTATTAGATCAATATGCTCTTGGTTATTTCAAGTCTTTTAAAAATGGAAAATATACCCTAGAAACGGAAGCTTTTTACAAGGATATTCAAAATAGAATCGATTATATAAATGGTGCAAATTTAGTTGCCAATAATGAAATTGAGACGATTATTTTAAACGGAAAAGCAAGAGCCTATGGTTTGGAATTATTGTTAAAAAAAAATGAGGGAGATTTTCAAGGTTGGATTGCCTACACCCTATCTAGATCAGAGCAATTAACAGCTGGAAGAACTGCAATTGAACCCGGAATAAATAATGGGGAATGGTACAGCACCCCTTTTGACAAAACACATGATTTTTCTATAAATGCGAGTTATCAATTAAATGAAAAATGGAAATTCAATTCTAATTTTGTCTTTCAAACCGGCCAACCTGCAAATTATCCAGTTGGCCAATATGAAGTACAAGGTTTAAATGTGCCTATTTTTGACAATAATAGAAGAAACGCAGACAGACTGCCTACCTATCACAGATTAGATATTTCTGCTACGTTAACACCAGACAAGAACAAAAATAGAAAATGGCAAGGTGAATGGGTTTTTGGTATTTATAATTTATATGGAAGACAAAATGCAGCCTCTTTAGCATTTAGACAAAACCAAGAAACCTTTAGAAATGAAGCAATACAAACCTCTATTTTTGGAATAGTACCTTCGGTAACATACAATTTTAAATTTTAACAAGAGACACTAGCCACTTGAAAATAATAAGGAAATGAAAAAAATATACTTACTAATTCCGCTACTGATATTACTTTTTTCTAATTGCGAAAAAGTTGTTGAGATCAACGTGCCTTCTATTGAACCAAAACTAGTCATAGACGCTTCTTTTGAAGTTTTTTTTGGTGCAACCCCAAACACAGCAAATAGCACTGTAAAATTAAGATTATCTGCCGATTATTTTGAAGATAATATACCAACTGTTTCAAATGCCGTTGTTTTTTTAACAAATCTATCTGACACCACTATTATTTATTTTATTGATGTAAATTCGGATGGAAACTTTAGACCCACGACTAATTTTGTACCTCAAGATAATATAACCTATGAATTAACCGTTATTTACAAAGAAGAAACCTATAAAGGCAAAGCCACTAAGATAAAATCAACTCCATTCGTTGATGTAATTCAAGGTAGTGAAACTTTATTTTCTGGCAAGGAGACCGAAGTAAAAGTATCTTTTAAAGATGACTTAGAAGATGAAAATTATTATCTTTTCGATTTTACAAACAACCTGTTTTTAACACTAGAAGATCGTTTTTTTAACGGTACAGACTATAATTTCTCTTTCTTTTACCAAGAGGAAGAAATTGAAGTTCCTGCTCGTGTAACTTTAAGCATGTCTGGCATTACAAAAGATTATTTCACCTACTTTAGAATACTACAAAACCAAAGTGGCACAAGTGGTGGTGGCCCTTTTGAATCAGTCCCATCTTCTTTATTAGGCAATATGATAAATACTACTAATGAAACTAATTTTCCTTTAGGCTATTTTCATATTTCGGAAACCGATACTTTTACCATAGATTTACAAGAAAAAAACGAATGATTTATTGAAAATTATTTTTTAAATTGTATCCTACTTCAAAATCACCTATAACATTCAATAAAAATGGTCGATTCTAGTAATTTTATAAATTTATAAAAAATATCGCACGATAATTTTTTAACAATTCATTTTCAAAAATTCAAACTAATTTTTACTTCCTAAGCTTTATCATTACAAGCTATTAAAAACCTTGCAAGAAAGCATAAAAAAATAGTATTTTTGGACGATGACTTTTATAAAAACTACAGAGCAAGATTCAAAATACAACCATCTAGAAAAGATGTCTGTACAAGAATTATTAAACAATATAAATACAGAAGATAAAACAGTGCCTTTCGCTGTGGAGAATTCTTTAACCCAAATAGAAGTTTTAACAACACATATTGTTGCTAAATTACAAAATGGAGGAAGACTATTCTATATCGGTGCAGGAACTTCTGGTCGATTAGGTATTTTAGATGCCTCTGAATGTCCACCAACTTTTGGTGTTTCTTCTGAGCTTGTAATTGGTATTATTGCCGGTGGTGATATTGCCATTAGAGAAGCTGTTGAATTTGCAGAAGATTCTAAAACACAAGGTTGGTTAGATTTAAAAGGGTACCATATTTCGGACAAAGATATTGTTGTGGGCATTGCCGCATCTGGATCAACACCTTATGTGATTTCGGCTTTAGAAAAATGCAATGAAAATAATATTATTACAGGTTGTATTGCATGTAATAAAAACAGTCCATTGGCTAGTGTTTCTAAGTTTCCTATTGAAGTAATTGTTGGATCAGAATTTGTCACGGGAAGCTCTAGAATGAAAGCAGGTACTGCACAAAAATTAGTGCTAAATATGATTTCTACGACCACGATGATTCAGTTGGGCAAAATAAAAGGCAATAAAATGGTAGATATGCAACTATCTAACAATAAGCTGGTAGAAAGAGGTCAGAAAATGTTGGCTACAGAATTAAATATCAACCAAAATGAAGCTGCCATATTATTAGCTAAATATGGTACTGTTAGAAATTCAATTAAAAACTATAAAAAATGAGTACGAATGTCAATTTATTAGCTAAAGGTTTAAAATACTTGGGTATTTTGGTTTTTTTATTTATTGCTTCACCTATTTCACTCACGATGGGTTTCAAAGCTTTAAAAAAGTTTAAAAACACACCCAACGAAATGGTATCCTATATAATTGTAATTGCTGCAGGAATCTTAATCATTTTTACTATTTTCTTTGCTTTTAAAACCTTTAAAATTTTATTAAAAGCAATATTCAATAATTAATTTCATGAACCCCACTACCGGAGTCATCATCCTACTTTCTTACCCAGACACCATTGTTAGACCTGCATATTGGGAAACTGCAAGTAACTTTTGGTCTAAAATTGGTGTTTTTGGAAATCATGCTGTTCAAGCAGGGCACGCCGCAATACTATTAATTGAAAAAGGTGGCTCAGAAATAAATTACTTTGATTTTGGCAGGTATATTACCTCCTATGGTAATGGCCGTGTACGTTCTAAAGAAACAGATCCTGAATTAGTAATTTATATTGCTGCACAATTTAAAAATGAAGTACTATCAAACATAGAGGAGATTTTACTTTGGATAGAAAAAAATCCAGAAAAAACACACGGAGATGGTAGATTAATTGCGAGTATTCACGAAGAGATCGATTTTAAAAAAGCAAATGCATATATTCATCAATTAATTCAAAAAAAAGAAATTGCTTACGGGGTTTTTAAAAAAAATGCAACAAATTGTGCACGCTTTGTTACGGATACAATTATTGCCTCCTCCAAAAATAAAAAGATTGAGAGGCAACTAAAAAAGTCAAAATTACTGACGCCTAGCCCCATTGGAAATGTAATAAAAGCAAACACGAACAACACCATATATGAGGTTTACAAACAACAAATTACCAATTACAAAAACAGATCTGTTCTCAAAGAATACAAAACTTTTTTTACAAACAAATTAAAAGATGCACCTAATCTAAAAGGAACTGAAATTCCTGACTTAGATTTTTTTGAGCTAGAAAATGCCACCTGGTTGAGTGGCATAGGTAGTGGTGCTTGGTTTAAAATAGAAGCTCACATACATACTAATACGTATAAAATATCTAGACATACTGCTGTAGGAAAAAAAGATTTTGAAGGTGTATTCATAACAAAAGAAACTGACTTTAATCCCTTGAAAGCCTATCTATTTATTCATCCAACAAATTGTCAAGAAGCTTATATTCAGCAAAAAGATACAACCTTTTGCTTGGTGAAAAAGAGCTAGTTTTTTCCTTTCTATTTCCAATTTCTCTTTAAACAAAGTCAAAGCTCAGTAGCGCTACTGATCTAATAATACATCAAAAAATATAATACCTTCATTACTATTCTTTTCTAAACACAGTTTAATTTGAAATCAAAAAACATCCTACTACCTATTAAAAACATATATATTAAAAAAAAGTATCCTTAAGTTTAGAAAACTATTTTTAATGATTACTGATATTAAAACCAAGTATTATTTATCGGATAAGATTAAAGTTAGGTATTCCAAGAAAAAATATTCAAACCTAATTTAAAGAAAGGGTACATTTTTTATGATTACTAACAGAAATAGAAACTTCAACTGAACCCAATTAGTAATGATAATTTACAAACTATTAAAAGAAGTATGACTGAAGATATAAGGCTTCACAAAGCTCGGCATAGCCCCAGCATTGGTTCAAACGTCTTTATTGAAAACTTTACGACAAACGTTGGAAAACGGATGCTCCAATCTAAAAAAAACTATTGAACAATTAATTAGGTATAAGAAATTGGGAAAGTCGATTTTCTAATAAAATGAAGAATTACCAAATGAAAGAAATAAGAATACAATTAAAATCAATTCCTTTTTACAATTTTTTTGAAAGCACAAAATTTTGAGAAATCATGATTGGATTGGCAACGCATTATAAAAGGCTTACTCTACATCTAATAATACTTAGAGAGGTTGCTCCAAAACCTCTTTGATTTTTTATTTCCTCTTAAAAATCCTGTTTTTGGCTTTGAACAAAAACTTCATTGCCTTCTAACAGGCAAAGCACCTATTGCTTTCAGTTACGTACCGTCAGACGCTCAAATTTCGAGACTATAGCATGTAATTTTATTCACACCAATACTGAAAGGCTAACTGTTTATGTGTTTTAAAAACAATAAACCGACCGAAAATTTAAAACAATAATATTACCGATTAAATTATAATATGAATTCTCTATTATTATCGAGAAGTTATGCCAGAAAAATATTTGAATGTTTAATTATGGTTGCTATTAAACAACCCCTAAATCTTTAGCAAGCGCTACCAAGTGTGTAGAATTATTAGCATTAAAAATTTCCTTCAAGAATTTTAGTCTTTTTTCTATTGCACTTGTACTAGAAGGTGAAATTTTTTTATTCTTTAGTTTGACACTGATATCTTCTTGTGATAAGCCTTTAGAAAGACATTTTATTAAAAGAATATCAAATTCTGAAATTTTAATTGCTTTTCTTGGGTGAATTGCTTCTTTTACCTCCTTAGAAATATAAAAGTCTTCAGAATAAAGAATATGATGTACTGCTTTTTTTAATTCTTTTTGTCCGTCTCTATCATTCAAAACGTACCCACTAATTTTTAAATTTTTATACAAATCCTGAATTACGAATGACTTATCTTGATCAGAAAACACAATGATTTTTAACAATGGAAACGCTTCTCGAACCCTCTTTATTAAATCTCTCCCGGAAGTTATTTTTTGAGATTTATCATCTTCTAAAAAAACTAAATCACAAATTAATAGGTCATAAGTTGTATTGTCTAATACTCCTTTTTTTAATTTCATGAACGCTTCATCACAATAAGAAGCGCGCTCAATTTCAGTATTGGATATTCCAATCTCTTCTAAAGTGGCTTTTAAACCACTAAATATAATATCGAATTCTTCAGCAATTAAAACTTTTTGAAACATACACTTTTGAGGAGCTGAATATAGTTTAAATATACCACTTATCAGTTGAACAAATATAAGAATTTCTTCAACAGTTATTATACGGCTTTCCGTATATGTAGAGCTTTTTTGTTTATCTTTTTTCTATTCGTATTGAATTCCATTAACTACATATTTTTTATATAATTAATTCTTGTTTTTTTTATATAAAACCAAACGCTATCTAACATACTTTTAACTATTCATAACAATCTGTTTTTCAATTAATTAAACCTAATTAACTGTGCTTTAAAAGACAATAAAATAAATAGCTATTAATTATTTTTAAATTAGACTCTTGATGTTTTAAATTTGCGATAAATTATAGGACTCTTAGTAATTAATTATTTTTAAAATCTTCTTGGCTTTGTCTTCCTTATATTGGCTCTTTTTATCGGCTTATGTTTAATGAAAGTGCGTAATTACTTGTTTTATAGCTACAGAAATTCGGGTCTCTAAAAGTGGACCTATTAAAATTTAAGCTATAATTAAAAAAAAATATTTTAAAGTGCAGAATTTTGAGGACAAACCCATTTAGAAAAACAAAAAATACAGCAATTTGGTAAAATAAGCAGCAAAATGAAATGTATTTTTTTTACTCAGACACCACTTTTATCTCGGCAAAGTAAGAAGCATCTCTAATTTATAAAACTGCTCCTTAAAAATTTGGAATACATACTATAAATGAAAAAGCAGCTAATTGGATTAGCTGCTTTTTTAAGATATAAGTTTCCGATATTAACGAATTAACTTCTTATATTTAATACGTTTTGGCATTAAATCTCCACCCAAACGATTCTTTTTATTTTCTTCATAATCAGAAAAAGATCCTTCAAAGAAATAGACTTCACTATTGCCTTCAAAAGCTAAAATATGCGTACAAACTCTATCTAGAAACCATCTATCGTGACTAATTACTACGGCACACCCTGCAAAGTTTTCTAAACCTTCTTCTAGGGCTCTTAATGTATTTACGTCTAAATCATTTGTTGGCTCATCTAAAAGTAAAACATTCCCTTCTTCCTTTAGCGTCATCGCCAAATGCAATCTATTTCTTTCACCACCAGAAAGTGTATTAACTTTTTTATTTTGCTCGCTTCCAGAAAAATTAAAACGACTTAAATAAGCACGTGAGTTTACTTGCTTACCTCCCATCATTACCAAATCTTGGCCGTCAGAAAAGTTTTCCCATATTGTTTTTTCCGGATTAATGTTAGAATGTGCCTGATCTACGTAAGCAATTTTTGCAGTTTCACCAACATTAAATTGTCCACCATCGGGCTTTTCTTCACCCATAATCATTTTAAAAATGGTAGTTTTACCAGCACCATTTGGCCCAATAATACCTACAATTCCTGCCTGTGGAAGATTAAACTCTAAATTTTCATATAATAACTTATCCCCAAAAGCTTTAGAAACACCGCTTGCTTCAATTACATTTGTTCCTAAACGCGGTCCGTTTGGAATATAAATTTCAAGTTTTTCATCCACCTGTTTTTGATCTTGACTCATCAACTTGTCATAGTTCTTTAAACGCGCTTTCTGTTTGGTTTGCCTTCCTTTTGCACCTTGTCGAACCCATTCTAATTCTCGTTCTAAAGTTTTCTGCCGCTTAGACGCACTTTTACTTTCTTTTGCCATTCTTTGAGATTTTTGATCTAACCAAGAAGAATAATTCCCTTTCCAAGGAATTCCTTCTCCTCTGTCTAATTCTAAAATCCAACCGGCAACATTATCTAAGAAATATCTATCATGCGTTACGGCAATTACAGTACCTTTATACTGCGCTAAATGATGCTCTAACCAATGCACAGATTCTGCATCTAAATGGTTTGTTGGCTCATCTAACAATAAAATTTCTGGCTCCTGTAATAGGAGTCTGCATAAAGCAACTCTACGTTTTTCTCCTCCAGAAAGTACACCAATTTTTTTATCCGAGTCTGGTGTTCTTAAAGCATCCATTGCAATGTCTAATTTGGTATCTAATTCCCAAGCGTTTGCTGCATCAATTTTATCTTGCAACTCTGCTTGTTGTGCCATTAATTTTTCCATTTTATCGGCATCAGAATAGACCTCTTCCAAACCAAACATATCGTTTATTTTGTTGTATTCGTCTAATATTGCTACCGTTTCTGCAACCCCTTCTTTTACAATTTCTAAAACTGTTTTTTCTGGATCTAGCTGTGGTTCTTGCTCTAAATACCCAACTTTATAACCTGGAGAAAAAGTAACTTCTCCTTGAAAATTCTTTTCTGTACCCGCAATTATTTTTAATAAAGTTGATTTTCCAGATCCATTTAAACCTAAGATACCAATTTTTGCTCCATAAAAAAAGCTTAAGTAAATATCTTTTAAAACTTGTTTTCCTGTTGATTTATAGGTTTTAGAAACCTTATTCATCGAAAAAATAACTTTCTTATCGTCACTCATATTTTATATTTTTTAAACATTTATTTAAATAGCATAGCTAAGAAGCATTTAATCTCTCTTCTAAACTCTTCCTTTTAGAGCATTAAAAACCCATGCGATACAAAAGAAACCAATTCCTACAGTTGCAAAACCCCAACCAGCAACATCTTGATATTTATAAGCACCCATTAAAATCAGAATAACTCCCATAGTTAGCATCAACATGGTTGCCCATCCTAATACCGTATTTTTATTCATTCCCATATTTTGTAATTAATTCGTTTAGTGACAAATATCGCTATTTTATTTCGTTTCTTAAACTCGTAAAAAAGTATAATTTTAAGATATACAAATTATAAAAAAATAGCGAAAAGTTAATATCTTCTTCCACCCATTCCTTGCTGATTCCCCCTATTTCTTCTATTTCTTCTGTTCATATTAGATGGGGGAGTATTTTGCCTTTTTGGCGCCTTTGGAATGAGCTTTCTTTTCTCTAATTTTTGATACTTTAGCCATTTTCTAAATTGCCTTTTAGATAAAAAGTTTTTTAAAGTATCATTTAAAGTTTTTTCGTGAAGACCAACACTATCCCTAATTGGTAAAATAATTTTCTCCAATCTTTGTTTAACTTTTAATGCTAAGTCTCTATCAGAATACAACTTCTTTCCTAGTGAATTTATTGTTAGTTCTAGTTCTTGAAGTTTTAGTGAATTTAAAAAAGATATTTTTTTAATTTTGTCGTTGTAAAGTCTAAGCGATTTTAAAGTTTTACTTTTTGTCACATCATCTTTTACCTTTATTTCCTCTGGCACTTCAGAAAAGTTATAGTAGAAGATGTTTGCTGCGTTTTTAGCATTATACTCCGGAAAATCTGGAGCATCCTGCGCGAAAGAAAAATAACTTATAAATAATACTGATAGAATTAATCCTTTTTTCATCTTTTGTATTTAGACAACAAAAGTATAAAAAGAATTACAATTTAGCAGCCAATCTGCATCCTTGATTTATAGCTCTTTTTGCATCTAATTCTCCAGCAAAATCAGCTCCTCCAATTATATGTACGTTTTTACCCGCATCTAATAAAGGTTTATACAACTCTTTAAAGGATGTCTGACCTGCACAAATAATAATAGTGTCTACAGCTAATATTTTGTGCTCTTCATTTTGAACATAATGCAAACCTTCATCATCTATTTTTGTGTAAGAAACTTCCCCTATAAATTGAACTTTCTTTTTCTTTAGATTTGCTCTATGCGCCCAACCTGTAGTTTTACCTAGATTTCCACCAAACTTACCTTTGCTTCTTTTGAACATAAATATTTCTCGTGGCGAAGCTTCAAATTTTGGTTTAACACCTTCTACTCCTGCTCTCGCTTTTAATGTTTTATCAATTCCCCATTCCTTTAACCAAGCGTCTATATTTAATGATGTAGAAACTCCTTCATGTGATATATATTCGGAAACATCAAAACCAATGCCCCCTGCGCCAATAACCGCAACTCGTTTACCTACGGGCTTTTTATATTTTAAGACATCAATATAACTCAGTACTTTTTGATGTTCAATACCTTCAATTTCTAGCACTCTTGGCGAAACGCCTGTAGCAATTATAATTTCATCAAAATCTGAATATTGTAGGTCCGTTACTGAAACTTTAGTGTTTAATTTAACAGTTACCTTGTGTATTTCTATTTGTTTATTAAAATAACGAAGCGTTTCATAAAATTCTTCTTTGCCAGGAATTTGTTTTGCCATATTAAATTGCCCCCCAATTGCTGAGTCTGCATCAAATAACGTTACAATATGGCCTCTTTGCGCTGCAATTGTGGCTGCAGACAAACCTGCTGGCCCTGCACCAATTACTGCTATTTTTTTCTGGTTTTCGGTTTGATCGTACACCAGCTCTGTTTCATGACAAGCCCTAGGGTTTACTAAACAACTTGCTACTTTTTGCTCAAAAACATGATCTAAACAAGCTTGGTTACAACCAATACACGTATTTATTTCGTCTGCCCTTTCCTCTGCTGCTTTATGTACCCATTCTGGATCTGCTAAAAAAGGACGTGCCATAGAAATCAAATCCGCATCTCCGTCTACCAGTATCTTTTCTGCAGTTTCTGGCATATTTATTCTATTAGAAGTAATTAAAGGAATCTTAATTTCTTCTTTCATTTTTTTAGTCACCCAAGTAAATGCTCCTCTAGGGACTGCTGTAGAAATTGTGGGGATTCTAGCTTCGTGCCAACCAATACCGGTATTGATAATAGTAGCTCCTGCTTTTTCTATTTCTTTCCCCAATTGCACAACCTCTTCCCAAGAACTTCCCTTTTCAACCAAGTCTAGCATTGAAAGTCTGTAGATAATTATAAATTCCCTACCAACAGCTTCTCTAATCTGTTTTACCAATTCAATTGGCAAACGCATTCTATTCTCATACGCTCCACCCCAAGAATCTGTTCTTTTATTGGTTCTTTTTACAATAAATTGGTTGATTAAATACCCTTCTGAACCCATAATTTCAACACCATCATAACCCGCTATTTTAGATAGTTCTGCACAGTTTACAAAATCTCTAATGGTCCTCTCTATTCCTGATTGTTTTAATTTAAAAGGTTTAAAAGGTATTATTGGCGATTTAATTTTTGAAGGTGCAACACTAAGAGGATGATAGCCGTAACGCCCTGAATGTAATATTTGCATACAAATTTTACCTCCTTCTTTGTGAACCGCTGCCGTTATTTTTTGATGCTGTTTTGCATGTTTCTCAGTAGACATTCTTGCCGCAAAAGGCGCCGTCCAACCTTGAATATTTGGCGATATTCCTCCAGTAACAATAAGCCCTACCCCTCCTTTTGCTCTTTCCGCGTAATACGCTGCAAGTTTATCAATTCCGTTTTTTTGTTCTTCCAAACCCGTATGCATAGAACCCATTAAAATTCTATTTTTTAGACTTGTAAACCCTAAATCTAGTGGTTCAAAAATGTGCTTATATTTCATAATATTGGAATTCAAAGTATTATGCATGCATAATACTTTGCAAGATATGTTTATTTTTTGAAAGGAAAAAGTCAAAGAAATTGATTCGGTAACTTTAGAGGAGTTCTACCTCAATTCTTAGTTCAAAGGAACATCAATAACCAATAATTTACTTAATTTATTTGCTTTAATTATAACGGTTTCTTTTTCAGCAATGCCAACGGCATCTCTTTTTTCAAGAGTTTCATCTTCGACTACAACCTGCCCTTCAATCAAGAAAAAATAAGCACTATTTCTTAAATTGTAAGTGGTTTCGAAGCCCTCATCTAAATCTATTATTGATATATATCCTTGTTGATTTATTGGTAAAGAAGCCTCAACTTGGCTATCTCTGGGTGAAACTAAAACTTGAAACTTGTTTTTTCTCTCTGCAACATCAAATATTTTTTGGTTATAATACGGAGTTACATTTTGGATTTCTGGAAGAATCCAAAGTTGTAAAAAATTTACAGCAGTATTGCTATCGTTAAATTCTGAATGCGTCAAACCTGTCCCTGCAGACATTACCTGCACTTCTCCCACTTCTATAGTACGTTTATTATTCATACTATCTTTATGCGATAATGTACCAGAAATCGGAATCGAAATAATTTCCATATTTTTATGCGAATGTGTACCAAAACCCATCTTCGCTTGCACAACATCGTCGTTTAAAACGCGTAACATTCCAAAATTCATTCTTTCTGAATTTTGATAATTTGCAAAACTAAAGGTATGGTATGATTTTAACCAACCGTGATTTGCAAGCCCTCTTGTTGCTGCTTTGTGAATTGTTTTTTTCATTGTTGTATTTTTAGTTTTTAAATTAATAAATAGAATTTTTTACAGATCACTAGCGGTTTTTTTTGCCTCCATGCTTAAAACAGCATACTTTTTTAGAAGACATGCTACTATAAATATCTCTTTGTACTCTTTTGATACTGCCGCATTATCTCTAAAATTTTTATTTGAGTATTCAGAACATAAGGCCCGCATTGCCTTACTTTTGCGCTCTGAGGTGCTCCGTTTGAAGTTAAAATTTTATTTTTTTCCTTCGCTTTAAATTACTTGCTTTTTTTTCTCCATAAACTACAATTATTTGATTTCTTCCTTCTTCACAACTTCAGCAGCAATTACTATAATCTCTTCTTCTAAAAGACCTATTAAAAATTAATGACCTATTGGAATTTAGATTTCTAACTTCCCGCCCTCGCTTGTGTTTGCAGTGAAAACATTTACCAAAATTTGAGACTGTATGAAATCCATTTTATCTTTTTTTCCCGCAACTAGGATTCATTACACCTTTTTATTTTCGAAATAAAAAATAAGCATTTCTTCCTTTTCTAGATACTGCTAATTAGAGATTACCGTCTTATCCTTTGATCGAAAGCTTCATCCTAATTCATTACATTCTAAAATCCACCTTTTTTTTTACAAATTCTTTGGTGGTCGTTTCCTTGTAAATAATTCCACACTGCCATTTATACATCCCACATCCCCAGCTTTTACAATCATTTTATTTACTAGAGAATATCCATTTAATTGTTCGCCTTTGCATAAGAAGGTAAGTGGCTCCAAACCCCTGTACCCGTAAAGAACTAAATCAAAGTGACTCTTAAATTCTGAACTTGCATCTGGCCCCATGTGCTATCATCATAGACAATAAGCTACTCCAAAATTTCATTTGTTCGTAAAAGTAGCCGCAATTTTATAGCACTAATATTTACAGACGGACTTGCCTCTTTCTAACAGGTGGTTTTTAGTTTTTATAGCCTAGTGCTCCCTTCAACATATAAAAACTGTAAGCAAAAAAAAGGTGACGATTAAACTGCTGTTTTTATAATTTTTCTATCTAATTTTATCTAAAAGATTGCTTAAAGCAGCGGCTTCTTCTTCCGTGATATTCTCTAAAAAGGAAACTTCTTTATTGGTATCAATACGAACTAAAAGGGCTAAACCTATTTTAGTAATTTTGACATAAACTACTCTTCTATCATGCTTGCAACGTTCTCTTTCCATCAAGTTTTTGTCACATAACTTATCCATTAAACGCGTTGCATTTGGGGCTCTCTCTATCATTCTATCTTTTACAATTTGCACCTTTGTCTGGCCTTTTGCACCTCGTAAAATTCTTAAAATATTGTATTGCTGTGGAGAAATTCCGTAGGGCTTAAAAAACACATTTTCTTTGCTGCTCAGCCAGTTAGACGTATACTTTATATTGATTAATGCCTTTAGCTTACTATTTATAAACTTAGAATTGATGTCTTTAGAAATATCTCCCATAATTAATTTTTATTTTAGCTGACGGCTTGGGGCTGTTGGCTTTTTGCTGTGACGCTTTACTTCTCACTCACATATTTTCACTGCGCTCAACACCCAAAAAATTAAGCGCTTACCCTTTACTCCTACTTTGTCTTGGTAAACGTATCTGCTGTGCGTGTTAGATGAATTGCATGATTAACAAAAAAGCAGGAACATTTAAACCTAGTAACAAACAACTCATTACTGTATTCTCAAGCCGCTGCTTCTTTATAAACCTTTTTATAGCTCTGTAAAGAACTTGTTGAATTCAAAAAATTATTGCGGGAAACGTTAAATGCCCAGCTGTGTTTGAAATATGAAGTAATCTTCATTTTTATGAACTTACAGCATTCTCAAATTTAGTCACCTGTTCTTTTAATAATTTCATTAAATCTGCATGGATAATTTCACCTTCTTTAAAATTATCGTAAAAATTAGGAAATGAAAAAGAAATTAACTCCTTTGCTCCCATTCTCGAAAACTTTTGAGTTCCAGCTTCCAAAACAAATCTTCCACCCATATCTCCTGGTGAAGTTGCCATTAATAATAATGGTTTGTCTCTAAAGACAGCCGCTTCAACTCTAGAACTCCAATCAAAAATATTTTTGAAAGCTGCAGCATAAGAGCCATTGTGCTCTGCTAATGAAAGGATAAAACCGTCATACCCATCTAATAAAGCACTAAATTTTTTTGTGTTTTCTGAAAACCCATTTTTCTCTTCATCTTCACTATACATTGGCATTTCAAAATCTCTTAAATCGATCACATCAAAAGATATGCTTTCTAAATTTTCTGCAGCAAAAACTGCTAATTTTTTATTGATAGAGGTTGAACTTGTACTTCCTGCAAATGCTAATATTTTTTTCATATTAAATTGTATTTTAAATGATTTTTGATTCAATTCTTGTTTCTCCTTTTACCATTTTGGCCACAGGACATTTCGCTGCAAAAACCAGCAAGCGCTTTCTTTGATCATCTGTAATTTCTTTTTCAAAGGATATTTCTTCCGATAAATACACACCATTCTCGTCTTTCAATTGAAAAACATTTACTGTTATTTCTCCAACATTCCAATTTCTTCTGGCAGCATACATTCTTAAAGTAACCGCAACACAGCCACCAATTGCTGTTAATAAATACTCAACAGGTGTTGGTCCAGCATCTGCACCACCGTCAGAAACAGGCACATCTGTGGCTAAAAAATGACTTCTAATTTTTGCTTTTGCTAGATAGTTTTTAGTTGTTAAAACAACCGAAGAGTTGGCCATAATAGAGATATGTATTTTGAAACAAAGTTACAAAATTAAATATTATTTACCAAGGAAAATAATATCAATGTAACTAAAAACAGCATCCTGTTATCATAAGGCAAAACTACTTTTTACATTCATGCATCTATTTTTAAATGATACAACAGTATTATTGTTCTTGTAGCTATAATTTCTTGATTTTCAATCATAATTAAAGCATCTTCAAATTTCATTTCTAGCACTGTTCCCTCTTCATTTTTACATGAAAAACCCCTACCTCTACTAACTTTATCTTCATTTTTATATGCGGCAACATATAAATGAACCCAAGCTCTGATTAAACTTAATGATAAAAAAAACAGTACGTACTTTTTGTACTTGCAAAATAGCAGACCACTACATGACTAGATGTTCATATCTAAAACAATAGACTCGCTTACTTAAAATGACCTGCCCTACATATGTCTAATTAAAATATTTAACAACTATTTACATTCGATTAAATGATCAAATAATGAAGGTTCCCTATTAAGGTTTCAACAATTGATCAGAATACCGATATACAAACAGATTTTGAGGGAATTAGTTATATTGACGGATGCAGTGGCTCAATAGCCTTTAAAAACCGCCCTAAGCCTATAAATTACTAATGAACAAAGAATAAAAGAAGTT
>Ga0307489_10000686_pt1 | contig 21177 bp, 27 predicted proteins | sample SB12metaG_FD_202247 | JGI IMG/M metagenome (GOLD analysis project Ga0307489, IMG submission 202247) | Sea-ice brine microbial communities from Beaufort Sea near Barrow, Alaska, United States - SB 1.2 | ecosystem: Environmental > Aquatic > Marine > Coastal | place: USA: Alaska | collected... | reverse complement strand
CAAGGCCCATGCCACCCGCTCCACGGATGTGCAAAACTCCGTGAGCCGGTGCGTCACCACCCACACACGCCTCCCCAGCACCGTCTCTCTCCCCCCTGCGCGCGGCAGATTGGAGGCTGCTACCGCCGCCCGGCACGCTCCTCCCGTCTGCACCAGGAAGGTGCGGTCGATGGGGTCCAAGTGCACGAGCACCTTCAACGCGAAGAGGTCACGGAATCTATCGAGCAGGTCGACCAGCGGCGAAAAAGTGTGGTTGTCGTTCTCGTGGTGGTCGTCGTCGTCGTCGTCGTGGTCGGCGGCGCCCCCGTGGTCCCCCGTCGCGGGCGGCTCGGGCGGCGGCGCGAGTAGCGCTGCTTCCGCGGCGGAGGAGGATATCCCCTCCATGGCGCTCACAGCTCGTGCGTGCGGCGCTCCGGGGTGGCGAGCGCGCGCGTTGGAGTGGGTTGCCGTCACTTCCCCCAAGAGTTTTAGGTCAACATATGCTCGTAGCTTTCTTGAGCGGTCGGCAACTGGCGCATTGGCCGGCCGACCCATCGGAATACAATTCGAAATATGCGGCACCCGCCTCGCGCCACTAGGTCATGGCGAGTATACACGCCATATCGCTTAGCAGCTCGTTCGAAACCCTGACATATCGAATCCTGTGCCACCCTGTGACGTGGCGAGTGTGAAGTTGTCCGAGGCGGGCCCCCCTCCCGGGCGCCGGCGGCGATAAAGTGCGTTGTGTACCGCGGCACCGGCTGCGTGTGCTGCGGCGACGCCACCAGTGGGGATCTACACTGCTCCCCGTTTCAGCTCAGCGTTGAGCCTTCCATATCTGTAACCACCCGCAGTTGCATCACTAAAGCCTCGACGTTGATTAGCGTTGAGCTGAGCAGGGGACCGGTGTAGGGCCGTGGCCGCTGGGCGGCTGTACTCGCTCGACGTCTGTAAGGCGCCGGTGCTGAGCAAGGTGTAGCAGGGGCGAGAGGGGGCGTCCCTCCATGGCGTGTGCGGGGCGCGTGTGAGGGTGTGTGTGCATTACATGTGTGTTGCCCTATATGTAGGCAGATCGTAGCGGTAGGTCCGGGGACGGTGAGAAAACATTCTGTGACTATACAGTTGGTACCGCATATAGCCGGACGGGTGCGGCGCTGGTGTGTAATTTTGACGCGGGCACCGTCCCCGTGCTCCCGCGGCCGCCGCTCCACCTCCTGGTGCCCGCCCCGTGCGGATCTCCAGCGTGGCACCTATTGTCGCCGCTTCGGTATATTGTGTGTGCGTGACGTGCAGCATTTGTCCTATGGTTGCCCCAGCACCCATGCGTGAGTCTCGGGGTGGTTTTGGGAAGCCCTTACACAGTCCCGCTTGTCCCACGGGCATCCGCGGGTCCGAGCCCACTGCAGCACCTTCAGATGCCCGTAAGCAGCGGCGTGGTAACACGTCGACGAGCCCCACGGGCAGTCGTGCTCCCGCGCCCACCGCAACACCTCCAGGTGCCCGTTGAAGGCAGCGCATGCACACGTCCTCTCGTCCCACGGGCAATCGTGTGCCCTCGCCCACCGCAGCATCTCCAGACGCCCGCCGCGAGCGGCGATGGCACACGTCCTCGCAACCCACGGGCAGCCGTTGTTCTTGGCCCACGCCAGCCGCTCCATGGACGTGCAAAACTCCCTGACTCGGTGCGTCACCACCCTCACACTCGCACTCCTCTCCACGACCTCCACCCATCTCCTCCCCGCGCGCGGCGGATCGGACGCCACCACTGCCGCCCGGCACGCACCCCCCGTCTGCGCCAGGAAGGTGCGGTCGATGGGCTCCAAGTGCCGCAGCACCTTCTGCGCAAAGAGATCGGGAAACCTCTCGAGCAGGTCGAGAAGCGGGAAAAAACGTTGGAGTCGTTGTCGTCGTTGTCCTCGGCGGCGCCGCCGACCCCGTGGCCCTCCGCCGCGGGCGGCTCCGGCGGCAGCTAGAGGGGCGCGGTGTCGGCGGTGGAAGATGAGATCCCCGCCATGGCCCTCACAGTTCGTGCGTGCGGCGCTCCGGGGAGGCGAGCGCGCGCGTTGGAATGGGGGGGCGGGGCTCCAAGAGTGTTAGGTCAGAAAATAACATAAAAACATCTCTCGAGCGGTCGGCAACCGCACAATATCCAGCCGACCCGTCGGGCCTCGTGGAGCTCGAAATTGTACGCTCGCTCAGCGCACACGATATCATGACGAGTAAACACGCATTGTTATTCAGCAGCTCGTTGGAAACCCTGGTTTCTCGAAGTATGTGGGACCCTGTGACGTGTTGAGTGTGAAGGTGTCCTAGCCTGGCCCTCCTTCCAGGCGCCGGCGGCGATCCAGTACTACACAATACTTTTGCATTCCACGGCACCGAGCGCGTGTGTTGCGGAGGCCACTGGGTGGGGAGTTACACTGCTCTCCTCTCAGGTTCAGGTAGTCTTGTCGCGGAATCCGATTGACCACTGGTAGGTATCCTACTTGATGCATGCTCGAAGCGGCTTAGAGTTGACCTGAAAAGGGAACTGGTGTGGGCCCCTAGTCGCCTCGCAGCTGTACTCGCTCCACGTCTGGAAGGCGCCGGCGCGCAGCTGGGTGTATCGTGGACGAGAGGGTGCGTCCGTCCGTAGCGTGCCAAGGGCACGTGCATTACATATGTGTTGCCCTATGTGTAGACAGGTCATAGCCGTAAATTCGGAGATCGTGAGAAACCGTTCTGAGAGTAAAACATTTGGAGGTGTCATGCATCGCGTAATGCGGCCGCGGGGCGCTGACCGATTCCGGCACGGGCACCTGTGCTCCCGCGTCCGCCGCTCCACCTCCGCGTGCCCGCCCGCGAGCATATCATCTGACGTCATCGCGACGCAGTCTTAGGTGTTTGTGAGTGAGGCACTCTTGCTACTCCGGTTGCGCCAGCACCCATGCGTGAGTCTCGTGGTGACCTTGTAACCGGGAAATGTCTCCACACGACCGCTTGCTCCACGGGCAGCCGTGCTCCCGCGCCCACTGCAGTACCTCCAGGTGCCCGCCCCCAGCGGCGCAGACACACGTTATCCAGTCCCACGGGCAGAGGTGCTCCCGTGCCCAACGCAGAACCTCCAGGTGCCCACCCTTAGCGGCCGCTTCACACGTCCATTCATCCCACGGGCAGGCGTTCGCCCGTGCCCATTGCAGCACGTCAAGACGCCCGCCCAGTGCGGCGGACGCACAGATCTGCTCAACCAACGGACAGCCGTTGTTCAAAGCCCACGCCAGCCGTTCCACGGACGTGCAAAACTCCCTGACTTTGTGCCCAACCCTCCATACACCCTTCCCCTGCACCTCGACTCTCGTCCCCGCGCGCGGTAGGTAAGAGGCCGCCACCGCCGCCCGAGCAGCGCCTCCCGTCTGCGCGAGGAAGGTGCGATCGATGGGGTCCACATGAGGTAGCACCTTCTGCGCAAAGAGGTCAGGGAACCTCTCGAGCAGGTCGAGAAGCGGGAAAACAGCGTTGTTGTCGTCGTCGGCGGCGGCGGCAGCGGGGGCGGCGCCTTCCCCTTGGCCCGCCGCCACGGGCAGCCCGGGCGACCGCGACAGGGGCGCGGCGTCGGCGGTGTAGGGAGAGAACCCCGCCATCGATGGCGCTCACAGCTCGTGCGCGCGGCGCTCGGGGAGGCGAGCGCGCGCGTTGGAGTGGGAGGGCGTCGCTCCCTCCAAGAGTTTTTAGGTCGAAATCTTTAGGTCGAAACATTTTCTCCCTCGTACCTCGTAGCTTTCTTGCGCGGTCGGCAACTCGCGCATTGGCCGGCCGACCCATCGGACCGCGTGAAGTTCGAACTTCACGCCATCTCACTCAGCATCTTGTTTAGAACCCTGACTTCTCAAATTATGTGGGACTCTGTGACGTGGCGAGTGTGAACATGTTTCACGCGGGCCCTCCTCCCGGGCGCCGGCGGCGATCCAGTGCGTCGTGCTCCACGGCACCGGGTGCGTGTTTGCGACAACGCCAACGGCTGAGCGGTACACTGCTCCGCTTCTCAGTCGAGCTTCAATTCGTCGTGTCCATGGATTCACTGGCTGTCATCTCAAGAATGCCTCGATGACGCTCAAAGATGAGCTGAGATGGCAGAAGGGGACCGGTGTGGGGCCTTGTCCGCCGAGCGGCTGTTGCACTCGCTCGACGTCTGGAAGGCGCCCCCCAACAATGCGGTGTTCTGTGAACGAGAGGGAGTGTCCGTGCGTGGCGTGTCAGGGGCGCGTGTGAGGGTGTGTGTATTACATGTGGTGCACTACATTCAGACAGGTCATAGCGGTATATCTGGGGATGTTGCGAAAACTTTTTTGAGACTACATAAGTTGATGGTTGGTGTCACGCATTGCGTAGTGCGGCCGGGGCACTGGTGAGTAATTTGGACGCGGGCACCCGTGCTCCGGCGTCCGCCGCTCAACCTCCTCGTGCCCGTCCACGAGCGCATCATCTGTTTTTGTCTCGTCGCAATCTTGGGCGTCTGTTAGGGAGGCACTCTTGCTACTCCGGTTGCGCCAGCACCCATGCCAAAGTCTCGGTGTGGTACCATGAAGCCACTGCACAATCACTCTTGCTCCACGGGCAGCCGTGCGCCCGCGCCCACTGCAACACCTCCAGGTGTCCGCGCAGAGCCGCCCAGTAACACGTAACCGTATTCCACGGGCAGTCGTGCACCCGCGCCCACTTCAGCACCTCCAGCTTCCCGCCGTATGCAGCAGCGTTCGCACAGGTCAGCGCGACCCATGGGCAGCCGTTGTTCTTGGCCCAAACCAGCCGCTCCACGGACGTGCAAAATCCCCTGACTTTGTGCGTCGCCACCCACACGCTCTTTCCCGGGACCGCCTCTCTCGTCCCCGCGCGCAGCAGATTGGACGCCGCCACTGCCGCCCGGCACGCCCCCCCCGTCTGCGCGAGGAATGTGCGGTCGATGGGGTCCAAGTGCACTAGCACCTTCAGCGCGAAGAGGTCAGGGAACCGCTCGAGCAGGTCGAGAAGCGGGAAAAAGTCGTCGTTGTCGTTGTTGCCGTCTCCGTCGTCGTGGTCGGCGCCGCCCCCGTGGCCCTCCCCCGCGGGCGGCTCGGGCGGCGGGGACGAGGACGCGGCGTCGGCGGTGGAGGTAGAGATCCCCGCCATGACCCTCACAGCTCGTGCGTGCGGCGCTCCGGGGAGGCGAGCGCTCGCGTTGAAGTGGGGGGGGCGTCGCTCCCTCCGAGAGTTTTAGGTCGAGATATTTTGCACTCTTGAGCGGTCGGCGCACTGTCCGGCGGACCTCGCGAGGTCGAATGCGCTTATCTGTACGGACCTGCGGTCCGAAATCCGGGATTTTTCACGCCAAAGGGCATGGCGAGTATGCCCCTATTCGCCAGCTCGTGGGAGACCGTCACTTATAGAGAGTAACGTTGCACCCTATGACGTGGCGAGTGTGATGTTACAGCGGCGCCCACCTTCCAGGCAGGTGCCAGAGGAGATCCAGTGTGTCGCGTTCCACGGTACCGGGTGCGTGTGTCGCGGCAACGCCACGGCTGCGTAGGAAGTTACACAACTCACCAGCCATGACAGGATCTGTTTTCCCTACGAGTACAACCACTGGCAGTTAGCACACTGTTGTATTGCCTCGAAGATGCCCAGCGTTCTGCTGGAGCTGAAGATGGAACGGGTGTCTCTAGCCCTGGCCGCCGGGCGGCTGTGCCCGCTCGAGGCTCGAGGTCTGGAAGGCGCTCGCGCTTCAGCGAGGGCCCTGGTGACTGTATAGTAACTTGGGCGCGGCACCCTCGCCTCCGCGCCAATCGCTACACATCCGAGGGTCGGTCGACTAGTGCATCACCAGACGTCGTGGCGTCGTGGGAGGCGTTGTGTGTTTGTGGCACAGGAGGCAGTCGTCCTAGGCTGAGTCTCGGTTGCGCCAGCACCCATGCGTGAGTCTCCTGGTGGTTCCCGGTTCTCGAAGCCTCTTCACACGCCCGCTTATCCCACGGGCAGCTGTGCTCCCGCGCCCACCGCAGTACCTCCAGGTGCCCGCCCACGGCGGCGAAGTGACAGACCCTATCGTCCCACTGGCACCTTTGCTGCCGCGCCCACCGCAACACCTCCAGGTGCCCGTAACATGCAGCGCATGCACAAGTGAACGCATCCCACGGGCAGCCGTTAGCCCGAGCCCACCGCAGCACCTCCAAACGTCCGCCCACAGCGACGTCTGCGCAACCCACGGGCAGCCGCTCGCCTTGGCCCAGGCCAGCCGCTCCACGGACTTGCAAAACTCCTTGAGCTTGTGCGTCACCACCCACACACTCCTCTCCAGCACCTCCTCTCGCGTCCCCGCGCGCGGCATGTCGGAGGCCGCCGCCGCCGCCCGAAACGCCCCCCCCGTCTGCGCAAGGAAGGTGCGGTCGATGGGGTCCAGGTGCGCCAGCACCCTCTGCTCAAACAGGTCGGGAAACCTTTCGACCAGGTCGAGCAGCGATGGAAAGTTGTCGTTGTCGTCGTCGTTGGCGGCGACAGCGCCCCTGTGGCCCTCCGCCGAGGGCGGATAAATGTGCGGCGGCGAGAGGGGCGGCGAGGCGTCGACGGCGGAGGAGCAGACTCCACCCATGGCGTTCCTCGTGCGTGCGGCGCCCCGGGGAGATGAGCGCGCGCGTTGGAGTGGGGGGGGGCGTCGCTCGCTCCAAGAGTTTCAGGTCAGAGAGACACCTTTTCTGAAAGGTCGGCGACCGGCGCATTGTCCGGCCGACCAAGCGGACAGCATGATGTAGTTCGAAAAGCACCGCTAAGCCCGCACAGCAGCGGCCGGGCTCAGCGAGAACGCTCGCCACATCACTCAGCAGCTCGTCTGAGACCCTTACTTCTCGAGCGAGGTGACGTCCTATGATGTGGCGAGTGTGATGTCCTATCAGGGCCCTCCTTCCGGGCGCCGGCGGCAGTCCCGTGCATTCCACGGTGATGGGTGCGTGTGTTGCGGCGATGCCAACGGCGGGGCTTAACTTGCTCACTTTGCCAGCTCTGCTGTGGGTTGTTGCGTCACCGTATTCGCCGCATTCACCTCCCAGCCCTCCCATCCACTAGCACCACACCGTTTGCTCGTAATGACACTCGCCGCACTCGCCGCGTCCACCTACCATCCACTTCCCATCCACCTCCCATCCACGTCCCATCCCTCTCGAGCTTGAGAGCCCGATGGATAATGGAAGCGATTGAGGGATCTTGCCGTCGGCAGAAGCTTTACTTTTTCCTGCTTCATTTAATTACTGCTCTGTTGTGGGTGAGGCTATCGTATGCTAGCTGATCATTTGAATACACACACACATGCACACACCTTCTTTCCCACACTTTATACAGCAACCCTATCTCTATGAACGACTTCATTAGTCCTCATCCTTCATGAACTCCGCCTTGACGGTCTTCGGGCGCCGCACGGGGCTCTTCTTACTCCCCTTCATCTAGCGGCGCAAATTAAACTTGAAAGCGAAAGTTGAAAGCAAGTCGAAAACAGTAGATCACATTTTAGTTTTGAGGGCTTAGTTCCAGACGGTTACAACCTGGGTTTGATAGGGTCAACCTGCACCGCCCTTCCTTGACACCCACCGGCGACGACCTCTGCGACGCGATCGCCTTCGCCTTCGCCTTGGCCCAGGGGCTTACACTCGTCCACGCTTCGGCTCATTGTAAGCGCTTTCTATGGGATATGGGGCGCATTTAAGGATTGTGCAGGGGGTGTTCAGGTGGTGTTACGGGATATCAGGGGGGGGTTAGGGTGTATTTCGTGTCAGAAACGGCTCGGGTTGAGCTGAAAAGTGGACAAGTGTAAGCCCCTGCCTTGGCCACCGCCGCCATCGCCTTCTCCTCCTCCTCCGCCCTCTCCGCCCTCTTCGCCTTGGTATAGCGGCGCAAGTTGAATTTGATGGCAAAACTGAAAAGCAGCTTATGTTATCATGATTTCACGCGCTGAAACCTTAGGCGCTTTCAACACGGGTTATGAGACTGTCAACCTGCACCGCCCTACCCTGGCCACCAGCTTCCTCTTGACGTCAACCTCGTCGTCGTCCTCGTCTTCGTCCAGGTCCTCGTCCTCATCCTCGTCGTCCAAGTTGTAGCGGCGCAAGTTGAAATTGAAAGCAATCGTTGGAAGCAGTTCATGATATTCTAGTTTCAAGCGCTGAAACCGTAGGCGCTTTCAACACAAGTTTTGATACTGTTAACTTGCACCACCCGCTGAATCCATAGGCGCTCTCAACACAGGTTTTGACACTGGCAACTTGAACCACCCTACGTCGTCGTCGTCCCAGTAGTCCATGTCCGAGTCATCGAAGAAAGCGTCCATTTCCACCGCGGCCTTCCGCAGCGCCAGCGCCTTTGCCTTGTTTTCGGGCGACTGCGAAGTGCGGGGGTCCGTGTACGGCCACAGGTCCCCCCACCGTGACTTGCGTGCCGCTCTGTACCCGCCCTCTAGGGACTTATGGATACTTATCGCCACGTCATAGAATGCCATTGAAGTGAAAACAGAAAAGTCTCCCTCTGGGGGTCTAAATGGGGGGTTTTACTGTAGAATTTTGATCGTTAGACTTGAAGCATAAGACGGACAAATATGAAGGAAGGTCTACAATGTGGATGATCAGTGCTCGCCACGTCATAGGATGCCATTAAACTCAATAAACGAGGGTCTACGATGTGTCTGATGACGTGGCGAGCACTATCCACAAGGCCCTACCGCCTACCCCGACGGGGCCGTCCTCCCCGTCTTTGGACTTGGCTCTGGACTTGGCAACTTAATCTGGGGCCGGGCAGATATTGTTCGTCACGTCATCCAGCGCATCATAAACCCTCGGATATCCAATTGAAATATGTCGTGGCGAATGATATCTACCAGGCCCATGACGTGGCAAGCAATATATGCCAGGCCCATGACGCGGCGAGCAATATCTGCCAGACCCTGCCGATATGGCGCTCCAGGTTGCCCTCCGCGGTGCATAGGTCGATGATGACGTGGCCGCTGCGCAGAGGCTTACACTCCTCCAGCTTTTCAGCTCAACGTAAGCACTTGTTGTGGGATACGCTAGGTAGCGTCATCGTCAGTCTGTCAGTGACAGAAACGGCTCAGGTTGAGTGGGAAGTGGAGGAGTGTAAGCCCCTACCGCTACGCTTCAACGACGGCCGGACCATCCGCCAGGGACTGAAACTCGTCCACTTTCGGCTTGACATGAGCACTCTTTTTGTCATCCGCTGGGCGTATTGTGTGGTTGCAGTGACGGAAACGGCTCAAGTTGAGCCGAATAGTGGACGAGTGGAAGCCCCTGCCATCCGCCCCCATTTCTGCGCGCTCGCCGCCGCCACCGCGTTGTAGCGGCGCAAGTTGAAATTGAACGTAAAGTTTGAAAGCGATTTATCATGTATTAGTTTCAAGCGCTGGAACCAAGCGCAGTCAACTCGGGGTCAACCTGAGGTCAACCTGGGCTCGACCTACACCACCCTACCGCGTCAGCCGTCGCCTGCGTAGCCCTGGGGATGGTGCTCGCGTCCTCGTCCTCCTCCTCGCCGTTCACCAGGGCAGCCATCGCTTCGCTCTGAGTACGTTCTGCACGTTCTTTTTTCTTGTCCTTCGCCATTTGGATCGCCATCACCTCGTCCTAGGGACTAATGGATAGTGCTCGCCCCGTCATAGGATGCCAACTAAAGGTCATGCACCCCTAATTATTGAAAACTACGACTTTCTGCCAAAATTTCGTACGAACGAAAATTTGACTCAGGATTCTTTGAGTTATCGTAACCCCAGCCAAATTAAAACGGGCTGTCACAATGGCCGCGCGCGCACTGCGCCGCCGCCGCTGCGCCCATGGCCCTGAAACTTTGAACAGCTGCCAGAGTGCCACCGGCCTGCCAGCTCCGCGAATATTGAGAATTGTCAGTCACAGGCGCCGCGCCCAGTGCGCGGTTTAGCCGATTTTCGCGATTCTGGCTAAAGCGCGCACTGGGCGCGGCGCCTATGACTGACAATTCTCAATATTCGGAGAGCTGGCAGGCCGGTGGCACTCTGGCAGCTGTTCAAAGTTTCAGGGCCGTGGGCGCAGCGGCGGCGGCGCAGCGCGTGCGCGGCCATTGTGACAGCGCGTTTTATTTTGGCTGGGGTTACGAAAATTTAACTCAAGAATCCTGAGTCAAATTTTCGTTCGTACGAAAATTTGGCAGAAAGTCGTAATTTCCAATAATTAGGGGTGCATGACCTTAACTTAAGAGACGAGGGTTCAAAATGCGTTGAATGACGTGGTGAGCACTATCCGCCACATCTTAGAATGCCGTCTAAGTCAAGCAAGGAGGATTCAAATGCGTGTGATGACGTGGCGAGCAGTATCCATCAGTCCCTACCTCGTCCTGCTCGCTGAGGTCGTAGTTCCGCATCGACATCGTCGCACCCTCCTCCCCCTCCTTGATGAAGCGGCGCAAGTTGAATTTGAAAGCGAAACTTGAAACAGCTGCATCACAATGCAGTTTCAAGTGGTTAAACCAGGCGCTTTCAACCCAGGGTCAATCTGGGCTACTGGCAGCGAGTGCCCGTCGAACAGTGATTTTGACATTCTCAGATCGTCGCTTTTTCGTATGGGCAAAATGGGGGGGGGGGTCCCGTAACGGGACCCCCCGGACCGACCACTTTCCGTTCCGGCCGGACATTCGGACGAGTTACAACTCCCGGATGCGATCCCCTTTTGACGAGTCACAACTCCCGAACTCATTTCGCTCAACGACAGGGGGATTTGTTCAGTAGGGGTCAACCTGCGCCGCCCTACCTGGCGCTCGTCGTCGTCCAGGTACTCACCCGCGGCGTAGCGGCGCAAGTTGGATGGGAAAGCAAAGTTTGAAAGCAGTTCATCATATTTCAGTTTCAAGCGCTTGGTTCCAGGCGCTTTCAACGTGGGTTTGACAGGGTCAACCTGCACCGCCTTACTGCGGCGATGCGCGCGGCGCGGTCCTCCGCCTCCGCCGCCTAGGGCCTGATAGATAATGCCTGCCACGTCATCCTCCACATTATAAAGTCTCGTTTCGTGACTTAAACTCAGTGTCGGAAGGACAAGTCTTTTTTATATACCGTGCTGTGATTGGTCGAGAGGATGACCTCTCTCGAAGTGTACCAGTGTACCGGGTACACCTTTTCATTTGGTTTTGGATAGGAACCTTTTGATTGGTCGAAAAGCTTCGATTCGATACCAGACCCGACACAGAGTTTAAATGGAAACGCATGACGTGGCGAGCACTATCCATCCGTCCCTACCGCCGCCGCGTCCGCGCGGCTCATGCGGCGGATGACGACGTAGGAGAACTTTTCGGTCTGGTGCTCCCGCCCCTACCCGTAGGGACTGATGGCTGGCGCTCACCACATCATCACACGCACTCGGAATCCCAACATCCTGAGTTAAGGCCATACTTGTCGCCCCTAAACTAGCCTGCTAAGCACTAGCCCCTAAATAGCTTAAACTAGCCTAGTTTAAACCCCTCTATTTTACTAACGCACTGTAGTCCCCCAACACTAACCCACTAACCCACTAACCACTAGCCCCTAAACTAGCTTATACTAGCTTAGTTGAACCCCTGCCATCGCCAGCACTAATTCGCTTCGACAAGCATAGTTAAGGCAGCCTATGACGTGGCGAGCACTACCCTAAACCCTAAACCCTAAACCCTGATGAGTCCCTACCTTGCCGCCCGGCATCATCTGGCGGTGCATCTCCGTGCGCCAGGGACTTACACTCCTTCACTTTTCGGCTGAACGTTACCACAATTGAGGGATGAGTCGGGTGGTTGCAGGGTTTCAGTGACAGAAAGCGGCTCAGGTTGAGCTGAGAAGTGGACGAGAGGAAGCTTCTCACACTCGTGAATTTTCGGCATGACGTGAGCACGTTATGTGGGACAGGTTGGTTGGTTGCAGGGTTTCAGTGACAACGAGCGGCTCAGGTCGGGTTGAGAAGTGGACGAGTGGAAGCCCCTGCCGTGCGCCGCACGCGCTGGGCGAAGTGGCACCACGTGGTAGCGCCGCAAGTTGAAACTGTGAGCAGAACTTCAAAGCAGTTTGTCGTATTATTGTTTCAAATGATGGAACCAGGCGGATCAATAGAGTAGCACGTGGCAAGATCACAGAGCTTGACACACGGGCAATAAGTACACGCCAACGACGTCTTATCCGTAATGCAACGACGACTTATCCGTAATGGCAGAGCAACACAGGTGTCAACCTGCACTGCCCTACCACGTGGTGTCGCTGTGCGCGTCCATCGGGCATGTCTTGTCGTGTTGGCAGGGCGCCACCACGTGCGCCTGCACCACCGGGGAGACGAACGCCACCGCCGCCTCCGCCTCCGCCCCGTCCCCGAGCTCCGCCCCCGCCGCCCCCTCCGTGCGATCCTCCGTGCTGTAGTGGCGCAAGTTGAATTTGAAAGCAAAGTCTGAAGGTGGTTCATCATATTATAGTTTCAAACGCTTAGCTCCGGGCGCTTTCAACGTGGGTTTGATAGGCTCAACCTGCACCGCCCCACCGTGTGTTCGCGGACGCGCCGCCGCTTCTCTGCCGCGGTTTAGCGACGCAAATAGAATTTGAAAGCAGAAGTTGAAGGCAGTGTATCGCGTTTTAGTTTCAAGCGCTAAGACACAGGCGCTTTTAAGGTCTGTTTCATCGGGTCAACCTGCACCGCCTTACCGCGGTCTTCTCCGCCTCCGCCGCGAGGATTAGCGAGCGCGCGCCCCGCACCAGCTCCGACGCGCGCGGTGTGCCCGGCTCAATGAGCACCATGGCCCCGCCCGGCGCCACGCGCGCCCAAAGTGCCATCACCGTGTCGTCCACCCGCCGCTGCCCCGGCGTCTTGGTTTCCGCCTCGTCCGCGCCCACCACGCCCCGCAGTGCCTGCTGCTGCTTCTCCTTCTCCGTGCCCGCCGCGTAGTGTCTCATGGACAGTGCTCGAGGACTCGACGTCATAGGATGTCGGTAAAGTCAAGCACGAGGGTTCAAAATGTGTTTGATGACGTGGCAAGCACTATCCATGAGGGTTCAAATGTGTTTGATGATGTGGCGAGCAATATCCAACAGTCCCTGCCGCCGCGAGCTCGCCCAGCGCGTAGCCAGCCACGACGAGGTCGAAGACGTTGCGGCTGCCGCCGAGCGAGCGCAGCGACGCCATGGTGCGCACCGGGATGTAGCAGCGCGAGTTGAAACTGAAAGCAGTTCATCATATTCTAGCTTCAAGCGCTGACACGAAGCGCGAACTATCCGGGGTCGACATGGGGGTCAACCTGCACCGCCCTACTGGGCCACTGTCGCCCCACGGGTCGGGATCCGGCGCGGGGCGCCCGAATAACTTGGGCATGAACCCCATGCCGCCGCCGCCGCCGCCGCCGTGTAGAGTCATATTGTGATAACGCTTGCCACATCAGGGGATGCCGCTGCCGTTCATCTCAATACACCGCTGCCGTTCATCTCAATACACCCGGGTAAACACATGTGGTGGAGCGTCGGGCGCACGCATCCCATGTGCGACCCTGCCGCCGCCGCGGCCGACCGCCGCAACCTCCTCCTCCTCGTCAACATCGCGCTTATCATACACGACCCGCGCCAGGCGCCGCGCGAATGCCATCATGCTGTAGCGGCGCAAGTTGAAGTTGAAAGCAATGTTAGAAGGCGCTTCAACACATTTCAGTTTCAAGCGCTTCGTTCCAAGTGCGTTCAGCGTGGGTTTGACAGGGGACACCTGCACCGCCCTACCATACTGGGGCTGGCGTCCACCAGGGTCACGGACGCGCCGCCGTACCGTTCCCACCCCCCCCCTCCCCCCTTCGCCCTCTCCCTGCTCCCCCCCTCGGGGCTCCCGAAGTGCTCCCCGAAGACGCGGCGTGCCGCCCAATGCGTAGGGACTGATGGATAGTGCTCGCCACGCCATCAAACGTGTTTCGAACCCTGGTTTCCTGATTTCAATGGCATCATGTGACATGGCGAGCAGTATCCATCAGCCTGTTACGTGGCGAGCAGTATGCATCAGCCTGTGACGTGGCGTGGACTATCCATCCATCAGCCTGTGACGTGGCTAGCACTATCCATCAGTACCTATGACGTGGCGAGCACTATCCATGACTCCCTACCATAGCGCGGGCGCCGGCCCCGAGCCGTAGTCCAGCAGCGTGCGCGGGCGGAACCCCGGCGTAGGGACTAGTGGCTAGTGCTCGCTGCGTCATAGGATGTCAATTAACTCAAGGTACCAGGGTTCTGATGGCTAGTGCTCGCCACGTCACAGGATGTCAATTAACTCAAGGTACGAGGGCACACAATACGTTTGATGACGTGGCGATCACTATCCATGAGTCCCTACCCCGGGGCGCGCTTGCGCACCTCTGACAGCACCCGCTCCGCCACGCCGAAGGTCATGGGCAGGCGGCTATTGGTGGGGCCTGGCGGATAATGCACGAGACCGTTTGACTATTGCCTGGTCTGCTCCGACTTAATTTGTAGTACTTGTAGTACCGTCTGACTTTTGGCCAAATCACCGCAACACATTTGACTTTTGGCCAGATCACCAAACTCCGACTGTACTACATGTAGTACGAAGTACTACATCTAGTACGGAGTACAGACCAGGCACCATAGTTTACCGATTTTATACCAGTACACACTCGCCTCCAACTCCTCCTTGCTGCACCCTGGCAGGTATTGCTCGAGTATTCCACGTCATAGGATGCCACTCAGCTCAAAACACAAGGGTTTGGAATGTGTTGGATGACGTGGCGAGAAAGTTCCGCCAGGCCTTACGTGATGGCGTACGCCGCCGCCTCCATCGGCCCGTACTTGATCGCCGCCTCGTGAGGCGCCGGGGGCTAGGGACCGATGGATAGTGCTCGCCACGTCAACAAGCGCAACGTAAACCCTCGTACGTTGAGTCAAACGATGGCCTATGACGAGGCGAGCACTGTTCATCGGTCCCGCCGCGTCATCCAACGCGTTCAGAACCCTCTTTTCTTAAGTTAAATGCCATCATATGACGTGGCAAGCACTATCCATCAGTCCCTACAGGGGGCTTCTTCGTGGCCTTGGCGCCCTTAACGGCCTTCAACGCTTTCGCCTTGTTGTAGCGGCGGAATCTGAAGCTGAAAGCACCAATTAAAGGCAGTATATCATATCTTAGTTTCAAGAGAAAATGATTAGTTCCAGGCGCTGTCAAAACGGGTTTCGACGGTTTGACATGCACCGCCTCCGCCCTGCCTTTTCCGTCGCCGCCGTACCCTCCATGAGCCGCTGCTGTTTGCGCGGCGACAGCCGCGCGCCAGGGGCTTACACTCGTCCACTTTTTAGCTCAATGTAAGCGCTTACCGTGGGATCGGGGTTGCGTTTAGGAGTTATTTACAGGGGCAGTAGGGGGAGTTAGGGGATATGAGAGGGTGTCTAGGGTGCATGTTGTGTCGGAAACAGCTCAAGCTGAGCTGAAAAGTGGATGTGTAAGCCCCTGCCGCGCGCCCCATTCTATGTCCGCGCCCCCGCGCCGCCGCTGCTCCAACGCGTCACCAACCCCGATGATCCCGTCCGCGGCGCCGGGGCCCGACTTGAGCCAGTTCTTGACGGCGTCGTCCGCCTCGGGGTTCGGCGTGCCGCGCGAGATGAGCCTCAGCGAGTCCTTCAAGTAGGGCCGAGTAACGACACACGCTCGCCACTTCACGGGATGGCATTAAACATGGCAACGGCTGACCGTACTACCACTTCGCTGGACCCCTTCGACAACGCTGCGCAGTGGCTTGCTGGCCTCCCCACCCCACAGCATAAGACGCTTGTCGGGATGACGCACGTAAGCGACGTAGGAGTTCTGCTCGCGGTGCGATACAAAGTCGGAGCTGCACTCGCGGTACGGATACACGATGAGTAGCCAGATAGAGCCCTGCCAGTAGGCTGCGGCCTCGCGCCTTGATCTGCCGGTGCGTCGCGCCCGTGTCGTAGGGCCTGGCGGGTACAGCTCTCCACGTCGTCCAACGCACTTTGAACCCTCGTCTCTTGAGTTAGATGGCACTCTATGACGTGGCAATAAATATCCGCCAGGCCTCGTTACCCAACGCACTTTGAGACCTCGTCTCTTGCATTGAATGGCATCCTATGACGTGGAGTGCTCGAGCAATATCCACCAGGCCCTACCGTGTCGCGCACCGCCACTTGCACCGCGCGCTGCAGTTCCTCGGGCATGTGCACGATGGGCAGCTCACTGCGGCCAACCTTCAGAGAGGCGCTGACCAGGACGTCCGCGTCGTCCGCTCCGAGCAGGCCGGCCAGGTGGGGGGGGACCACGAGCGAGGTGGGTAGCGTCGGCCCCTTGGGGACGCTCGCGTCGGAGCCGCCGTCGGGGGCGACGACGGCGAGGGCGGCGGCGTCGTCGCCGTCGCCGCCGACGCTGCTGCTCCACCGGCGAAAACCATTCGGAAGCTGCTGCGGCGAGGCACCCAACGCTGCGGCGGCAGCGGCGGCGGGAGCGGCGGCGGCGAGTCCACCGCCGCGGGGGTAGCGCCCGAGACGGCCAGCGGCGGCGACAGCCCGACGCATAGAGGCAACCGGCCGGGGACTGCAGGGGCGGTGCCGCGTTACCCTGTGATGAACACTCGCAGCTCGGGCGGGGGCGAGAGCTGAAGGTGACATCATACCGCTATCCAGTTTACACGGATACGCTCCAGTCAGCAGACGGATACCGCACCAGTCACACGGGTATGGGTACCTGCCTCGCACTCTCGAAACGCCGTGTTGCATCTTCGCCACATCTCGCGACGCGCGGCGCGGGGCAAGCCGCGACGAGGGCGATGGGGGAGATGACGACGGATATGAGGACCATGCGAGGTGCGTCCGTCCCGCGGGCACTCAGGGCACTGGGTTCCGGGTTGGCGGGGTTATCCCGCCCCCGCAACCGCGGTGTTGGACCGCGCCAGGCCATTTTCTTTCGTACCCCTCCGCCTCCCCGCCACGGCACCCTCACATGCGCCTCTGAAGAGCGTTGCGAGTGTGACATATTCCCCCTCCTCCCGTGCTTTGCTGGCGACTCACCCACTCCTCGGTCGAGCGCGCGGCGAGAGGCGCCTCGTGCCCTCACCGATTGTGACCACCTGCCCCTTGCGCCGCCCGACGCCCCCTCCGAACGAACGCGCCACCCGTAAATGAGTCGACGCATGTATTCCCCAAGTTGGCCGCCCCTGTATCCACCGCGCCCCGGCCTCCCTCCGTCTCACGCGCCCGGCGGTTGGCGCGGACGGGGCAGGGTGGGGCGGACATAACACACGATGGACGACGCGGCCCGGTCCCCGACGCGCGTGTTACAACACGGGGGCAGCGCGAAAGCATGGTGCCTCCTCATTTTGATACCGTACATGCGGAAGCGTCCGTGTCTTGTCTCGTCTCACGCGCCACGGCATCCCCCAAGCCCCCGACCCACGCCTCCTCTCGCTTCCTCTCACCGCCACCCACCTCCACTCGCATCCAGACACCTCCACGCACCTACGCTTGACTCTACTGATCCGCTCTTTCTCTCCACCTCTCGCCTCCTCTCAACACTCACCTCCACTTACCCATTCTCGCCCACCCACAGAGAGCGAATGGGAGCGCATGCCGGACTCACCAGCGGAGCGGGTGGAGTGGCTGCGGGCGCGCGAGGGCGACGACCCGCGCGCAAAGCTGGGCCTCGCGGTGCTGCATGCCGAGGGCTGGGCCACGGGCACGCCGGACCCTGAGGGCGCGTTGCGGTACCTGCGCGAGGCGGCGGGGGAGGGGAGCGAGGTGGCAGGGTCTTACACTCGTCCACTTCTCAGCTCAACCTGAGCCGTTTTCATCACTGAAATCTGTGTGAAACCACACAGCGTATTGCACACAAAGTGCTTACGTTGAACTGAGAAGTGGACGAGTGTCAGTCCCTGCGAGCAGGCGGCGTGCCAGCTGGGGATGTTCCACCTGCACGGCGACGCCGCGGCCGGCGTTCCCGCGGACGCTGTGGAGGTGGGGTGGTGCAAGTTGAACCCAGTTGAAGCTCGTGTTGATAGCGATTGGCTTCAGCGCTTGATATCAATATGCGATAAACACGTTTCAAGATTTGCTTTCAATTTCAACTCGCGCCCCTACATGGAGGCCGCGCGCCTGTTCACGGAGGCGGCGGACCGGGAGTTCCCAGAGGCGTTGCACCGCTTGGGAATGCTGCACAAAGAGGGGCTGGGGGTGGAGCAAAACCACGTCAAGGCGGTGAAGTTCTTCACGCGCGCCGCCACGCTGGGGCACGTGGCCAGCATCTACCAGTTTGGTGTGTGCAAGGCGAGGCGTTGCAGCTTGAACCGTCAAACCCATGTTCAAACCGCTGGAACTAAGTGCTTGAAGCTAGAATATGAGGAACCGCCTTCAAACTTTGCTTTCAACTTCCACTTGCGCCGCTACAGGAAGGCGAACGGCGAGGGCACCAAGAAGGAGGTGGCATGGGGGGTGCAATGCTTCGCGGAGGCGTCGGTAGGGACTGATGGATAGTGCTCGCCACGTCATCTAACGCATTTTGAATCGTCGTTGTATGAGTCAGATGGCGACCTCTGACATGGCTAGCAATATCCATCAGTCCATAAGCGGCGGAGAAGGGCGACCTGGACGCCGTGCACGACTTCGCCATGTGCTACAAGCTCGGCCTCGGCAACGTGCCCAAGGACGAGAAGCTGGCCGTTAAGTGGTTCCGGAAAGGCGCCGACGCGGGCTCCGTGGAGTGCAGCAACCAGGTGGGTCAGTGCAAGTTGACACTATAAAAAAATGTGTTGAAAGCGCATCCTCCTCCTCATCCTCCTCCTCCTCCTTCTCCTCCTCTTCCTCCTCCTCCTCCTCCTCCTCCTCCTCCTCCTCCTCCTCCTCCTCCTCATGGTTTCAGCGCTTGGAACTACTAGAAGTCTAGAGCGCCATAAACTGCTTTCAAAATTTGCTTTGAGTTTCAACTTGCGGCGCTACCAACAGGTGGGGCAGTGCTACCTGCGCGGCATCGGGCTGCGGCGCCAGCCCAAGGTAGGGACTGATGGACAGTGCTCGCCACGTCATAGGATGCCGCTGATGCCGCTTAGCTTAAGAAATGAGGGTGCAACATGCGTCTGATGATGTGGCCAACACTATCCAGCAGTCCCTAGCCCAAGGAGGCGGTGCGGTGGCTGCTGCCGGCGGCGGAGTTAGGGTAGGGCCTGGCGGATATTGCTCGCCACCCCATGGGGTGCCATTCAAATCAAGAAACGCGGGTTCACAGCGTGTTGGTTGACGTGGCGAGCGATATTCGCCCGGCCCTATGTCGGGGCACGTGGACGCCACGTGGTGCATGGGGCAGCTGTACGCGCTGGGGCAGGGGGTGCCGCGCGACGAGGAGGCGGCGGCGCGGTGCTACGCGGCAGCGGCGGTAGGACGGATGCACGAGTTGTCCTCGCCACGTCATTCAAACGCAATTTTAACCCTCGCTTCCTGAGTGAAAGGGAAGCCTATGACGTGCCGAATACTGTCCATCAGTACTTGGGTTCAGAATGCGATTTATGACGTGGCGAGCGCCATCCATCTGTCCCTAGGCGGCGGCGGCGGGGCACCCCAGCGCGTCGCATAACCTGGCTTCCGCGTACGTCGCTGGCGCAGGGGTGACCAAGGTAGGGCCTGATGGATAGTGCTCGCCACGTCATAGGATGCCATATACCGATACCTTTGGCAGCGAGGGTTCAAATTGTGTTTGATGATGTGGCAATCCTGATGCATAGCGCTCGCCACGTCACAGGATGCCTTGTAACTCTAGAAGCGAGGGTTCGACTTGCGTTTCATGACGTGGCAAGCACTGTCCATCAGTCCCTAGGCCAAGGACCTGGAGCAGGCGGCGCGATGGTTCCGCACGGCGGCGCGCGGCGGCGTGGCGGCGGCGGTGGAGTCGCTGCAGGACCTCGGCGTGGTGGTGACCAAGCAGGACGCGGTGCGGTAGGGACTGATGGATAGTGCTCGCCACGTCATAGGATGCCGTTCAACTCATGAAACTGGGGTTCCATGCGTGTTATGACGTGGCGTGTACTTTGAATCGGTCCCTACGATGCGGGACGTGGCCAAGGCTTACGAGCTGCGATGGTCGAACTTCGTGGCCCGCGCCGGCGTGGAGGGCGGCATCCCCGTCACGGCGGAGGACCTGCCGGTGCCTGATGACAAGACCCTGCAATCGCTCGTCAATCACCCTGATGAGGACGTGCGGCGCGAGCTGCGCGCGCGCTGGGACCCAGTAGGGCGGTGCACGTTGACCCCACGTTGGCCTCGTGTTGACCCTGCACGGTCTCAGCGCTTGAAACTGAACTGTGATGAAGCGCTTTCAAACTCTGCTTTCAATCTCAAGTTGCGCCGCTACAGCCCGGCACGATTCAACAGCGCGTTCCGCACGCGCATGGAGCCGCCGGAGCTGGCCAAGTCGCTGGACATCGTGGTAGGGCAGTGCAGGTGTGTGCTCCCTGTGTTTGCGAGCACTGAATCAGACGTCGTTGGTGTGTATGACTTATTGCACCCCCCCGTGTGTGATGCTCTGTGATATTAACCCGTGCTACTCTATGAAAAGCGCCTGGTTTCAGAGCTTGTGAACTAAATACAGGATACAACAAACCGCGTTCAAACCTTGCTTTCGAATTCAACTTGGGCGGCTACGTGGTGGCGCTGGTGCTGGCGCGGGTCGACGAGATGTTGGCGGGGGCGGCGGCGCGCATGGCGATGGGGGACCTGAGCAAGAACCTGCCGCCGCCCGTTCAGCCCAGGTAGTGCCAGGTGGATGCCGCCTGCCACATCATCGTCACCCAACGCACTTTGATTCCTCGTCTCTTGAGTCAGACGACAGGTTCTGACATGGCGAGCACTGTCCGCCAGGCCCTCGTCATCCAACGCACTTTGATCCCTCGTCTCTTGAGTTCAACTGCATCTCATGACGTGGCGAACAATATCCGCTGCGGCCCTGAGCCTAGGGTGAAGACCGCGCTGCCGCCCGTGCGGCGCCCAAGGACCCCCGCGGGCACGGTGGGCAGGGCCTGGCGGATTACGCCTGGCCTGCCACGTCATACATATCATTTTAATTCATCGTGCCTGGAGTTGAGTGCCAGGCTGTGACGTGGCGAGTGTAATACTACACCCTGAACCCTAAACCCTAAATCCGCCGGGCCCTAACGGTGGGCGGGGGGATGACGATGAAACCA
>Ga0307489_10000685_pt1 | contig 21198 bp, 15 predicted proteins | sample SB12metaG_FD_202247 | JGI IMG/M metagenome (GOLD analysis project Ga0307489, IMG submission 202247) | Sea-ice brine microbial communities from Beaufort Sea near Barrow, Alaska, United States - SB 1.2 | ecosystem: Environmental > Aquatic > Marine > Coastal | place: USA: Alaska | collected... | reverse complement strand
GGTGGTTGAGCTGGAGCTGGAGGTGACGGCGCGGGCAGTGACTTGGGAGGGAAAGTACATGAAGATGACAGCGGCGTCGGCAACGGCTGCGGCGGCGTAGGTGGAGGCAGCGTTTGTCGCCGTGCCGGGATTCGTCGCGTGCGAGAGGATTCAATGAGTTGGAGGCTGCCCTGTGCGCGGCCAAGGCGGCATTGCAGGCGAACGAATGGATACGATCGATGATTGGAAAACATGCATGAACAAGATGAACCCACTTCGTGATGGTAGCGGCGGCGATGGCGGCTGCGGTGGAGGACAATGCCCCCGAGGCGGCGGCGGCCACGGAGGAGCACCAGGCGGCGTCCGGGGAGGAGATGGCGCCGCCGGAGACAGGCGGGTTGACGTGAATCGATGAAAGTGAGGGAGTGTGTGGGGACAGTAAGAGTGAGAGCGAGATGAAATGAAACAAAATGGGACAATAGCTCTATTCCATTTCACGCGTGTCGTTCAAGAGCTAACGACACATCCAATGATAAACAACCGCACCAAGTCAGCCTCCTCGCCGCCCCCCACGACCAGATCCTGGCCCCGCCAGCTTGCATCCCGTGGCGGTGGCCAACCCACACGGCGGGGTGAGCCAGGGGGGGGAGGGGGGTTGGGCTGCCAAGGGAGAGGGAACATGGCCAAGGTTCTCATTTTTAGGTCAAGATCTGATCTGAGTTTCCCCCTCCCAAGACGAAAGTCTGCGAACACAGAGCCACGACGCCGCCGCCACAACGCACCGCGCGGGCCCCGCGTGCGCGGCGTGTACCCCGCGGCGAGGCGAGTAGGGTGGCTACGGGTCGCGATGGCGCCGACTGCGATCGCGGAACAGATGCGCCGGTTGGCCAAGGCAGGCTGTGTGGAGGCTCAGTCGGCGCTCGGCCTGTGGTACCTCGAGGGTAAGCACGGCCTGGAGCAGGACGCCGTGAAGGGATTGGAATTGATCCGCACGGCGGCCGACCTCGGGGACGCGCGGTAACAACGCTACCTCGCCGGTTGCTACTACCTTGGTGACTTCGTGGAGAAGAGCTACGCGCTGGCGGCGGTGTGGAGAAGAGCTACGCGCAAGGCGGCCGACCAAGGCGACGCAACTGGTCAGTTTGACGTGGGCAGGTTGTACGCGTATGGGAAGGTGGGCGTCAAGAAGGACTTGCCTCAGGGAAAGGCGTACCTGGAGCTCAGCGCCGCGCAGGGAGGAGAGGACGCCGTGGCGCTCCTGAAAGAGCTCAGCAAGTGCGTGGCCTGCGGGAAGCTGGACGTGCACCACATTATATGCTCGCGGTGTCGCAACAGGCGTTACTGCGACCCCACATGCCAGCTGCAGCACTGGAACAACACGACGGACCCGCATTAGGTGAACTGCGCCAAGCGGCGCGAGGCGGCGGGGGCGGGGGATTCAGCGGATCGTGCGGTGCCGAGTGCCGGCAGCACCCATCGCGGTCAGGCGGACATCTCGGCAGCGGTAGAAGCGACGGCTGCGGCGGCGGCGGCAGCGGCGGAGACGAGGGCGGGTCTGAAAGAGGCGTTGGAGGCGACGGCAGCGGCGGCAGCAACGGAGGTGCCGGATACGGAGAAGGCCAAAGCGGTGGCGGCGGCGACGGCGGCGGTGAAGCTGGAGGCATCGGGCGCTGCAGCAGTGGCGTTGAGCGCGACGGCGGCGGAAGCCGTGACGGCGGCGACGGCAGCGACGGCGGCGTTGTTGGCGGCGCCGGCTGCGAGCAAGAAGGAAAAGAAGAAGAAGAAGGCAAAATTTGGGGCGAAGGTGAAGGCGGCGGAAGCGGCGATGCAGGCGGCGGTGGAGGCGGCCAAGGATGCGTGGGCTGCCTTCGAGGCGGCCACAGCAGTGCTGCAGGCGGCTGCGCAGGCGGCTATGTAGGCCGCCACGCAGGTGCAGCCACGCAGGCGGCGGCGGAGGCGGCGGTGGCGGCGGAGGTGGAGGCGGCATGCCTTTCTCGCGGCGTCGGGTTCGGCCTGGAGCGGCGGCGGCGGTGGGGGTGCGCCAACAGGGATACATTGGCGGGGTTGAAGGGGGAGGCGACACTTGAGAAGGAGGCGGCACTTGGAAAGGCGGTGGCACTTGAGGCGACAGCCGCGGTCCGCCTTCCCCGCTCGCCTCGTTTAGACGCGCACTTGACCCACTTCACGGTGAAAAACTGATCACCCGCAAGCCGCAACACAAAAGAAGCAACCGAAGCACGATAGAAATACAACGATGACAAGGGCACTGGAACGCCCACAAGGCCGACCACGGCGGTCGCGGGCCGCCAGGCCTGCGAGTGCCATTGCAGCAAGAGCGACCGCGGCGAGAGCAGCACGTGAGCCGCGGCGGTTAGAGTGACAAGATATGATCCGATATCGATATGGGAGATCGGACATCAGCGAGACATCGATAGGAATATCGATAGGGGATAATTGTTATCGATTTGGGATAAGTTATATCGATATGACGATATGGTCATCTACCATATCGCCATCGTCATCCTGGATATCGATATGGGCTATGGCCTAATGATATGGGAAATGACAGTATCGATACGGTCATCTCCCCAATCGGTATGGGATATCTTGTCACTCTTGCGGCGGTGGCGTGAATCATCCGGGGCGCACAACCTCTCGGACGGCCAGCTGAGTTTGACAGCACCTCACTATACTATGTCACACACATGACTCAGCCCCCACTACGCACGACGAGCACATGTCGCAACACGCATAGGTGATGATGCAACTGTGAAATTGCCCCGCTGTATTGCCGCCTCGTTCTTAACATCGATTACAACATTTCATTAATACAGTATCGATTATAATACACCTACTCGTCTTGGTTTTTCGAGTGTCGACGCCTGCAAAACGCCGCTGGAATCACCCCCCAGCATTCTCTGCGTCCGCCCCACGGTCCCTCACCCTCGAGCGGCGTCAGCACTCCCAGCAGCGACCCTCTCCTCGCTCGTAACTCCAAACTGGGCCACTAACGAGCTAGAGCGAGGCTGTCCGCCCGTCTGGTGGTCGTGTGAAAATAGCAAAGTGGTCTCCATGCCGTGGTTCGAATGGGCTGAGTTGAATGGCAAAGGAGCCGCGGAGAAGAGAGCGTATGTCGCGGAGAAGCTGAGGACCGTGGGCGTCAGCGTTCCACCTCAGCGTAGCCGCTCTTGCAGGGGTCACTGTGCCAAATAGCAGTAGACGTACTCTACATAGCAGCATTATAATCGACTTCAAACGATGAAACAAACTGATGGCGCAAGTCCGTGTCTTGCCATCACGACGTATCTAACCCGCCGCCGCAGTGGAAGCGTGGTGGGCCCATAACCGGAAGTGGAACGACTGAGCTCATCATAATAATCACAAACGACGCCTAATTGACCATTTGTGGCATTCGGGTAGATACATATGGGGGTCGAGACCCATGTCATTACACGTTCCCGGTTTAAGATCAATTTCCACCTCACCCATGCAAGCTGCTGAGACGCTGCGCCATCACACAAAGCGACCCACGCGAGCACACGGCACCGTCACGCTCGCACGTTGTGCGCTGTTGTGATCAGTTCATGTGGATGTACGGAGTGTCGTCGGCGTGGACGGCGATGCGCGGCTCCGTGCCCGTCAGGGAGTGGATCATGCGGACCGTCGCCTGCCCAAACCTGGCCCGCCGCTGCTCCTCAGTCTCGTGCACACGCGGAGGAAGCAACTTCGTGTCTGTCACCAGGGCCTGGCGCTTACAATCGTTCCCTTTTGTGCTCGACTTCAGCACCGTTGAGGGATGCTTTCTGTGGGGTCAGGGACACACAAAACGGCGGCGATTGAGCAAGAAAAGGGAGCGATTGTAAGGCCATGGTTACAATCGTTCCCTGTTCTGCTCAACTTCGGCACCTTTGAGGTATGCTTCAAGTGCGGTCAGTACAAAACTGCTCATGACAAGTTGAGGTGGAAAATGGAACGAGTGTGAGGCCCTGCCGGGCACCCCCAGCACACACGGCTGGTCCCGCATGAACGAGATGAGAGTGTGCTCCTGGAGCTAGGGCCTGGCAGATATTGCTCGCCACATCATAGGATGCCATGTTATCAAGAAACGAGGGTTAACATGCGTGTCGATGACGTGGCTGGCAACATCGCGCCAGGGCCTGGCAGATATTGCTCGCCGCGTCATAGGATGCCATTCAACTCAAGCAACGAGAATACAAAATGGGTTGGATGATGTGGCGTGAATTATCGCGCTACGGCATGGCAGATATTGCTCGCCACGTCATAGGATACCATTCAACGCAAGAAACGAGGGTTCAAAATGCTTTGCGCGACGTGACGGACGTGGCGGACGTGGCGGGTAATAGGGTTTAGGGTTTAGGGTTTAGGGTTTAGGGGTTAGTGTTTAGGGGTTAGGGTTTAGGGTTTAGGGTTTAGGTTTTAGGGTTTAGGGTTTGTCCCTACCCGGAGCTGCAGTACGCACCAGTGTTCCAGGTCTGCCAGCGGCGGTCGGCCGGCCGCGGTGGCCGGACCTCGCCACCCCCACCGCTGTGTACAGCCGCACGTTGAAACTGAAAGCAAAACTTGAAAGCAGCTACATCGTATGTTAGTGCCAAGCGCTGATCCAGGCGCTTTCAACACGGGTGTCAACTTGCAGCACCCACCGTTGGAGCATCCCGCCGGCAGGGAACTCGGGGGAGCTCGGCAGGGAATCCCGCGCCTCCGGGCTTTTGGGGGGTTTGGGATCCTCGGCGAAGGGGGAAGTGGGGGAACCCCGCGCCAAACCTTTGGGTAGGGCCTGTCAGATATTGCTCGCCACGTCATAGGATCCCGTGTAACTCAAGTAACGAGCGTGCAAAATGCGTGTCGATGACGCGGTGGGCAATGGGCGGAGTATACATTGCTCGCCACGTCATATGATGCCGTGTAACTCAAGTAACGAGGGTTCACAGCACGTTGAATGACGTGGCGGGCAACGTCTGCCAGGCCCTGCGTTTGGGAAAGTTGGGGTCCTCGGGAAAGGGGAAACTCGGGGAGCTCGGAGAGGGCGGGGGGCTGGGGTGGCTCGGAGAGGGCGGGGGACTGGGGTGGCTCGGAGAGGGCGGGGGGCTGGGATGGCTCGGAGAGGGCGGGGGGCTAGGGTGGCTCGGAGAGGGCGGGGGGCTGGGGTGGCTCGGAGAGTTGCCCTGGCAGAAGGGCCGTTAGGCACGAGCACTCGAACCGAGATTGGACGTGCCCGCATGACTTACCTTCAGGGTGAAGTCAACTGCTCATACAGACGCGCGGACTCGGTTCGTCGATTCATCAACGTCGGTTCGTCGATTCAACGATGGTCGAGTGCTTGGTTCTCAATAACCCCCCTGCTTGGGGCCCGGCTAACAAGTGTAAGCCGTCGCGCAAGAGTGCCGCCGTAACAGTGTGTCTTCCCCGCCCCTGGCCCTGACCCTGACCCTGCGCCTGAGCCTGAGAGCTCCCCGTGTCCTGTCTGAGCGTGTCAAGCGCCCATCGTATGGCTTGCTTCTGCGCCTGCCTCTGCGCCCTCACCGCCTGCCTCTGCAGGACCGGAGGCCAGGGCCGCGCACTCGTGCCCGTGGTGCCTCAACTAAAACACCTTCGAGGTACACACCCGTGGGGATACGCGGCTGTGGTTTCAGGACAAAAACTACACACTGATAGGAGGGCCTTCCACTCGTTTCCGGCCCGGGATAGCTCAACTTGAGCAGAGGTACCTCGAGGGGATAACCGCCTGTGGTTTCAGGGAACACACCACATCAGCCTCAGACAGATAGAGAGAGACGCTTCCGCGTGTATAAGGAGGCACCGGACTTTCGCCCTGGCCCCCGTACAGCCTCAGCTGGGACGGTGTAACCCCTGAAATTGAGCTGAAAAGGGGAGCGACAAGTATCAGGCCCTGTCTTCAACTCCTCAGTGTGCGCGTGCACCAAGCCTTTCAGCTCATTGAGCTCGAGGTGCGTCGCCGCGTCGTCAAAGATCAGGTGCGGCGCCGTGCCGTCCTCCGGCTGCGCCATCGTGATGTTGTCGTCCCAGTCCTGCGCCCGAAGCCCCAGCTCCTGTGAGCGCTTATGAGTTATGAGTCCGGCGAGTCGAACACGTCTCCTTCTTCGCCCGCTTAAGCATAGGCGGACGGCACGAATAGAAGGTATGTGTCGAAGGGAGCCGACGGAGGGTGCTACAGCGCTCGCGCCGCCTGCACTGGCGTAGAGGAGAGGGACGCGTCAGCGCGTGTAAGGAGGCACCAGGCGTTCGTCCTGCCCCCCCGAGCTGTGGCGTCGCGCGGTGAGAAGTGCGCGTGGCAAACGGTGGTAAAGATATCAGCAGTCGTTGTCGTGATCGTAGCTTTGAAGCTTCGTGCGGGGACTCGATCCGATATCACAGCTGACCGGCTCGACCGGTCGGGGTTGTCCTTCCGCTAACACGCGTGCCTTGTCGTGGTAATCGACCCAGCAGCCCGACGCCGCCTCGTCACAACGCAGAGCGTCACGCAGGCGGCGATGGTGGCAGCGGGTCCAAGGCGGCGGTCATGGGAAAGCAACTCCAGAGCAGCGCCGAACCCCGCCGGATATTGAGGTCAACTGTTGAGCGGTGGCACGCGACGAGTCCGGTAGGTCCTGAACTGGACCGGCAAACCGGGACATTGTCGACACCGAAAGCGAAATCAGAGCGAAACGATTACCTGACTGTTTGCCCATAGGGGGGAGTCAAATTGATCCGGCATTTCTCAAGAGAATCTTTGATTTCGAAACTCGAAGTCCAAGGGTTGGGCAAATCACTTCGATTGAAGCGGCCGGTCGGACTGATCGCGCGAGGGACCTCGCGCGTATGGGCAGACAGTTAGAAACCATTTACTTTCGGTGTAGTCCGACCATGTCCCGGTTTGCCGGTCCAGTTCAGGACCTATCCGGTGCGGCTTAATTCGAAATATAAAATGAAATTAAAATATAAAACTTAGAGCTACTTGATAACTGGAACCGAACGTGGATGCGCTAAAAGTTAGCTGCTATAAAGCTCCGACGCTCTCACTCAAACACGCGTGCATCAAGAACATGCACTTTGTGTGGCGGGTCTGTTCCTTCTAATGGTAAAGGGTTTGGGGTACAAAGTACAACGCCCGTAAACGGAAATGTCAAAATCAAACACGCGTGCAACAACAACGTTGCACTGCGCGTGGTGTTGTTTCTATTAGTACTAGTTAACGTTTGGAGTATAAAGCCCATCATGAAACCATATTACTAACTAGTAATATATGGATCAAGTCTGCTCACGTATCTAGGCGTCGCTCTCTCCAGTCTGCCACGTGTCGATGGATGGAGTGAGTAAGCAGACAGGAGCGTAGCTCCTATCTAGATACACGCTGTACTAGTACTGCCGATAATAACCATGTTGATGCATCAACGTGGTGGCCTGCGGTCACGCGACGACGGCACGGTGATGGGTCGCGAGCAGCGCCTCGAAGTTGTGCGCCACGGGGTGGAGGCAGTCCGCGTGCTCCGCGGCGTCGCACCCGCCCCGCGCGGCGGCGAGGGCGGACTCGCACGCCGCCGCCTTCTTGTCCGCGCTCCGCGCCAGCGAGCCCGAGCCGGTGCGGGCGTCCGAGACCTGGAGCCACGCCATGCAACGCGTCATCACCAGCTCGACGCGGTACATGCAGGCGTCGGTGCACGCCGAGGGCTCGGCTTCGCACACCGGGAACACGAGATCGCGGTCCGCCGCCGCCGCCTGCGCGGGGGTGGCGCGCGGCGCGCCCACGTGCGCGTGCAACTCCAGCTTGCCGCCGGACACCGCCACCCGGTCCGGCTTGACGTTGACGAAGCCGCTGAGTGCGCCGAGACCGCCCAGCCCGCTCGCTCCGCCGCTCTCCTGGAGCGCGTACGAGGACGACACGGATGACGTGACGTTGTTGACGTTGGTCAACACGTCGTGGACCGTGGCGTACTCATCGCCGCGGTCGTCCGGGTGAAGCGCCACCAGGTACTCGGGCTTGACGTGCCACTCGAACGGCTTCCACGGCGACTTGTGCCCGTGCACGCCGTGCTGGCGCAGCCGCCGTGGAATGCCCGGGGCATCGAATGATGGACAAGAAAATGAGCTTCATGTAGAGTGTCGTGGTGAGAGGATACAAATGCGAGGATGTATGGGACCGCCAGGCATGTATTGAGTGGTGAGAGGGGAGCAGAATGCGTGAATGATGATACCGCGCGGTGGAATGGTAGATCGAGCCCCACCAGTGCGACACGCCGCACACCTCGCACTTGGACTCGGTGTCGCGGATGCCGTGGCTGGTGCGCGTGTACCCGACGCCCGCGCACGGGTCCGCGAATCCCTGGTCGCCGCGCCGCACCGCCGCCATCGCCGCGGCCGCGTCGGCGGACGACGCATACAGCTTGCACTCGCGCATCATGTCCACCAGGCCCTCGCGGCAGCGCCGGCGCTCGCCGACGTGCGCCTTGTCGTCCATCCACTCGAAGCACTCCACCATCGCGCGCTTGGCGTGCCCCGCGCAGTTGCGGTGGCACCCGTCGAAGTTGGTCGACGGCGTGTGGTGCCCCTCGTCCGGGTCGCCAGCCTCCGGCGCGTACTTGTACGCGTTGCGGTGGATCCGCAGGTCGCAGTGGTGCGTGTCGCCGCGGCTCTCCTCCGCGTGCGTGCAGCGGGGGAGCGGGGGCAGGCCGAGGCGGGCGTCGCCGAACACGAGGTGCGCCGGGCCGCCGTGGCGATGGTGGGACGCGTGCGCGGCGGCGCCGGGCGTCGTGCCGGCGAGTGCCGCGCCCGACGAGGCGGTGGCGGCAGCGCTGGACGCCGAGGCGGGGAGCGCGGCGTGCAGCATCCGGCGACCGTGGAAGCGGGAGTCGGAGTCGTGGATGGGAATGGAGGAGCGCGGTGTGAAGTCGCGGGCGGACGCGGGGTGGTGGCCGCGGAACGCCGCCTTGGTGTTGGTGCGTGACCACTTCGCGGCGCAGAAGTAGTCGCAGCGCGGCCCGAAGTGCCCCACGGGGCACGCCAGCAGTTATGGACGAGACTGATAAAGCCAGCCACAAGTTAGAGAATGTAGTGACGCGAAACGCAACAAACGAGGGTGAGACTCACTTGAAGTGGTGATGCACGCGGTGCCGGGCATGGCCTGTCAGCATGCATGCGTGACTTATTATGGCACACACACACTCACACACACTCAATACAACAAAGTGTGTTGAAAACGGCGGGGGTACTCGTATTTGCAAGCCCACCCTGCCTGACGCGCGGACACCGTGGGGCGATGGTCGTGCGCCGCCATAGTGCGACCGCCGGCCCCGGCGTCGACGACGCACGCGGCGGGCACCGCGACGGGCGCGCCGTTGGCCTGGTGCCGCTGCAGCGCCTTGGCGACGGCGGCGGCGGCGGCCGACGTGCTGACGGACACCCGCAGGCCGAGCGCGGCATGACCCGCCTATGCGTAGGGCCGCGGAGGTGCCCTTTGCGAAATCAGTCAGGGTCGGAGCATCCAGTGGCCAGGCCCGGGTGGATGACGCGGCGAGTGTGTACGGGTGCACCTGTTCACTTTGCGCAAGCAATCAGTCAAGGACAACGAGTGGCCAAACCAGGGATATTGATGCGGCGAGTGCGCACGGTTACACCGGTGCACTATGCGTAATCCACCAAGGACCAACGAGTGGCCAGGCCCGGGAGGAGGATGCGGGCGAGCGGGTACGGGACACCGGTGCACAATTATGAGCAGTCAGTCAAGTTGAGCTTAAAGAGGCGAGCCCTGCCGCGGTGTCGGCGACCTCGTAGACGTCGACGCCGGACACCGTCGCGCCGGCCTCGGCGAGGACGCGTTTCGGGAGCAGCTCCTGGAGCACGCAGCGCGCGGCGGCGAAGAGCGCCTCGTCGCCGCAGGTCTTCTCGGTGTCCATTCGGTCGACGCACATGTGCCGGGCCGTCTCCGAGAGAAACGCGTCGTCGTGAGACGGGAGCGCGGCGCACGACGCGCAGAACCACGCAGAGGTGAGCCCGGGGAACGTCAGCTGCACGTCCACCGCGGGCGATCCGAGGGAATCCGGGTAGAAGGCGTGCGCGCCGCCCAGCGCAGCCGCAGCCGCTGCCGTAGTCGCCGACGCCGACGCAACCGCCGCCGCGGTCGCCGACTCAGCCGCCGCCGCCGCCTGGTTGGCGCCCGCGGCGACTTCTTCGTACGCCCAGCGGTTCCCCGCGAGCGAGTACTGCCGCAGCTTGGCCATCGACGCGATGTGCGCGGGCAGCTGGCGCGACGCCTCGGCGCTGGGCGCGAAGTCGTTGTGGTTGATGTGGAGCCGCTCCAGGCTCCGCGCGCCGAGACGCGCGAACGCCGCGAGCCCATCCGGCGCGGAGAACCTGTTGTGCGCGACGTGCAGCGTCACCAGGCTACCGGCGGCGGCGGCGGCGCCGAACACCTCGCCCAAGTCGCCGGAGAGGCGGTTGCGGGTCGCCAGCACGCGACGCACGTGCGGCGCCAGCGGGCCCGGGACATCGCCCGCGAGGAGGTTGTTGGCGATGATGACTGCGGTCGCCTCCGGATGGAGGTCCGACCACATGGACTTGGGGACGCGGCCCATGAGCTTGTTGCGGCTGAGGTGGATGGCGTGGTAGTGACTGGCTCCGAGGCCGGGGGGGATGACGCCCCACGCGTCCTGCTCCTCCCACCACGCGGGGTGGTGCGTGGCGCCGCGCGCAGTCTTGAACTCGCGAGACAGCGACTCGGGCATCGCCTCTAGGAGCGCCGCGCACGTGCCGTCGGAAGGCGAGCACGTGTGGTGCGCGGCCATCACGGCGTGGCGGCACGCGTGGCCCGCGGCGGACCGCTCGATGAAGCGCCCGTGCTGGCTGCGTGGCACGAGGGCGTCGCAGGCGGAGCGCACGGCGCCGAGCGAGGCGGTGCATGGCGCGGAGCACGGCAGCGCGGCGGTGGCGGCCGCGGCGCAGCTCTCGGCTCCCGGGACATCATCGCACACCAGGGTGCTGAGGGTGCTGATCGCGTGCCCGCACATGGCCACCGCGCCGGGCGCGCGCGTCTCCTTGGTCCAGAACGCGGCGGCGGCGCAGGAAACCGCAGCGACCGCCTTGGCGCCTCGGCACGGGTCAACGGTCGCTGCAGCGGCGGCGGCGGCCGCGGCAGCGGCGCTCACACCCACGGTGGAATCTATTGAGTCGGCGACGCCGCCCGAGCCCGCGCCTAGGGCGGCGGCGACATTCGAGGCATCGCGCCGGAGCGCCGCGGCGAGGGCGTCGCGCGGGGTGGACCCCGCGGGAGCCCGGCGAACGATGTCGTCGGTCCACCCCGCGGCGGCGGCGGCGGCGGACGCGCGCCGCGGAGCCGCGGCGCCGCCCAGCAGACGGCGGTTGGTCGGCGACGAATCAGCCGCGGAGACGCTCCCGGATATCCCGGCGGCGGAGGTGCTCTTGTCGTCCACCGCCGCCTGCGCGTGGGCGACGGCGTCGTGCAGCGTGCGCAGCATGTCGCTCTGCACGCGCGGGAAGCACGCGAAGGCGAGCGCCGGGGCGCTCGCCAAGACCTGGGGGCCGCGGGTGTTGAAGTCGGGAACGAACGCATCGAGCCGGTTCGCCGCCGCCACAGGGAGGCCCTTCAGGGCGTGCGCCAGCGCCGCATGCGGCTTAGCCTCGTGCGCGCGCACCGCGCCGAGCGACGCGCTGAGCACGGCGTTCAGCGCCGAGTCCCGCTTGGCGAGCAGCTCCACGTGTTGCTGTGTCCCCAGTCCGGCGGCGGCGGCGGCGGCGGCGGCATGCGTGTCCGACCACTCCACCACGGCACCCGCGAGGGGCAGCCGCAACGTGGCGGCGGACAGGGTGGCGGCGAGCGCGGCGTACGCCTCGAGCTCGTTATCGACGACGCGCGAAAGCGCCTCGGGGGCGTGCCGGCTCTGGTCGCGCACGTGCGGCGGGTGCGGCAGGAACGCGTCCGAGTGCCGCGCGGACGCCGGGGTGACCAGGCGCCCGAGCTTCGCCGCCGCCGTGGAGGGCGGCGCGGGGCGCTCGCGCTGCGCCGGGTCCCCTTCGATGCCGCCGGGGCGGAAGAAGAACACGGACGGGTCCTTGACTTCCAAGCGGCGGTGCAGGAAGTGGCCGTGGTCGGCGAGCAGCCTGGCCGCCGCGGGGTGGTCGGTCGTCAGCGCCCCGAGGTCCGCGGCGCGGAAATCAGCCCCAAGGGTGGCGGCGGCGTCCTCGTCCCAGCACCCCGTCAGGTCGGTGGACGCGGCGCCCGAGTCGCCGCCACCGCTGAAGATGCCCATGAACTGCTCCTTGATCCAGGTGGTGAAGCCCGAGATGATGGAGTCAAGGCTGAGGGAGATCTTCATCGAGATGTCGAACTGCGTGCCGAAGAACGTCAGCACGAAGCGCGCGTCGATCTCCAGCTTGCCCTTGGAGTACTCCATGTTGAAGATGAACTCGTTGATGAGGAGGATGTCCATCAGGAAGAAGCCGATGGAGAACTTCAACGCGTTGATCCCGGAGCACGTCACGGCGCCGCGCAGGTCGTCTACCTTGCGCAGGGTGTTGAGGGTGTAGACGAGCGCCAGGCGGAGCGCTTGGAGAATCACGAGGGCCGCGGAGACGACGGCCAGCGCGGCCGCCATGATGAGCTCGATGACGTACTCTATCGCGTTCACCGCCAGCTTCGCCAGGGTGAGCACGATGTTGGCGAGCGCCATCGCAATCTTGTAAGCGACGATCTTGCACGAGTACTTTACCACTTGGATGCACGCCTTGATGCGCTTCGCAATGCGGTTGCCGCACCCGCTGGGCTTGAAGTAGATCTTGGGTTTCCACTTTTTCTTCTTCAGCTTGCATTTTTCCTTGCACACGTCGTTGTTCTTATCCTTCTTCTTCTCCGCATCGCTGATGTCATCCTTGAGGCCGCGGACCTTTTTCTTCGCCGAGTTGAACGCCTTGGTGATGGCCTTGCCGTACGCGTCGCACTCCTCCTGCGCGTCCTCGATCCCATCGATCGCGTCTTGCACAGCGTCGATCGCCGAGCTGATGGTGTCGTCCGCGCCCAGGGTTCCCACCACCGCCTCCACGAAGCACGACTCTTATTACTTGGTCGTCTGTGGGTAAGATATTTCACGTCATACACGAACGATGCCTGTGTCCGCGCGGATAGCACAGAGTATTTTCTTAATAAATCAAATATACGCGTGCGTGACGCGTCGCCGCATCGTGTCGTGGCCTTACACAAGAGGTCGATCAACAGCACCAGCGGGAGGACGACGATCCAGAGCGCCAGCTTGACCACCATGGTGGAGGCTCGGATGATGGTGTTGAAGACGCCGGGGCGGATGACCAGGCCGAGGTACGCCTTGGCGTCCTTCATCGCGGTGATGTCCGCGTCGAACGAAAACGGCGTCATGTCAATCTCGCCGCTCACGAAGAACGGCTCCATCCCCGACGCGATGCTCCACTCGAACGAGAAGTACATATACAGCTGCCCCGGGTCGTCGCCGCCGCCTGGCTTGATCAACACGTCCGCCACCATAGTGAACATGTCCAGCAGCACGATGGTGCACTTCATCGCGAAGTGGTTGTCAAGCACCATGGTCAAGCCGTCCATGCCCAGGTGCATGTCCACGAAGGCGCCGTCGAAGCTGGCGTCCGCCCGCCACGACGTGCCGTTCTCGTCCGTCTCCCGCTGGTCGTCGCGCAGCTCCGAGCCGGTGTTGAGCCCCTTGCCGTCCGTCTGGTTGGCGAACGCGTCCTCCTCCGCCTCCGTCACCGCGGGCAGCGCGCAGTTGAGCATGGGGCCCGTGACCAGGGGCGCCCAGGACGACACGCCGCACAGCGTGGGCTCCGTGTAGTCCACGCGCGGCGGGTCGCGGCCGGCGGTGAACGCGGCGCCGTACGCCGCCTCGTCGTACACGCCGTACAGCGTCACGCGGTCCACGCCTAGGGCTCGCCAGGTAATGCTCGCCACGTTATTGGATGCCATTTAACTCAAGAAACGAGGGTTGAAAATGCGTGGTGCTTATCGATGGTCATAATAATCGCTTGATGTCCCTACAATACCCCTTGGCGAGTACGACGGAGAGCAGCAGGGGGGTGGGCGACGTGCCCGCCGCGCCGCCGACCTGTAGAGGCGCACGCTGAATGTGAAAACGAAACGTGAAAGCAGTTCATCGCGTTTCAGTTTCAAGCGCTGAATAAATCAGGCGGCGCATTCCACAACGCGGGTTTCACAACTCGCACCACCCCACCGAGCCCCTTGCTCGAACGGGAAGCCCGTTTGGCGGCGCCGGCGCCGAGGCCGGCGCCCGCCTGCGCGGCTTGCGCCGCCGCCACCGCGCGCGCCTCCGCCGCGGTGATGGACACCACGGTTTCGCCCGTCTGGTTCTTGACCTGCAGCGCCCCGTCCATGCCGTACCCCAGGCCGCGGAAGCCCCACGTGGCATCGAAGTACACGGACAGGTCGATGTCGTATGCCACGAACGAGTTCCCCTCGGGCGACGAGTACAGGGCGTAGCCGGTGCTCTTGAGGCGGTACACCGCGGTGTGGAACGCGTCGCCGCCGCAGGGCCCGAACTCGCACTCCTTCGCGTCCGCCGCGGCGGCGTCCATGAGACACGTTTCGTCGCCGATGGTGATGCCGTCGCCTGTCTTTTCGTGGAACGTGTTGTCGCACCAGCACCCGTCGGCGTTCATGGCGACGTACGTGTAGTCGTCGCTCCGTAGGGTCTGGCAGGTGCTGCTCGCCACGTCATGGGGTGCGATTCAACTCAAGAAACGAAGCATCAAAATGCGTTGGACGACGCGGCTGGCAATATAAGCTTGTCCCTACAGTGTTCGCACATCTTGGCGCAGCGCTTCAAGGGAATGACGGTGTCGGCCGCCGACGCGGGGGCACGCGCGCCGATGCGGTGGCTGAGCGGCGGCGCCGACGGCTTGGTGATGTAGCACCCGACGTACGCGTCCACGTTGAGCTCCTCGGACGCCGCCTTGCCGTAGCGGCGAAAGTTGAATTTGAAAGCAAAGTTTGAAAGCGGTTCATCGCATTTTGGCTTCAAGCGCTGAAATCAAGCGCGGTCAACGCGGGTATACCTGGGTCAACGCGGGTCTACCTGGGTCTACCTGGGTCACCGCCCTACCTTGCTGCCCACGAGGTGGTTGTAACGGAACTTCCACGCCGGGAAGGCGGTGTCGCCGGCGGTGTCGCTGATGGTGGTGTACCCGTCGGGGACGTCCGCGAAGCGCTCGTCCGCGCTCACGTCCACCACGGCAGGCGTGTTCCACGCCTCGTCGTCGTACCCGGCGTCGCGCCACTGCATCGTGTCCGTGTCCCCCACCACGGCGAGGTTCTTGATGCTCTTCCACCGGGCGGTGTTGCCTCGCAAAATATGCTCAAAACATTGTACTTGCATCTGGTGCCGTCGGATTAGGTTCTAGCGACTAGCTGCAGGCCGTCGCGTTTTTTACTTTAATTAATTATTCGCTCGAAACATAACAATGTGTTGAAGGATGTTTTGAGCAATATCTCAATAATTGGCAGGCCCCACTTGGTGGAGGCGAACACCGCGCTGCTGAGGGAGTTCCAGCTCGGGGCGCCCGCGGTGCACTTGAGCGACACGCAGCCGCCGCAGCACAGGCCGGCGCACGCCACGGGCGGCTCGGGCGGTGGCGGCGACGGCGGCGGCGGCGGGGGGCTGGGCGGGCTGGGCGGCGGCGGCGACGGCGGCGGCGGCGGCGGCTGGGGTGGCGGCGCGGGAGGCGGCGGCGGCGAGGGTTGCTGGTTGAGGATCGCGCACGTCTTCTTGAACGCCTTGCTGTAGAACATCAACTTGATGAGCCTCGTCTTCTTCTCGAACACCTCGCACTGCTCCGCCGTCGTGAGCTGCGCGGCGGCCAGCGCCTGGGTTTTGTACCCCGCGCACGCCGTCACCATACCCGAGTTGATCCACTGTTCTTGTTGATACGCCGGCTTCTGGTACAGCTCGATGCACTCCGCGAGCGTCACGTCCTCCGCCGTGATCTCGGCATTCGCCAAAAGCTTCTCGCTCTTCGCGTCCTTCAGCTTCTTCTTCAGTTTCTTCATTTTCGTAGAGCAGGGTCTTACACTCGTCCACACCAGATCCGAATTTGTCACCTGAAATATCGTGGGCTAAGCTAATACAGGTACCAAGTACCTACGAGGTAAGCACTTTAACAACTACGCTAAGCGTTTAGAACACGCAGTGTCGGGTATGGAATCTCTCTCTAAAGCAAGCACCTGACACCCGGGTTGACGGCGGGCGGGCTTGGAGGAAGTTGTGCGTGTGTACCTTACCTTCTTTATCTTCTTGAACTTGAACTTGAACCCCAGGTCGGCGTCGGCGTCGTCGCCCATTCGGTCGCCCAGGTCCACGAGCCTCACTTGAACTTCCTCCTCGTCGTCGTCCTCGTCGTCCTCCTCGCCTTCGTCTTCGTCGAGGGACGCGCCGTCGCTGAGTGTCCGCCTTCTGGCCGCCGCCGGGGGAGGGGGCGGCGCGGGGACGAATCTCCCGCCGAAGGCCAGCGTGGTGGATTCCGCAGAGAACGAGATGTAGGAGGTGCGATGCGCTCTGTACGCAGCCGCGGCGGCGGCGCGGTGGATGGACGCCGCGGCGCCGTCCACGTACACCTCCTCAATGATGTTGTCGTGTGACGCCATCTCACACACCACCAACCGGTCGTAAGGTTGCCAACCGACAGCACAATGATACACAATTAGCCGTGTCTATACGCAGATTAGTGCTAGGCTCTATTCGATCGATTGAATATTGTATGAAACAAACCCCTTGATATGATAGCTTTGGTCAGGTGAAAACTGTACACCATAGGCAACGGTGACAACGCAAGCACAACATGGATGAGTGGAGAGTTCTAACTGCCACTCGTCATAGGTACAAAGTGGAGAACCCTTACATCGTGGTCGTAGCGGAAGAAAAGTGCGCCGTCGCCGTCGCTTGAGCCGCAGATGCCAAACGGTTCGCCCTCATCCGCCGCGGACGTGCTGGCGGGGACCTCCCACCCGTCGCCGGCGCCGTCCACGTCACCGCCGTCCACGTACCAATCATCCGCCTGCGCTTCGGTGCTGACGCGCCACAGAATCTTCGAGCCCGCTCCGGTGTGCACCGTCTGCCAGCTCTCGTCGACGGAGTCGGAGCAGTCGAGCACGAACGGGGTGGTGGCGCACACGTCGTCGCCCCCGGAGGTCTTCACGGCGATGAACTTGACGCCGGCGCCGAGGAAGATGCGCTTGGTGCCCGGCACGTCGCAGTCCTCGCAGTCGAACACGGACCACGCCAGGTCGTCCACGTACACGGCTTCGATGCCGCCGCCGCCGGACATGGTGCAGTTGATGAGCGGCGTGCCGTCCATCTGGTCCGGGCACACCTGCAGCGCCTCCGTCATGTTCTCCGAGTCCACGTAGGTTTGGTAGCAGAACTTCTGCGCGAGCGGGTCCGACCCGCTGGCGCGCTTGGCGACGCTGTCGTGCGCCTCCCGCCACCCCACGTCCATGTCCGCCTGGCGCAAGTAGCTGGCGCCGGGGGAGATGCTCATGGAGTCAATCACGGGCCCGGGGTACCCGGACCGCATCGAGAACGCGTTCTCGCTGAATTGCTCAGGGTAAGGCGGGGGGGAGGGGGGCGGCGGGCTCGGGGGCGGGTTGGGCGGCGGCGGCGGGGGGCTGGGCGGAGGTGGGGGCGGGCTGGGCGGGGGGCTCGGGGGCGGCGGGGGAGATGGGGGGCTGGGGGGCGGGGGGCTGGGCGGAGGAGGCCTGGGCGGAGGAGGATGAGGAGGAGGAGGCGAAGGAGGTGGGGGAGGAGGAGGACTGGGAGGAGGAGGACGGGGAGGAGGAGGTGAAGGAGGTGGGGGAGGAGGAGGAGGAGGGGGAGAGGCAGGATCTTTCTTCTTCTTCTTCTTCTTGCCCCCGAGGAGCGCACTCATGAAATCGCCGCCGAGAGCAGATTGCTCCTCGCCCTCGTCGTCTTCGTCCTCGTCTTCCTCGCCGAGCAGCTTGCGCGCCGCCGAGGCACACGGAGGAGGAGGCGGGGGGGACGTGACATCATCTGCCTTTTTCTTCTTCTTCTTCTTGCCCCCGAGGTGCGCACTCAACAAGTCGCTGCCGAGAGCAGATTGGTCCTCCTCGTCCTCCTCCTCGTCCTCCTCCTCGTCCGCCTCGGCGGCTGAATCCCCGAGCTGCGGGTCGCAATCCGGCAACGCCGGTGGCGGGCTCGGCGGCGGCGTTGGCGGCGGCGGTGTCGGCGGCGCGGGCGTGAGGCGAAGCAAGTCGTCGGTGCTCATCGACGACAGGTAAAGCGCGGCGACGCCGCCCGCCATGTCCACCACCACCGGGTCGCTGTGCGCCCACGTGAAGGTGTCAGCAGAGCTGAACGAATCCGGCTCGTGGAAGTGAAGCGGCGTGTCGCCGCCGCGCCCGCCTAGCAGCATGTGCTTGTTGTTCCCCATGCTCTGCAGGTAGCGGAACGACACGGTGTGCGGCCCCGCGCCGCACGCCGGCACGTTGTCCCACAGCACGTACTCCGGCCCGTGCAGCGCGGGGGTGTCGGGGAAGTACGCGTACCCGTCGTTGTGGAACCCAGTGGCGCACGGCAGCACGGCGGCCAGCAGCTTGACCTCGTTGGACGCCAGCGCGCGCGCGAAGAACATCACGTCGTCCACCGTGGCGTCCAGCAGGTCGTCGAAGCCGCCGGTGCTCGGGGCGTACCGCGCGCCGATGAGCGCGGAGGTGGTGGAGTCCGCGCCGTGCGAGGCGCCGCCAACGAAGGCGTTGCTCCACCGTAGCGGGTTGGTCCACACCACTCCCGCGGTGGTGCCGTCCGTCGCGGCGCGAGAGCCGTCGAGCTTGCAATACGCGTAACCGTGGTGTATCGGCGCAAGTTGAAATTGAAAGCAAAGCTTGACATCACTTCATGATATTTAAGCTTCAATCGCTGAAATCAGGCGCTTTCAACACTTCCTCTTGCTTTTAAGAATGCGCCGAGCTAAAATAATTAGCTCTGTCAGGGGGTGATCCCCCAAACTGGGTTGGCCAAACTGGCTTCGCCGATTTCTGCCGAACTGTCCGTTGTAAACCGTCGTTTCTTGAGTCAATTTAGGGTGCCTGGCGAAACTAGGTTAACCAAACTGGCTCCGCCGATCTGGCTTCGCGAGGGAGGGTTGGCGCATTCTTAAAAGCAAGAGGAACACTGGTTTCAACTGGTTTCAACTGATTTCAACTGGTTTCAACTTGCACCGCCTTACCGTGGTTGGCGTCCACGTAAAAGTGCACGGCGGCCAGGCCTTTGTGTAGCGGCGCAACTTGAAATCGAAAGCAAAACGTGAAAGCAATTCATCGAATTTTAGTCTCAAGCGCTGAAACCAAGCGCGGTCAAACACACGGGTACGGGCAACGGGGGCCAGGGCGAAAGCTTGATGATGCCTCCTTAGTATACATGCGGAAATGTCAGCCTCTGTGAACCACCCGGGATGAACGTGCACCGCCCCACCCTTGGGTCGCGAGCGGGGGTCGGACTCCATGACGAACGCCACGTTGTGCCAGCTGCCGTCCGTGAGCAGCGCCAGCGGCGCGGACCACACGTCGCACACCACGGTGCCAAACCCGTCCGTGACCCGCATGAACAGCCGCGCCACGTCGCCGTCGCCGTCGTCGGCGGCCTCGTTCAAACCCATCCCGAGCTCGATGTGCGAGAGCGCCCAGTTGACGAGCGCGCCGCCGGAGTGCGTCTGCCCCACGTTGGCTTCCACGTCAGCGTGGTGGAACACGAAGAGCGCCTCGCGGCCGACGAATGACGTCTGCTTCTTGACCCACATGCTGACCGTCCCCGGGTCAACCGCGTCGGCCGCCATCGGCACGCCGGGCAGGTGCACCGCGGTGGAGCCCCAGGGGTCGCCGGGGCACACGCGCGTGAAGTCGTACGAGTACGAGCCGCGGTGCGCCGTGTGGCCGCTAGAGCCGTCGGGCTTGGGGACAAACCCGACGATGTCCGGGTACTTGGGCGCGACGTCCACGTTGGAAACCGCGTACGTGTTTTGGTCCACGCGAAACGTCACGATGCGCGCGTACTCGGTGAACGCCGGTGAGGGCGTCTGTTGCTCGACGCGGCAGTCGGCGTCGGTGCAGTCGCCGTCCTCGAAGGGCAGGGTGAACACCCGGCCGTGGGTGAGGGAGTCGTCGCCGAGCTGGCCCGCGCGCGAGCACTTCCCGGTGTCGGCGTCGATGGAAACCTGCGGGTCCGCGGCGGCGGCGGCGAGCGAGCTCGTCGACGCCTCGCGCGCGCTGTACACGTTGTTGAGCGTCGCGCCGTTGATGTCCCACTCGCCGAAGCAGCGACCGCCGGACGACGACGACGAGGTGGCCGCGGCGGCGGCGGCGTCGATGATGGCCGCGGCGTTGGGCAGCCAGCAGTCGCCCACCGCGCCGAGGTACGAGCTGGGCTGGAAGCAGAACGGCTTGGAGAACGACGTGACCGCCACCACCTCGGCGAGCACCGAGTGCTCGCACTCCATGAGGGGCATGGCGCCCGGCGCGATGGGGAACCAAGGCATGTCGCTGCCGGTGACCCGCTCGCAGTTCTCCCCCGTGTCGGCGCACTTGATGTACTCGCACCCCGTGGGGGGCATCCACTCGATGTCCACATGCGCCTCCTCGCCCGCCTCCGTGTAGCTGTTCTGCAACCCGAACAGCTGTAAGATGTAGTCGTCCGGCTCCAGCAGCACGCGGACGTCGCACCACGGATACGCCATGGTGAGTTTGCAGTTGGACAGATCGCACGAACTGTCGACGCACATCTCCTTGTCGATGAAGGAGTTGACGATGGACACGCGGCCGCCGTCCTGCCAGAACTTGGCGTTGTTGACGCGGAACTTGAAGAGGTTGGCGCCGGTCATCTTGGCCACGGCGGGGGACAGTGCGAACACCACGGAGACGGCCTGCACGCGCGTGTACATCCCCGGGTCGGACTGCAGGTAGTTGTTCTCGTCGCCAGCCTCGGTGTCGAACGCCACGTCCTCGGTAGTGTTGACGAACCCGGGGAAGGGCGGCTGCGGGGGGCTGGGCGGGGGGCTGGGCGGCGGCGGCGGGCTCGGGGGGTGGGGTGGGGGGCTCGGAGGGGGCGGGGGCGGGGGGAGCGGGGTCGGCGGCGGGGACGGGGGGGAAGGGGGGGGTGACGGAGGGGGGGATGGCGGAGGGGGTGGCGACGG
>Ga0307489_10000684_pt1 | contig 21204 bp, 51 predicted proteins | sample SB12metaG_FD_202247 | JGI IMG/M metagenome (GOLD analysis project Ga0307489, IMG submission 202247) | Sea-ice brine microbial communities from Beaufort Sea near Barrow, Alaska, United States - SB 1.2 | ecosystem: Environmental > Aquatic > Marine > Coastal | place: USA: Alaska | collected... | reverse complement strand
ACGAGGGAGACAGGCCAAACCCTAGTACCTTGATTGTATGCACGGGGCAGCAGTTTTGTCTCTCAAACAGTGATATGACCCCGCCGTGAGCGCGGCGTTGAGAGCCGGGATGGCCTCGGCCAGCATGCCCTCGCACTCGGCCTTGACGGCGCCCGCCGCGGCGCCCGCCTTCTCCGCCTCCGCCACCTCAATATAGTGGCGCATGTTGAGATTGAAAGCAAAGGTAAAAGTGGTCCATCATATCTTAGCTTCAGAGCTGAAAGCAAGCGCGGTCAACATGCGGTCAGCCTGGGGTCAACCTGCACCACCCTACCTCGATGTCCACCTGTGCCTTCTTGGGCTCCACCACCTCCGACTTCTCCTTGCTTACACGCGCCATAAGATCCTCCGTCTCGGCAACCGTCTTGATGAGGTTTGGCCGGAGCGCGGTCAGCTCGTCTTGCATCTCCTTGACGGACGCCGCGGTGAACGCCAGCTTCTCGAGGCCGATCTCGTAGCGCTTCTTGGCGGAGCTCACGCGCTCGCGCTGCCGGGCCAGCAGGCTGGTGAACAGAGTCAGCAGCTCCATTCGTGAGGGCCATCGAGGGAAGAACCAATCGACACAGATCTCATCAGGATTTAACTTCCGAGTGAATAAGCATACAAACGCCTGGAGTATGCGGAGGGGAGACTCAACGTCGGTCGAGTGCTTGCCCTCAATGATGTCCCTGCCAGGTAGGACGTGGGTGTGACGTAGTTGTGGCGGCCCTCCTTGGCGAGGTACTCCTGGCTCAGCTCGAGCACGCTGCTGTGGAAGCGCTTGCACATCTCGCGCAGCAGCAGGCGGTCCGCGTCCGACACGTCAACGTCCTTCAACACCATCACGTACAGACTGCTGCATACTGCTCGCCACGTCATCAAACGCATTCTGAACCCTTGTTTCTTGACTTGAATGACACCGCATGGAAGTGGTTGCCACGAAATGAACGCCGTTTTTTTAACCCTCGTTTATTGATTCAAAGGACACCCTGTGACGTGGCGAGCAGTATCCATGAGTCCTGACCTTGATGGCGACGGCCTCGAGCGCGTCGTTGGGCCACTCCTTGAACCAGTCGATGGTGCAGCAGTTCACCAGCGAGGGAAACTGCCGCAGTCGCTCGCGCAGGAGGGTCATTGAGAACAAGCACTCCACCGACATCAGAGCACAGTCTACCTTAAATTTGAATACGTATTCAAACACGCATGGAAGAGGAGGAGCTCCAACGTAGGTCGAGTTCTCGATACACCCCCGCCCGCTCATACAAACGCGCGGAGTAAATGGAGGAGGAGGAGGAGGATATTCAACGTTAGAGGAGTGCATGTTCACATCCCCCCCTGCCTCGAAAGGCCTCGCCGATGGGGGAGAAGCACAGGATGATGTGCAGGTTCTCGCGGCACTTCTGGATGAAGAACTGCCAGAGCTCGGTCGGGGTCTCGATGACCGGGGTGACGCCGGCCTTCTTGGCCATCACGCGGCACTGCTCCATGATGGCGGCGCGCTCGTCGTACGGGAACAGGTTCGGCACCTCGCCGCTGTTCAGCAGGTTGTTGATGTCCTCCACGTATGACTCGTCCTCACGGTAGGGTCATTGTGAACAAGCACTCGACCGAGTTGAGAGTAGGGCTTACCATGAGTGTGACTGCTCATGCAGACGAGCGGATGAGAAGGAGGAAATTCAACCTCGGTCGAATGTTCAATTTCGTTTCCATTACCCCCCGCTGATACAGACACCGTTGCATGAGGAGGAGATTCATCGTCGGTCGAGTGATTGTTCTCAACCCCCCGCTCATACACAGGTGAGGAGGAGGAGGAGGCGATTCTAGGTCGGTCGAGTGCTTGTTCTCAATAACCTCCCTGCCTTGATCTGCGAGTCGCTGAACAGAAACACACAGGGCTTGCCCTCGGCACCAGCTTGGCGGCAGAACTTCTTGAGGTCTTCCTTCCACTCCACGTTGGTGTATGACTTGCTGATGGCGATCTGGTACGACTCCATGCCCATGATGAGGGGCGGACACACCTCCACATCTCAGCTCGCTGTGAGCACTTTTTGAGAGACAGGTTGAATGGATTAGGTTTAGTTATGAAACCACCCGATGACTTCAGCGACGAAAACGGCTCAGGTTGAGCTGAGAAGCGGACGAGTGGACGCCCCCCCTGCCCATGATGAAGGCGGCGAGGCGCGACAGCGACTGGCGGCCGGACCCGCCCACCCCCACGTTCAGCATGTGCGCTCCCGGCTGTAGGGGCTCACACTTGTCCACTTTTCAGATCAACCTCAGATATACTGACGTGACTGGCTAACTGTCACTGACGTGGAGGGAAGGACTGACATGATTGGCTGACTGACACCGACGTGGCGGGATGTAGTGACGTGATTGGCCCTGCCGGGCTGCTTAAGCACGCGGCAGATGCGGCTGACGTGCTCGGCGGCGTACAGGAACATGGCCAGGTTCATCGGGCTCTTGCTCATGCCGTTGTGGTCCACCAGGTCGCAGGGACCAAACCACCCAAGTTGTCGATCACATCACACTCACGCCAACCCACCCAATGCATCACTTACATTAACACCAAACCACCCACGTGCACCTCCTTACCAGGTATTCCTCGAGGCGCTTGACCACCTTGTGCATGTCCAGAATCTCGTCGTACAGCCGGTCCCCGCCCGCCGCGTCCGGCTCCTCCTCCGTCATGTAGTCACCGAACATGCAGTGGCGGAGCTCCTCGGAGCTCACGGTGCCGCTCTTGTCCTCGTCCAGGTGCGCGAACAGCTTGTTGAAGTCCTGACCGAAGTGCTTGTCCGTCAGCTCCTTCAACCAGGGCCTGGCAGACATCACCATGTCTCACGTCATAGGATGCCAATTGACTGACGAAAAAAGAAAAACGAGGGTTGAAGTGCGTGTCGATGCGGGCGCTGTCTGCCAGGCCTTGCCTTGATGTACCCCAGGATCCACCGCCGGTCCTCGTCGTCCACCAGTCGGTCGTAGAAGACCCGCATGGTCTCGTGCACCCACAGGCGGCAGTGCTCGCCCTCGCAGCAGGGTCATTCAGAACACACACTCGACCGAGATCAGAGCATGTCCCACCTGTAGTGTGCATGCTAAACAGCTTATATAGACGCACGGAGGAGGAGGTGGAGGAAAGTGAACGTCTGGCGAGTGCTTGATGTCCATGGTGGCTACTCATGAAGGCGAGGGGAGGGGGAGGGGGAGATCCAACACCTGTTGCGTGCTTGTTCTCAATAACTCGCCCTGCCTTGCCCCCGAGCCCCGTGGCGATCCCCTTGGCCTTCTGCAGCGTCAGGCCCTCGATGACGCGGCTCACGTCGCGCAGGTTGAAGGTGTAGTGGCTCTTGGCGGGCGTCGGCAGCAGCTTGGCGATGGACGACTCGCAGGGCCTTCCCTAAGCACTATTCCCAGCTCAACTTACGCAACTTTGAGACATCAAGCGCGATGACTCAAGTGGTACTCTGGACAAACGGCTATGAGTTGAGCGATGAAAAGAGACTTAGGGAAGGCCCTGCCGACTCGTAGACGTCCAGCGTGGCGCTGATGATGCTCTTGCGCATGGAGCTGATCTCCCGGGTGTAGCGCCGCAAGTTGAAATTGAATGTAAAGTTTGACACCGTTTCATGGCTTCAGGAGCTGAGGCGCGGAAATCAAGCACAGTCAACCGAGGGAATACATGGAGTCAGCCTGCACCGCCCTACTGTTGGGAACTCGAAGGTGGCGTAGAACCAGTCCAGGATGGTACCAAAGATGTGCTCCAGCGCCTTGACATAGGGCCAGAAGTATTGCATTGTATTGGCCGGGATGAGATAATGACTCCCTCGCGATAATTTTGATCCCCTTACGCCACAGGGTGGTGCCTGGCTCAAGACGCGAGGTTGAGCAACGTGGTGAATGACGTCGTCCCCGCCTTGTTGTCGAATTCGACGATGGAGAGGAGGTTGAAGTGGCGCTGGTAGCGCTGCGTGATGGGCGACCGACCGCCGCCGGGCGGACCCATGGCGGCGATGAACAGCACGTCCTGCATCGTGCGGAACGAGTTCTCGCGGTCGTACCACCCCTGTCGCGAGGGTCATTGAGAAAAAAAAACATGAGCACAAGCACTCGAGCCGAGATCGGACGTGCCCGCATGAGTCAACTTCACGGTGGATGCTCATACATACACGCGAGGAGGAGGAGGAAGAGGAGGCGTACGAGGAGGATGAGGAGGAGGAGGGGGAGAAGGAGGAGCACGGGGAGTAGATTCAGCGTCGGGCGAGTGGTTGTTCGCAATGTTTCCCCCCGCCTGGTGGTCCATGAACTGGCGCAGCAGCTCGATGGGGGGCTGCGCGCCGTAGGTCTCCTTCTGCGGCATGTTCAGATCATCCACCATGATCACCATGCGCTTGCCGATGGGCGGCCCGTAGAACCCCTTGCGCCGCTTGTCCAGCTTGGCGTCGATCTCGCAGCAGGGACATTCAGTACAAGCACTCGAACTCATCGGAGCACGACTTACCTTCTGAGTGAATGCTCGTACATACGCGCAGATGAGGAGCAGTGGATCCCATGACGGTCGAATGCGTGCTCCCAATAATCCTCGGGAGGAGGAGGAGGAGGAGGAGGAGGGGGAGGAGGAGGAGATTCAACGACGTTGGAGTACTTGTTCTCAATGACCTCCATGCCAGGTGCTGCGTGACGTTGGCTGAGGTCTTGGCCGAGAAGCCGACGAAGTTGGGGGGCGCCCAGTGGTCGGTGTCCATGCGCAGCAGGTGCATGGACAGGTACACCGACTTGCCGGTGCCCGTGGGGCCGCAGAAGAGCACCGGCGAGTTGTTCTTGATGGCCAGGTCCGCCAGGAACAGGTACCGCACCGTGTCGATGGTCGGCACGATGATGTTCTTGAAGGGCGTGTCGGCCGCTAGGGACTGATGGACAGTGCTCGCCACGTCATCACATGCATTTCGACCCCCCGTTCATTGAGTGAAATGTGAAGGTATGACGTGGCGAGCAGTGCGCTTCAGTCCCTACCTGGCGGGATGGCCGTCTTGTCCATCTGGTCCTCCCACGACACCCACACCGACTTGGCGATGTCCCACTGCCAGTCGTACACCGTGGTGCGCCACGTGGATTCGCCGTCGCCGTCGGCGCCTGGCGTCAGGGTCGTTGAGAACCAGCACTCGACCGATATCGGAGCATGACCTACCTTCGGGGTGAATGTTCATGCATATGCGAGGACTCTGCGCGATTCAACATCGGTGGCGTGCTTGTTCTCAATGACCCCCCTACCGGGTGCGGTGACGGAAGCCGGCGGCATGGGCGTGTCGGGCTCGATGTGTCCGGCCGGAATGTCCTCGGCCAGGATGTACTTCTCGCCGCTGGGCCCAGCAGGAGGGTCGTTCAGAACAACCACTCCGCCGGGATCCAAGCAGGACTTACTACGAGGGTGAATGCTCATATGGACACACGGATACAGCTGGTCGTTTCGACGTCGGTCGAGTGCGTGCTCTCAATGCCCCCCCTGCCCGGCGAACCCCTTATCGAGGTCGCACGCGTACGCGGTCCGCAGGAACTCGTCGAACACCCGCCGCCCCTCGTTGGACCCCGCGCTCCCGCCGACCGACCAGGTGTGAGGATCATTGAGGACAATAAATCGCCCGAGATCGGAGCACGACTCTCCGGGTACCTTCAGGGTGACTGCTCATACAGGGGTGCGGAGTATACGGCGGAGGAGGAGGAGGAGGAAGCTCAACGTCAGTCGAGCGCTGGTTCCGATAACCCCCCTGCCAGGTGAGGGAGAAGATGAACACGCTGTCCACGTGGCGCATCAGAGCCTCCTCCTCGAGGCCCTTCAGCATACCGGGGACCGCGTTGTCGCCGGCCAGGGGCACGACGAGCAGCGACTTGAAGGTGCGCATGAGGTTGACGATGACGTTGGTGCCCTCCTCCGTGGTGCCCGCCGCCTCCTTGATCTCCCGCCGCAGAAACCGAAGCGACACCGGCACCAGCCAATCAAACAGAGCTAGCACACGCTCCTTGAACGCCCCCTGCAGCGATTCAGGGAATGTGTTGAGCCACGAGAGGCAGAGCGGGCGCCAGCCCAGCTGGTGCGGCTCCAGGTACACCATGCCGCACCGCGACACCGTGGCGGGCGACGCCACGGCCAGGTCCGCCACCTAGATGTAGTGCCGCAAAATTATCTTGAAAGTAAAGTTTGCCAACGATGAATCAGTTGTGGCTCGTAGCGCGTAGTTACAGGCGCTTTCAATACGGATATGATCGTTCCAAGTTGCACCGCCAGACCTCGAAGATCATGTTCATGACGTTGGACATGGCGATGATCTCGCCGCTGTTGAGGCACAGCTTCTTGTTGTCGTCCAGCACCGTGTTCATGTTCTCGATCCAGATGGCGTCCACCGGCCCGTCCAGCACCACCCTTTTTGTAGGGGCACAAGTTGACAGTGAGAGCAACACTTCAAAGAAGTATTCTCACATTATAGTCTAGACAGTTCTAGCGCTTAAGCAAGGCCCTTCACACGGGTTCAACGGTTTGAACTCGCACCACCCCACCACTTGCGGTTGGGGCTCGGGTCCTGCGCGCAACCTCTGTACACCACAGCGAGCACCCCGTCCTGCCACTCGTGCGTCAGCGGGTCATTCTGCCCGTACAATTGGCCCATGGTGATGGCCTTGCATGAGGGTCATTGATAACAAGCACTCGAACCGAAATCAGAGCAAAAAATTACTGCGAACCCACACAGACGTGCGGAGAAGGAGAAGGGTTGATTCAATGTCGGTCGAGTGTTTGTTACACATATCCCCCAGCTCATACAGACGAGCGGAGGAGGAGGGGGAGTTCCAACATCGGTCGAGTGCTTGTTGACAAAATCCACTTCATCCGGCTGTGCGGAGGAGGAGGAGGAGGAGGTGATTCGACGTCGGTCGAGTGCTTGTTAACAAGACCCCCCTTGCCTTGGGGTTGACGCAGTGGTACTCGCACTTGACCTGGCAGCAGGGTCATTGAGCTGACTTGGGTAATATTGGCGTGAGCACTTGTGGTGAGTTTGGGTCAGTTGGTGCAAGGAGAGAGGCGAGTTGGGTCAACTGGCGTGAGCACTCCAGGTGAGTTTGGGTGAGTCGGTAATCCCTGCCTGGCCCTCGTCGCCCTTCTCCGCCATCAGGCTCAGCGCGCGCGCCAGCACGCGGTAGGAGCAGGTCTTGCCGCTGAAGGGCTGGCCGACGATCAGGGGCTTACACTCCTCCACTTGGGTGGTTTGGTGTCAGTTTGAGTGACGCATTGGGTGGGTTGGCCTGAGCTTGATGGACGTCTTGGGTGGTTTGGGGGAGTGGACGAGTGCAAGCCCCTGCCGACGATCATGAGGCCGTGGCGCACGACGATCATCTCGTACAGCTGTATGGTCTTGTTGAAGAAGTACGGGTCTGCCTGCAGGTTCATCTCCGCACACGCCTCCGTCATGGCGAGCTCCATGTTGGTGTAGTCCGCCTTGGGTAGCACCACGCCAGGGAACAGGTCCGAGATGATGCCTTTGAAGAGCGGCACGTCCTGGGAGAGGAACTTGCAGAGGTTGACGTCGATGATGGAGCGGAGCATGAGCACGTGCTCGTCCTCGTCGGGGTACCGCCGCTTCAGGTTACCCGCCGCGCGCAGCACCTGTTGGAGGGGGTGTTCAGGGTGTTTATGGGTGTTCAGGGGGTGTTCGGGGGCATGTAGGGGGCGTTTGGGGGGTGTTTTGAGGGGCGGTCAAGGGGATGTTTCCGGTCGTGTAGCGTGTAATTTGGGTGTTTGAAGGGGGTGTACCGCGATGACCGCGCGCATCCCGTAGTCGTAGTGGTCCTGGCTCGACAGCTGCTCGCTGCACAGCTTGTACCAGGGGCTTACACATTTCAGTTCGAGGTAAGCACTTTTCGAGGGATACACTGGGAGGTCTCAGTCTTCAGAAAACATGAACGGCTCAGGTTGAGCTGAGAAGTGGAGGAGTGGAAGCCCATGGAGTCTGCCTTGTAGCACTGCACGATCTTGGTGGCGCAGTCCTTAGCGTGCAGGTACCCGAACGAGTACAGTGTGATCTCCCCGATCATCGCATAGTCCGGCACCATGATGTAGTGACCACACCAGTAGTGGCACGTGCTTAGATACCCAAACACCACACACGGGCACACCAGACATTAGACACCTTACATCAGGCACATCTGACATCAGACACAGGTTTCCAGGTTTAGGGTTTAGAGCCTAAACCCTAAACCCCAACGACTATTCAACCCGTGCCCCCACCATCATAGCCACGGTGCGGAACAAGGCCTTGAGGTTGTCAGGCAGCTCGGAGCGGCCGGCGTACCCGGGGTGAGGGACTCATGGATAGTGCTCGCCCCGTCATACAATGTCATTTGACTCAAGCAACGAGGGTTCATAATGCGTTTGATGACGTGGCGGGCAGTATCCATGAGTACACACCCGGGGTTCATGGTGATGGCGCACCAGGCGCTGTACTTGAGGCCGATCTCGGTGCCCTCGCAGGATGGTCGGTGAGAACAAGCACACGACTGAGATCGGAGCGCAGCTCATTTTGGGCGTGAAAGGTCACACATATGCGCAGAGGAGGAGGTGGAGGTGGAGGAGACTCAACGTCGGTCGAGTGCTTGCTCTGGACCCCCCTACCTCGAAGACGAAGGAGGTGACGCGCGCGGCGATGGCGCGCTGTATGTCCAGCACCTGCTGCGCCACCACCGACAGCACCGCGAGATAGGGCCCGCCGCCCGCGTCATCACATGTCAGGTGCAAGGATGAGAGTGAGCTAAGAGGTGACAGGAGAGCAGGGAGAGAGGAGAGAGACGACATGGGCGAGAGAAGAGAGAGGGAGGAGATGATAGAGGGGAAAGAGGCAATAGGAGAGAGGAGAGAGAGAGGGGAGATAGGAGAGAGAGAGGAGAGAGAGGAGAGAGAGGAGAGAGAGAAGAGATAGGAGAGGGGAGAGAGGAGAGGGGGGAGAGGAGAGGGGAGAGAGGAGATGGGGGAGAGGAGAGGGGAGAGAGGAGATGGGGGAGAGGAGAGGGACGAGAGAGGAGAGAGGGGAGAGTAGACAGGAGAGGAGAGAGTAGAGAGGGTTGAGGAGGTCGGCCTTGCCTCAAGGTCGATGCGATTGAACTCGTCGAAGCAGGCCCAGGCACCGGAGGAGGCCAGGCCCTTGAAGAACTTTCCCATCTGGATGTAGTCCATGCTGTCCGAGCAGTTGAACACCACGCACTGCCGCGCCAGCGCCTTGGCCAGATCCTTGGTCGTCTCCGTCTTGCCCGTCCCGGCCGGTCCCTCGGGCGCGCCGCCCATCGTCAGGTGTATTGCGCCCATCAGCGTGCGGTAGCACCGGTCAGGAGAGTCATTCAGAACAAGCGCACGACCGAGATCGGAGCATGACTAACCTTCAGGGTGAACGCCCATACAGACGGGCGGAGTATACGGAGGAGGAGGGAGAGGAGGAGGAGGAGGAGGCAGAGGAGGAGGAGGAGGAGGAGGATAATCAACAAAGGTGGAGTGCTTGTTTCCATTACCCCCCTGCCGGTCTGTGAGCGGCGTGATGACCAGGCGCGACGAGTTGCCCAGGTACTCGTACCCATACTCGACCTGCGCGGACATGATGCGCATCATGGTGGTGTTCTCGCGCCCGCGGGTCATGTCCTCCTCCCAGTACGTCCGCAGCTGCGCCTGCCTATCTGTAGGGGCGCAAGATGGAATTGAAAGCCATCTTGGAAAGCGGTTCCTCACATCTTAGCTTCAATCGCTGCAACCAAGCGCGGTCAACCCATGGTCAAGCTGGGGTCATCATGCACCGCCCTACCAGTCGAAGTCCGTGGGTGACGTCACCCCCTTCGCGGCCGCGCGCCAGGGTCCTTCAGAACCAGCACTCGACCCACGTTAGAGCACGGATTGCCTCGAGAGTGAAACCTCACACCGCCCGCGGTGGAGCAGGAGGAGGTTAAATGAGTATTATAAATAATTCCCTCATACGACGCGAGGAGGAGGAGGAGGAGGAGATTTGACGTCGGTCGAGTGCTAGTTATGAGTTACCCCCCTGCCAGGTTGGTGACGACGTCGCGCGCGTGCACGTCCATGACGACGAGGGCGCCCAGCGTCTTGCGCTGCAGGCCCGTCAGCAGGGGCTTGCACTCGGTCCCATTTGAGCTCAACTTGAGCTCCTCTGTGCACCGTATAACCCAAAGCAACTCATGAATGCGTCCTGGAGTTGCTCAAGTTGAGCTCTAACGTGAAGGAGTGCAAGCCCCTGCCGGTCAGCTCGCCGCGGACCCGGTCCACGATCTTCATCAGGTCCGACGTGCACTTCTCCCACCAGCCGGGCCAATGTCAACAACCACTCGATCGAGATCGAACCATGACTTATCTGGATTATCAATGCCTGTGCAGGCACGCGGAGGAGGAGGAGATTCAACGGCGGTCGAGTGCTCGTACACAAAAAGCCTGCCTCGTATTTTTTGGTGGCACCGGCGGAGATGGCGTCCGTGACGTCCTTGGTCCAATACACGCCGGTGCACACCAGCACCACCATGCCCGGCCAGTCCAGCACCCAGTCGTCGCGCGCCTTGGCGGCGTAAGTCTTGAGGGCGGCGCCCGTGACGCTGTGGATGGAATCGAACATGGCCTGCTCCACCTGCAGCAGCCACTTCTCCACCGCTCCGTTCGCCGCGCTCGTGCGGATCACCTCCGTGAAGTTCACCTCCTCGTGTTCCTCTGACACCATCGCCGTGATGTCGTAGTTGGGCTCGAACTTGAGATTCGCGATGCCCTCGCAGCAGGGGCTCACACTCGTCCAATTTTGGGCTTGCACTTTTGTCTGGCACTCGCTGAGTGTATTGACACAGTTTTTATGACAAAAGCGCCCCAGGCTCGAGCTCAGAAGCGAACGAGGGCGAAAAACGGCTCAGTTTGAGGTGAGATCTGGCAGGGTGTAAGGACGGGCAACATAATCCACGCAAGGATTTCGACAAGTTTCGCGGAGGAGCGCTGGATGGGGTTGCGTATTGCAACAACGACGGGTTATGGGCCATCGGACGGTCGGACGGACGTCACCCTACCTCGAAGCACTTCTTGAGGTGCGGCTGGACACGCGTGGGGTCCTTGGTCTCCGCGAGGATCTCCAGCATCTCGTCGTTGGACAGGAAGAAGAACCGCGGGAAAAAAAGGCGCTTCTTCTCCAGGTACGCGCTGAGCCCCTTCTGGATGGCGTCTAACAGCACGTTGCACTCCTGCAGGGAGTGTCATCCAGATCAAGCACTCGAATGAGATTGGAGCGTGACTGACCCATATGCTGAACACTCATACATACGGGCGGAGGGGGTAAAATAGTGCCCCTTGATGCGGTATAAAACCCTGACAGACTGCAGTTCTGTCCGCTTGAATTGGCCGACGGGGTTGGTTAATGATCAGCATGTGAGAGCCTTGGGGCTCCATGAACGTCTGCACGGAGGACGAGGAGAGAATTAATTGTCGGTCGAGTGCGGGTTCTCGATAACCCCCTTGCCTCGAGGCGCCCCAGAAGCTCCTTGTCGCGCCCGATCGGTATCACCGCCGGCTCCTCCTGACACCAGGGTCATTCAGAGCAAACCCTCGAACCGCCATCGATGCATGACTCCACATCTTGGAATGAAATACCCATACCGAGTCGCGTACTTGGTTCGTCTCGTCGATTCAACGTCAGTCGAGTGCCTGTTCTCAACAACCCCCCCCTGCCTTGGTGGACGTCATGATGTCGCGCCACTCCGAGTCCACTTGCCGAAACTTTTCGCCTTCCTCCACGTAGCGGCGCAAATTTAAATTCAAGGCAATGTCATACGATCATTCTACCCCAGCACCCGATGCTAATTATCTACACCGATACCCGATGCTAATTATCATGAAACGGGCTCTTCATTCTGAGAGCGTTACATCACATTTTAGCTTTAAGCGCGAAACTTGAGCGCGGTCAACCCGGGATCCACACGGGGTGAAACTGAACCGCGTTACCTCCGGCATCTGCTTGACGATATCCTCGGATGAGAAGATGGGCTCCAGGTAGAGCCAGGTGGACTGGCACTTGAGCCAGGGACAGGCATGGGATAAGATCTCACCGCGTCAAGTAATGACATTAACTCATCAACCGAGTATATAAACGCGTAGACAGCAGGCGGGTACAGGGGACTTATCACGTGCCTTGAGCCAGTTGTCGAGCACGTCCTGCAGGGTGTTGAGGGTGACGGACCAGCCCTTGGCCTCCTCCTCGAAGGGCTTCACGAACGGGCTCGCGCACATCCCCTGCGCCTTCACGATCTGGTCGTCCAGTATGGCCTGCACCTCGTCGTGCCCACCCTGGCGGTAGGGCCCTTAAGAAAACGGGTTCAGAACATCAGACGGGCAGCATTCAACTCAAGTGCTGAGGGTCGGCGAATACGTTGAAGGATGTGTTGAGTACCTTCTGGCAGGCCCTACCAGGATGTAGGTGGCGGTTTCCTTCCACGGCAGGCAGTGGAACTCGAGCCCCTCCCACTCCGCCTGCATCCTCTCCAGCGTCTTCGCCAGCGAATACTCCTCAAAGCTGGGTCATTCAGATCGAGCATTCCACCGATGTCGGAGCATGGCTTACATTCAGGGTGAAATCAGGGACATTGAGGGATCATGCAGACGCGTGGGATCGTTTCATGGTCGAGTGCTGCTTCTGAGCAGTCCCCATCCCTTGTAAGGCAGGCGGGTCATTGATGACTAACGCTCGACCGTATCGGGGCATGACTTACATTCAGGGCGAGTGCTCATGCAGACGCGCTGAGGAGGAGGAGCGGGACAAAGCGGAGGAAGAGGAGGAGAAGGAGGAGGTTTCAACGTCGGTCCAGTAGGTGTTTTCAAGAACCCCCCTGCCTTGGATGCGCTGGAGCCGATGTTCTCAACCGCCTCCATGTTGTCCATGATGCCGTACTCGATCATGTTCGACACTGATAACGCATCGGCGTCTGACTTCACGTCGAATGCGTCGGCCTTGCCGTGGTTTAGGGGCGCAAATTTCATTGAAACAAAAATTTAAAGCCGCTCATCATATTGTAGCATCAATCAACCCTTTCAAGCTTCAGGGTCTGACCGCTTGGAATGGCGGAGGGGGGTGATTAATGCTCACCGTGTAAAGCACCTTGAGGCTCGATGAATGTTAGTAAAATACTATTTGGACAGTCCCCAGAGCTGTATAACAGGTGAAGCTGCACCGCCTCGCCTTGGCCGAGGACCTTGAAGACGGCCTCCCAGTGGCGCGGCTGCAGCGCGGGATTGGCGATCTCCTGCATCAGCGGCATATACTGCTTGAACGCCTCCACCTCCGAGCGCCAGAGCCATTCAGGACCATATGGGAGCATCACTCATCAGTACGTTCTTCAGGGTAAATGCTCATATAGACTCGCGTGCTCGGCCAACGTACTCGGCCGGCATGAGTTAAGTTCAGGGTAAATCATCATACACACACGCGGAGGAGGAGGTCGAGATGACGCGCGCGGAGGAGGATATTCGAACGTTTGTTCTAAATAGCCCCCCTGCCTCGCGCAGGCGCATGACGACCTGGTCGTCGCGGCGCGCCTTGAGCATCGTGTAGGCGCCGACGCCCGCCTCGTCCACCGTGGTGTTGATGGTGTCCAGGTCCAGCCCCGACGCCGCCGACGACATCCACCCCGAGCTTGACGTCTCCCATTCGTGCAGCGCGTTCCATATCTCGTGCTTGCCCAAGTGCAGGGCCGCACACTCCTCCACTTCTCACCTCAACCTGAGCCAATTTTGTCACTGAGACAACCAACCGTACCTCTTAAACCCAGTCTCCGCGTTTGAAAATCAGTCGCTGAAGGCCCTCATATGATTGGTCGAGAGCGTACCGGTATCCATTCGACCAATCATATGAGGGACTTCAGCGACTGATTTTCAAACGCGGAGACTGGGTTTAAAGGTGTGCTCGCGCATAGCCGAGAAGTGGAGGAGTGTAAGACCATGCCTTCGTGCTCCTTGACGGCCTGGTCGAGGTTGGCGAACTTGTCCACCGGCATCTTGAACAACGCCTGGTACTTGCGGAACATGTCCACCTTCTCCTCGCACCAGGGTCAATGAGAACAAGCACTCGACCAGCGTCAAACCGAGGAACCGAGTTCGCGCAACTGTCAGACTGTATCAGCAATCACCCTGGAAGATACGTCCTGCTTCGATTAGGTTCCGAGTGCTTATTCTCAATTCGGAGAGGGTTGGTTAAGCTCACCATGTGAAGCGCCTTGCGGCTCGATGAACAGTTAAAGAAAAAAGAAATGAGCCCCCTGCCTGGTGCCCCGTGACCTGCTTTTGCAGCTTGGCGAGCTCGGCGAGCACCGCTTCGGGGTCCGCCGCGCGGTCCACGAACACGCCGCTGGCCAGCTGCGCCATTATGGCCAGCAGCGCATCGTCCAGCTCGCCGATGCCGCACTGTAGGGTCTCATGCTTAGATTCGGAAGCAACAATTAATTGAAAGCGGTTCATCATATTATAGTTTCAAGCTATAAGGCTCTAGTGCCTGGTCTGTTAGCTAAGTAAGTTGAGTATCAAGTAAGTGATCTCACGAGTTAATAACTCGTCCGAGTACTTACTGGCCAAGGAATTACTTACGGCTCACAGACCAGGCACTAGTCCCAGGCGCTATCAACATGGGTTTGATTACTTCAAGTTGCACGGCCGTACCGCGGGAGAGCGCGGTCATCATCTCGGCCTTGCGGGTCTCGACGAAGTCCGCGGCGTGCTGCATGCTGTCCGCCAGACCGCTCACCGCCTCCGACAGGTCGTCCAGCTTGATCTGGTCGCCCACCGCCAGGGCCGCACACGGCTCCACTTTCCACCTCAACGTGAGCACTGTTTGTGGGATATGTTGGGTGATTTTGGGGTTTCAGTGACAGAAACAGCTCAGGTTGGGGTGAGAAGTGGAATGGTGTGTGGCCCCGGCACCCTGCCGGGGGGGATCTTCATCTCGTAGTGCGTCAGCATGTCGTACATCTCCTCCACCCAGGGGCTTACCCTCGTTCACTTTTTAGCTCAACGTTAAGCACGTTTACCGATATTCTGGGTTATTTCAGTCTGGCAATGACCAGAACGGGTCAGGGTGGGGTGAGAAGTGGAGGAGTGTGCGCCCCTGCCTCCACCACCGCGTGCTCAGCGTCGTACTCCGGCTGCGCCCACGTGAAGTGCCGCACACGAGTCCAATTTTCAGCTCAACGCAGGCACATTTTGCGGGATATGTTATGTAGTTTCAGCAAAGTCGGACTGGGGGGTCGACGTGTAATGTCGGTGCAGATCCAGCTGGCGGCAGGTGCAGGTGCAGGACTTCCCAAGGATCCGCTCATCAAATCCCCCAGTACTAGTAGCTACTGGTGTCAGTACCAACAAAAACGGTTGATCTGAGAAGTGGAGGAGTGGGACCGGCCGCGCGCCCCGCCTCCTCGTGTGCGGCGTGCACCTCCATGAACCCGGCGAACTTCTCCAGGTTCTCCGGCCGCTCCACCAGGCTCCGGACGCGCTTCTGGAACGCCTCCACCGCCATGCTGACCTCCTCGCGCGACGCCACCAGCAGCAGCGCCTTCATGCTCTCCAGCATGCTCTGCACGGTGAGAGGCAGTAGAGGGGTGTCAGAGGGGTATTAGAATGGTATTAAGGGGGTATCAGAGGGGTATTACAGGGTTTCTTCAGGGGTATTGGAGGGGTACTAGAGAAGTATTAGAGGGGTATTACAGGGGTGTTAGATGGGTATTGGAGGGGTGTTAGAGGGGTAATATAGGGGTACTGAAGGGTACTAGAGGGGTATTAGAGGGGTGTCACCTGCACGGTGGCGGTGAGGTCGGTGCGCAGCGCGCGCGAGTCCACGTACATCATGCCCACCGCGGACCCCACCTTCATGCGGTCCAGCTCCGTGCGCCACTCGCGCTGCACGCGCATGTCCGCGCGGAACTGCGCCACGCTCTTGGGTGTCGATTCGTATTCCACCTGGTTCCACCGCAGCCCGAAGTTGTAGATCGTGCGGTTGTCCTCGAACGACGCCGTGTACCAGGGCCGTACAATCGTATAATTTGTATCTTATCTGATGCTCATCATTTTGTCGAGATCGTTACTGTACGCCCGGTGGTTTCAGTGTCAAACACGGCTCAGGTTGATCCAGAAAGTGAAGGAGTGTAAGCGTCTTGCCGTGTACTCGGTGGCCGCCACGAAGGAGCTGGTGACGCAGGCCGTGATCTCGGCGCACATGCGCTGGTACTCCGGCTCCGACGTCAGCACGGCCATGGGGCTCAGTCCCTCGAACTTGCCGCCGCCGCCGCCGCCGCCGCCGCCGCCGGCGTTGTGCGAACCCGGGGGCCCCGCGCCCGCTTCGAACAGCGGCGCAAACGCGCGCATGAACATCAGCCGCGGCATCGACCCCATGGGCCAGGGGCTTACGCACGTCCACTTCCCGGCTTGAAGTGAGCAATTTTGGGGTGATATGCTGGGTGGCTTCAGTGCCATGAGTGAGCTGAGAAGTGAACGAGTGGAAGCCCTACCATGGACTGCAGAATCCCCTCCACCACGTTGGAGTTGACCGTCTTGAGAACGTCCGACTCGTTGGGCGTAAAGGTGGTCAGCTCGTGCACGAAGTTGACGGTGAGGAGGAACACTCCCTTGGACTTGTTGGGATTGGCCAGCAGCGCCAGCAGGTCGGTAAGGTTGTTGAGCACCAGAGTGACCAGACTCTCGGTGATCATGTAGTCGGCGAGGCGCACCAGCGACGGCAGCATCTGCGACTCCTCCACGATGCGCTTGTACGTCCGTGCGGCAGGTTCATTGATAACAAGCACTCCAACCGAAATCGAACGAGACCGCATGACGTGCCTTCAGGGTGAATGCTCATGCAGACGCGCGGAATATACGGAGGAGGAGGAGGGTGAGATTCAGCGTCGGTCAAGTGCTTGTTCTCGACAACCCGCTCATGTAGACGGGCGGACTATACGAAAGGAGAGGATCCAACGTCGGTCGAGTGCTGGTTCTCGATGAAGCCCCTGCCTGGCACGCTCGATGCGCCCGCGCTTCAACGCCACCATGGATTTGTTCTTGGACACCGAGGCTCCGATGCCGTCGTTGTCCGAGATGATCTCGCGGTACCTCTTCTCCTGCCCCACCACGTCGTAGGGGCACAAGCAGCAACTGAAAGCAAAAAGTCAAAGCAGTCCTTCATATGGCTGTGTCAATATCCAAGGCCAGTCGCTATCAACACGGGTCACAAGCCCTTTCAACACGGGTTACACTCCTTTTCAACGCGGGTTACACGCCCTTTGAACATGGGTCACAAGCCCTTTCGGCACGGGTCACAAGCCCTTTCAACACGGGTTACACGCGCTTTGAAGTTGCAGTGCCCCACCACGTCGCGGATGACGCGCTCCAACACCTTCTGGATACGCTCCATGCAGGACTCCATCTTGGGCACCGCCTTCTGCGTGCGGTGCGTCACCTGCGTGTCGCCGAAGTCGTCGACGGTGTAGAGCTGGTTGGCGTTGAAGGACAGCATGGTGGTGTCGCGCAGCTCGGAGCACAGCGCGCCCACCTCCATCACGCACGCGTTGAACGTCGGCGTACTGTAGGGCCGCAACCGCCACAAACCAGCACACTGTGCAAGCGATTCATCATATTGTAGCTTCAAGCGAGGACTGACGTGGTGGCACTGTCAGCAAAATATGCAAGCGTTTCATCATATTTTAGCTTCAAGCGCTGGAATCAAGCGCGGTAAACCAAGGGTCAACCTGTGGTCAATCTGGGGTGAACCTGCAGCGCCCTACCTTAGCCATGAACAGGCTGCGCTCCAGCTTGGCGCGCACCTGCCGGTACAGCTTGTGCCGCACGTTGCTGCGCCAAAACGTGAACATCTTCTGTACCTCGCAGAAGGGTCAATGGAAACAAGCACTCGACCCGATATCAGGGCATGACTCAGCTTGAGGGTGAATGCTCATACAGCGGAAGAGGAGGAGAAGGAGGAGGAGGAGGAGGAGGACGAGGACGAGGAGGAGGAGAGGAGGAGGACGAGGAGGAGATTCGACGTCGGTGGAGTGCTCATTCTCAATGACCCCCCTGCCAGGTAGTAGCGGAAGAAGCGCATCTGGCGCAGCAGGTTGAAGATGGAGCTGTCGCGCATCCACTCGCCCAGGGGGGTGAACTCGCTCTGTATCCCGGGCTGTAGGGGCGCACCTTCAACTTGAAAGCAAAGTCTGAAAGCGGTTATCTATAATAATCATACTCTAAGAGCTGAAAACAAGCGTGGTAAATTCAAGGTCAACCCAGGGTCAACCCAGGGTCAACCCAGGGTCAAGCCAAGGTCAACCCGGGGTCAACCCAAGATCAAGCCGGGGTCAACCCAGGGCCAGCGTGCACTGCGCCCTACCAGGACGGATGTGCACCACCCCCGAGCTGGACAGCGTGAAGTGCTCCAGCTCTTTGTTCGCCGCCGTCTCCTTCGCCACCACCATGTAGAGACGCTTCAAATTCAGATCAAACGTGAAAAGGCAATTTTATTTTTTAACGCTTCATCACATTCAAGCTACAAGCGCAGAAACCAAGCACGGCATTCCCGGAGTCAATATGAAGACAAGCTGCGCCGCCCTACCACAAGGAGGTCGTAGGGGGTGAAGTGGGAGTCGTCCGCCGGGGCCTTGACGCAGTAGAAGAGTTTGATGGCGGCGCTCAGGCCGTGGCCGACATAGTAGTCGATGACGTCGTCCGACGTGGCGATGCCCGCCGCCTCCGCGTTGATGTTCACGCCCGCGCCGCTCGAGTCGCCGATGCCGCCGCGCGATAGCTCCATCTTGGGCCCGCCGCGGGGTGGTGACCCCATGCCGTCACCGTACCGTTGCGTGACGAGCGGGCCGCCTCCTCCGCCGCCGCCGCCCCCGCCGCCGCCGCCGCCGCGGCTGGCGCCCAGGTTGTCACGCTCGGAGGCGAGCGGCACGCGGCCTGACCCCATCGGCATACCCGGGTTGCCCAGCGGGTTGCCCCGGCTCCCGCCCCGGCTGCCGCCGCGGCTGTCACCCGCGTCGCGCGACTTGGGGCGGTTGTAGGTCATTAGCTTGCCAAACCCGGCGCCCGCAGATAGGGACTGATGGATAATGCTCGCCACGTCATAGAATGCCATTTCATTCAAGAAACGAGGGTTCAAATTGCGTTTGATGGCGTGGCGAGCACTATCCATCAGTACCTACCCGCGCCGGCGTTCCCCGCTGCTCCCCCCTCCCACATCGGCGGGAGTCTGCCCGTGTCGCCACTGCCGCCGGGCGCCGCCGCGGGGGCGTCGTACATGCGCGAGCTCTCCACCACCGCCTCCCAGGGACTGATGCATAGTGCTCGCCACATCATTGGATGTCATTTTATTTACTCGAGAAACGAGGGTCAATAACAACAACTCGTTTGATGAACGTGTCGATCTGATGACGTGGCGAGCACTATCCATCGGTCCCTGCCGTCTCCGCGCCATACAGATGCCGCGTGGATGACTTGGACTTGGCATTGGGTGAGACGCGAGGCGGGGGCTGGAAGTGGCCGGCCCGCGGCTTGGCGCCGAGCAGCGCGTCGCCGGGGTCTCGGGGCGCACACTCCTCCACTTGTCGGCTCAACGTAAGCCCCTTTGCGTTGATATCGGGTGTTGGCAGGTCATATTGACGAAAACGGCTCAGGTACACCTGAGAAGTGGACGAGTGGCGGGGGCTTACAATCGTCCACTCTTCGGCACAACGTCATACACCTTTTGTGGGATAAAGTGGGTCGCGTCACTTGTCAGTGACGAAGCGAGTCAAGTAGAGGTGAGAAGTGGAGTGGTGTATGGTCCCGCCTCCGTCGCGCGAGAGCCAGCTGGGCTGGATGGTGACGCTGTGCGAGGCGGCGGTGTCTCGCGCCGGCACCGGGCGCTGAGGCCAGTTGCCGCCGCTGCCGCTCAGCCCGCTCTCCTCGTCACCGCCATTGCCCGCGCCCTCCGGCATCGCGCGAGGTGCGCTGCTTGCTGCTGGCCAAGACACGCCCCGCGCTCACTGCTGTGTCATAGGGTGTATTATGGATGTGTTAGGGGTGAGCAGGCTGCGTCGACGAAGAAGAGATGGAGAGTGAGAGAGCACAGGGGGTCTCTGACAGGTCAGCACAGAAGCTTGGACTGGGTGCTCTGATTGGTGGAGCGTGGACGCCATCGAACGTTCGGGACAGCGTTCGGCGTTCCTCACTTTGGTTCGAGCATATAGAAGGATGAGACGCCCCGTGGTGCGGGTGTGCAGGTGTGCGGGTCTGCTACTTCGCTCCGACCCTCGGCGGACACACCGTGTAGCTCAGCAGAGCACGAGCAGAGACAAAACAGAAAGTGTGCATTGGACACAAAGCTTTCGCGCACTCAGGAGCACGCGCAGGAAAATGGGCGCTGATTGCATCGCGCGGCGGCGTCGGTCGACGGTGCTCCGTAGCCGCGGTGGTGCGACCCGGCGTAGCCGGCGTGGCTGGGCGGCGTGGTGTGGCCGCGCGATACGACGACTCGGCCGGCGGGCGGTGGTGAGGCACTGTTATGAGACTTGTTCAGTGTAGAAGCAGATGTGGCGGAGGGGTGGGATGTGGCGGGGAAAGCGGGGACGGGGCACGGACGTGGTGCCGTGTGTAGGGGCGGGTTCCCGCTCCAATGTCCGAGCATTGATGCGATATGGATGCCCGGGGAGGTGCAGGTAGGCATGGGTATAGGCAGCAGGGAGGCAGTGGAGAGGCACGGAGAAGCACCGGGAAGGCACCGGGATGCATGGGCAGGCGAGGGGAGGCAGTATGCGGAATGGAAAGGCACGTGCATACCGTCTTAGTGCACGGCGAGACGTGTGGAGGCACGGGGAGGCAGCAGAAGGGCGCACTAGCCCGCGGGCCGATACGAAGGGTGTGCCTAGTGCTAAGTGCCCAAACGGACCAGAGGAACTCACCTTTCTGAATCGTACCAAACTTGGGTGCCCGAGGCGCTGTCACGCGCGGGACACTGCGCCCGGCCGATGAGCGCGAGGGGCCAGTCGCCGGTCGCGCGGTCACGCCGCCGGTGTCGCTCGGTCTGCGGCACCGCCCACCGTAGAGCGCGGCCGTCAGCGCTTGTGGTGTGGTCAAATAGCGTGCATTTCTTGAGAATCAGTCCAAAACGC
>Ga0307489_10000683_pt1 | contig 21216 bp, 34 predicted proteins | sample SB12metaG_FD_202247 | JGI IMG/M metagenome (GOLD analysis project Ga0307489, IMG submission 202247) | Sea-ice brine microbial communities from Beaufort Sea near Barrow, Alaska, United States - SB 1.2 | ecosystem: Environmental > Aquatic > Marine > Coastal | place: USA: Alaska | collected... | reverse complement strand
TTGAGCGGCGGCGGCGGCGGCGGCGGCGGCGGCGGCGGCGGCGGCGGCGGCGGCGGCGACGGCGGCGGGTTGGCGACGCGGACGGTTGAGGCGCAGCAACCGGGGTCGCCCGAGTCCGCCGAAGAATCGTGGGCGTCGGGGGCGTCCGGCGCGGCCGCGCGGCGGCGCGACTCGGAAGGGACGTCGATCGGTCAGCACGCGCTCCAGGAGCAAACACCGCACCAGCACCAGCACCATGCGCCGCCGCCGCGTGATGCACCGCAGCAGCAGTACCCCCACCACCCTCACCACCTGAGTGCACCGGTACAGGTATACCATCAGCAGCAGCAGCAGCAGCAGTTGAAGCAGCGGCCGCCTCTGACCGACGGCAGGGCCTTGCACACTCGTTACCCCCTCACTGTATGTGCGCTGTGCGCCGCTGTACCCGTACACGCTCGCCGCATCCTCGCCCCCGGCCTGGCCACTCGTTCCCTTTCACCGCAGCCGTTACAGCTGTGAAGCTGAGGTAGCTGTTACTGTGTGGGCCGGCCCTGTCCCCCGTGCACGAGCACACGCCGTACAGCCGCGGCCCGTTCGCGACGTCCGCCGCGGCGCGCATGATGCGGCAGGGGCTGGCGCTGTCGGAGCCCGCGCCCGCGTCGGCGCCCGCCGGGCCCGGGGCCCCCGGTAGGGCGGTGCAGGTTGACCCTATGAAACCCACGTTGACAGCGCCTGTAATTGAGCGCTTGAAACTAAAATGTGACGAATCGCTCTCAAGTTTCCTTTCAGCATCAACTTGCGCCGCTACACCCCGGGGCGACGCCGTCTCTGGGGCTGGTGCGGGGGGTGGCCAACCACCTCTCTGGGGTAGGGCCTCCCTCATATGACAAAGTATTTCAAACCACTTAGCGACTTGGTGACATTGAGTACTAAATCGTCCAAATGGACAGTTCTGATTGGTCGCACGGAATGATGTAGCACTCTAAGTCATCAAGTCGCTAAGTGGATTGACGCACTTTGTCATACTGCCCGACATGTCATCTGAACATCATCCAATGCAGTTTGAACCCTCGTTTCGCAAATTAACCGATATCCCATGCCGTGGCGAGCAATTTCTGCCTGGGGACACGCAAATACTGCCCACATTTGGAACCCTCATTTCTTAATAAAGTGGCATCCTATGACGTGGTGAGCAATATGTGCTTATGTGCAAGCAAGTGTTCCCGCCACGTCATCGACACGCGTCTGAATTATGTTTCCTGAGTAAAATGGCATCCAATGACGTGGCGGGCAATGTATGCCAGGTCCTACCCCTCGGGGCTGCGGCGGAGCCACACAGTGGGCGCCGCCCTGGACTACACGCACGCGCACTCGCACCTCCCGGGCGGGGGCGGGGGCGGGGGCGGGCTGCAGGTGCTGCAGCCGCTGCAGTACCCGGTAGGGGCTTACACTCGTCCACTTTTCAGCTCAACCTAAGCCATTTTGGTCACCTCCCCGTGTTCCCCTGTCTAATAGACTGGGGAGAATCAGGCACACTGTGTATCCAACAGACTGTGCTTACGTTGAGCCGGAAAGTGGACGAGTTTCAGCCCCTGGTACCCGGTGCACCGCGGCGACCACGCGGCGCAGTTCGCCGCCGCCGCTGCCGCCGCCGCCGCCGCCGCCGCAGGCATGCAGCAGGGCGCGCCCCGCAGCACCCTGGTGGTAGGGCATTCTACCTGCGCGTCTTTGGGCAATTCGTCGGCATACTCGGGCATAATTGGGCACAATCCGAGCATAATAGGCTGAATTTCGGGAATTAAACATAGGGCATTTGGGCAAAAAGTGAACATATTCCGGCTGGCCCTACCTGGTGGAGCGCCTGCAGGCCTCCCTCGAGGCCGACCCGCCGGCAGGGCCTGCCCGACATTATGTTCTTCCGTCTTATATTTCAAGTCTAACGATGAAAACCCTACAGTTAACCCCTCATTTAGACCCCCAGAGGGAGTCCAATTGAAGCGTCCACTAAGAGACCCAGAGACCTGCCAGACATTTCCCGCCGCATCACTGACATGCATGTTGATCCCTCGTTTCTCGAGGTAGACGGCATCCTATGACACGGCGAGCAATATCTGCTGAGGGACAAAGGACATAATCATTGCCCGCGACGTTATCGGCATGCGCGTTGTGAGCTCGCGTTTCTCGAGTAGAATGGCATTCAATGACGTGGCGAGTAATGAGTACCAGGCCCGAACCGTTGGCGGCGATGCGTGACGGGCCCGTGGGGCGCGGGGCGCGCATGGCAGGGGCTTACACTTGTCCACTATTCGGCTCAAAGTAAGCACATCTTGTGGGATACGTTGAGTGCATGATATCCCCCCAGTCTATTAGACAGGGGTCACGGGGAGGTGAGACCAAAACGGCTGAGGTTGAGCTGAAAAGTGGACGAGTGTAAGGCCCTGCCGCATGGTGCGCCGCGCCAACAGCTCCCCCGCCGCCGCTTCGCATTACTTCACCCCCACCTTCACCTCCACCGCCGGCGCCGGCGGCAGGGTCGCGTACCCATTCTGTTTCAATGCCAAACTCGAGCCGTTGGTTTGTCCCTGTAATCACTCAGATTTCCCACGGAATGGGTCAAAATGCTCAAATTAAGCTGAAAATGGGAATGGTGTGCGGCCCGGGGCCATGGCGGGCACGCGCTGGAGCGCCAACCGAGCGCCGGTTACCACGAGTACGAGTACACCAGCAGCGAGGCCGTGGTAGGGTGGTGCAGGTTGACCCTATCAAACCCAAGTTGAAACCGCCCGGAACTAAGCGCTTCTAACTAAAGTGCGATATACTGCTTTCAAATGAAGCTTTGTAATTCAACTTGCGCCGCTACACCGTGGCCGCCGCCGCCGCCGCCGCCGCCACCGCCGCCGCCGCGGAGCAGGCCGCCGACCCTCGTCCCTTCGGGTGAGGCCTGCCAGATATCGCTCGCCGCGTCATTGATTGGACGCCTTTTCAACTCAACAATCGAGGTTTCAAAATGCTTGGGATGACCTCGCAGGCAATGGGTCTGGCAGATGTTACTCGCCGCGTCATAAGCCGCAGTTTAGCTCGAGAAACGATGGTTCATGAATGTGTGGATGACGTGGCAGGCAATGGGCCTGGCAGACATTACTTGCCATTTTGTAGGATGCCGCGAGAAACGAGGGATCAAAGTACGTGTTAATGACGTGACGGGTATTGACGGGGCCATTTGACGAACGAAGGAGGGTTATATCACGGCAGGATACTCCAACGGATAATGAAATACTCATACAAAAGATAATAAAGAAATCATTTCTATATGTGCATGGCCCTATCTTTGGGTTCCTGGGCGTGACCCGCCCGCCCTGGACCACCCGCTGGTGGGGCCCGCCTGTTTGACCCACTCAACATGGCCATTTGACCCAACTCAGCATAGCCAATCGACCCGCTCAGCATAGCCAATCAACCCAACTCGGCAGAGCCAATCGACCCACTCAACATAGCCATTTGACCCAACGCAGCACAGCCAATTGAACCACTCAACATCGCCATTTGACCCAACTCAGCATAGCCATTGGACCCACTCAACATGGCCATTGGATCCGTTCAATAAGGCCATTTGTCCCAGCCAACATGGCCGTTCGATCGAGTCAATGACGCCGCGCAACCCAAAACCCAAAACCCAAAACCCAAAACCCAAAACCCAAAACTCTAAGCCCTAAACTCTAAACCCTAAACCTGCCGGGCCCTGCGCGTGGGGAGGCGCACCTGACGGACCCCGCCTCCACCGAGCGGGTATTCCTGGTGGGCACCCAGGGCTTACACTCGTCCACTTCTCAGCTCAACCTGAGCCGTTCTGACCCTCAAAACCTCCCCTAAACGCCTAAACACCCCCTTCAACTCCGTCATGGATACCCCTTGAACACCCCCTCAGCACCCCTGTTCCACAAAATGCGCTTACGTTGAGCTGAAAGGTGAACGAGTGTAAGCCCCTGGTGGGCACCTCTCGACACTCCTCGCCACGTCATCGAGTGAATTCGCGCTCGCCACATCATTATCGGACGAGTGAACAGTGCTCGCCATGTCATCATCGTCCTACACCGGGATGTTGACGGAATCGCGAACCTGCTCGTTCTTTCATTAGATGGCATCGCATGACGTGGCAGCGCTCGCCATGTCATCATCGTGGTTCATCGGGATGTTGAAGGATTCGACCCTGCTCCTTTTTGAATTAAATGGCATCGCATGACGTGGCGAGCACTGCGTTCCCGGCCCTGCCACCCGGGCAACTTCGACGCGCGCGAGAGTGCGGCGCGCGCGTACGACTGCGCGGCGCTCAAGCTGTACGGCAGGGGCTTACACTCGTCCACTTCTCAGCTCAAACTGAGCCGTTTCCAAAAGAAAATCTCACCTTGCACACCCCCTAATACACCCTATCACCCCCTAAACACCCCCTTAATGCACCCCGTATCCCACATAAACTGCTCAAGTTGAGCTGACATGGGAACGAGCGTAAGCCCCTGCTGTACGGCCTGCCCCCCTCCTGCGGTGACCTCAACTTCCACGCCGACGACTACCTGGCAGGGCGCTTGATAAAATGACGATTTACCGATTACCTCCAATCATTAGACCCCTTTTAGTGAATATCCCCCCATACTACCTGGCAGGGCGGGCGGCGCCCCAATGTCACACCATACTGCCCCCGTACACAAATCCTTTAAACCCTAAACCCTAAACCCTAAACCCTGAAACCCTAAGCCGGTTGAGCGGACTGCCAGACAGAGAGCCTGATACCACTTGAGTTTCCCGCTGATCACCTGTCGGGTATTTTCACCTGGCACTGCACTGCTGTCCTAAACCCGAAACCCTAAACCCTAAACCCTGTCGGTTATGTCCACCTGGCACTGCCCGGCGGCCACGCTGGCGGACATGTTGGAGTGCTCCTTCGAGGAGTTCGTCAAGAGCCTGGTAGGGCGGTGCAGATTGAACCTATCACACCCACGTTGAAAGCGCCGGGACCGCGGGACCGCAGCGCTTTAAACTGGAATTTAATGGACTGCTTTAAAATCTTGGTTTCAAATTCAAGTTGCGCCGCTACAGCCTGGTGTGCCACAGCTACAGCAGCGAGCGGCAGTGCAGCCGGTACCGCGGCGTGCACCCAGTAGGGCGGTGCAGGTTGACCCTATGAAACCCAAGTTGAAACCGCCGGGAACTAAGCGCTTGAAACTGCATTGTGATATACTGCTTTCAACTTATGCTGTCATGTTCAACTTGCGCCACTACAACCAGGCGGGTGACGGCCGCTGGGAGGCCAGGCTGCCCGAGGACAGGAAGCCGTGAACCGTCGAGGCGCAGGGTTGTGAGAGAGAGTGAGGGAGAGAGGGAGGGAGTTGGAGGGCGTTGGATGGAATTGGAGGGAGTTGGAGGGAGTTGAAGGGAGGTGGATGGAGGCGGAGGGAGGTGGATGGAGGTGGAGGGAGAGAGAGACGCATCAGCGTGTATGAGGAGGCACCAGGTTTCCGCCTTGGCCCCCTTGCCGAGGGTCCCGGTATGGTTGTATGCGTGTATGAGTTGGATGGTTGAATGGTTGATTGGTTGAATGGTTGAATGGTTGAATGATTTGGGTTGATCAGGCATAGGGTGTGGTAGTTCAGGCATGCATTGTCAGTGCACTGTGGCGGAGTGATGACCTACTAGAGCGCATAGACGTTCACCTCTTCATCTAGACTCTAGAGGTAGCCCAATGATTGGAGCATAAAGAAAATACACTTTGAGTTGACAGAACGTTGCCCATATCCGATGGGGGACAAAGCGCCACCCCCCACCGGATCTGCACCGGACTGTCACCCACGTAGTGATAAGTTCTTGAGCGGAGCATTGTCGCCCGCGCCACCAACGACAGGCACCCGTTCGACGGACTCCCCGACGTGTGCGAGGCCCTCTGCGTGTCGGTCCGCCCGTCGCCGTACCTGTCGTGAAGGTTGAGTGGGTGAACTCCGGCCGGTCACCACGCGGTTGTCCTCCTCAAGAGTAAAGAAGTGGGCATTCGGTTGCGGACAAGGTAAGGACCTGGTACATACTCCATCGCTCATCGCCACGTAACAAGCTGCCTTCTCTCTCCTAACTCCTCTCTCCTCATCTCCTTCCTCTCTCCTTCCTCTCATGTCTCTAGTCTCCACTCTCTCCCCATTCTCTTCTCCCCGCTCTCTTCCCTCCCCTCTCTCTGTCCTCTTTCCGTTGACGTGGCGGGTAATAATTGCCCGGCCCTACTACGCGGGCTGCCCCATCGCCTGTTCTTCGCGCACTCCAGTCCCACGTGGGGCGGCGGCGGGGTGGCCTTCGCCGACGTCGACGTGCCTCAATCTCCTGCCTCCACGGACTCGACACACCCCGAAGGGGGGCGCGCCATCGGCACCCGGTTCCGCCTCTACCGCGTGACCCTGCAGCAGTTCAACGACGTGCTGGCGGGGCCTTGGTCCATTCCGTTCCACGACCGTTCCCACCCAACCGGTCCAGCAACCGTTTCGGCAACCGTTCCAGCGATCCTTAGACAAACGTTCCACGACCATTCCACAACCGTTCCACAACCGTTCCACAACCATTCCACAACCGTTCCAGCAACCGTTCCAGCAACCGTTCCAGCAACCGTTCCAGCGACCTGGTGTGAGGCTCTGCGTGTTGGCGCAGGAGAACGGAAAGGCCCCGGGGGACCCGGCATGTCGTGAGGCACGGGCTTACACTCGTCAACTTTCCGTCAGCCTGAGCCGTTTTTGTCGCTGAAACCCCGCAACGACCCAGCGTGTCCCACAAAGGGTGCTTAAGGTGAGCCGGAAACGTGGAGGAGTGTAAGCCCCTGTCAAAAGGTTTCGGCGGAGGAGGCGAAGGCACTGGCCCGTACGTGGAATCGAGGGGACGGCGGCGGCGGAGGCAGAGACGGCAGGGGCGGCGACGGCGGCGGCGGAGGCGGCGAGGGCGGCGGTGGGGACAGCGTACACGCCGGTATTAACGGTGGCGGCGGGAGTATCCATGCCAGCAGTGACGGCGGCAGCGGGGGTGAAGCGCCATCGTCAGCATTCACAGGACCCCCAGTAAGGCGGTACATGTTGACCCCAGGTTTGCCCACCGGTTGACCACAGGTTGACCCTGGGTTGACCGCGCTTAGTTGCAGCAATCGAACCTACATTCTGATGAGTCGCTTTCATTTTTTTTCTTACAATGTCATCTCGCGCCCCTGCCAGTACCCCTCCAGCTCTTGAAGCCATTGTATGTTAATCTGGTTTTAAACATTTGCTGTCTATTTGGAGTTGCGGCAGTACAGCCACGGGGAGATGCGCGCTCCGTCGGAGCGGTGGTATAACAAGAGGACTTCCGGTGCTGTCAGGCTCGTTCCGTCATGCCTTCGCGCCAGGAGCGCAGGAAGGAGGAGCGTGATGCCGCCAAGGCGGGAGCCAGGGCGGGAGCCAAGGCGGAAGCCGCGGGAGCTGCCGCCGCTCGCGCCGCACACGTACTTGAGGACCCGAGCGGGGACTGGACCGCGCAAACGGGAGACTGCGGGGTGTTGCTCGAAGCGCTAGGATCCGAGGCCGTGCGGCAATTGGCTGACGATGGTAACCGGGCAGCGCAGTTCAGCCAGGGTTACAAGCTGATGAGTGAAGCAGGAATCGATGCGGGTGCTACGGGCGGGCTGGGCGCAAGCGGCAGATCCCCAAAGGCGGATGTAGGGCTATCGATGTCGCTTTACATCGACACGTTTCAGGCCGCTCACCAGGTGGTTGTGTTGATGTTGATGTGGTCACCCGATGACCTTAATAGATCTATGTGCGAGTGCCAACCCTAGGCGGAGGAGGGCATGGCGCTGCTGGAGAAGGCGGCGGGGCAAGGGCACGCGCACGCTATGTATGCGATGGGAAGTGTTCACGTCACGAGACAGGAGTTCGAACAAGCCGTGGGGTGGTTTACGATGGGCGCCGAGGCCGGGTTGCCGAGAGCGATGCACTGCCTCGGGCACGCCCTGGACTCGGGGCAGGGCGTAGCGGCGACGGACCACACGGCGGCGGCGGGCTGGTTCAGGCGCGCGGCAAACGCCAGTGTCGGGGACAGCTGGTCGGCGAATAAGCTTTCAGAAATGTACGCTGTCGGCCGCGGCAGGGCCTGGCAGAAAACATCAGCCTCGTCATCCCCCCACATTTCAGATGCTCGTTTCTCGAGGTGAAGTGTATCACAAGACGCGGCGGGCATTATCTGCCAGGCCCTAGGGCGCGGTGTCACGCGTAGCAAGCGGCGGGCGATTGAATGGTGCCGCAAGGCCGCCGAGCTTGACCATGCTAGGTCGTGCTTGCGACTCGCCGTCAGCATGTATGCAGATTTTCCATACGCCCGCGAGGCTGGGCATGTGGGGGAGGCCGCCGGGTCTGTCACGTCGGCTGGGGTCATGGATGGTCACGATGTCCCCCTGGATGTTTTGAACAGCGTGATCTATTGGCTGTCCAAGGGGGGGCATGATATACTCGCTGAACTCGAGAGGTGTCGCAGTAGAGCGGTGGAGGGGGTTCAGTATTGCTTCAACGAAAACTGCGAGGTTGCGGGCCATCTGAAGGACTTCAAAGTTTGCCCGCAGTGCAAGACCGCCCGGTACCGCGTGTCAGAAAGAAGACTGGATGACGGGTGGGCACAGGGAAAAGTGTGGCACAGGCGAGGCGTTTCATCCGAATAATTGGTAGTACAAAACGTGTGGCGCGTTTGCAACAGTAAAACGGTGTATTATCACGGTGCACAAGCTCCGGTTCTAACTAGCTATGACAAAGTGCGTGAAACCATTTAGGCACTTAGCAACAAGTAGTACTAAGTCTTTCAAACGGAGCCTCCGGGCGTCTCATAGGAGCAAGGGGCTACGGTCGGTCGCTGTCATCGTGTGGGCGAGCTCGGTACACAGCGGTGAATGCAAGCCGGGGAGGGGGGGGAGCGGGGGGGCGGCGGTGGTCAGCGGGCGGGCGGACGGTGCGTCGAGAGTGGAGGTGGACGGCCGCATAGTGACAAGATATCCCATATCGATACGGAAGATGACCATATCGATACGGTCATCTCCCATATCATCAACACATATCCCATGTCGACATCCAGAATGACCATATCGATAACCATATGGACATACCGTATCCCAAATCCCATATCGATATCTCATTGATGTCCGATCTCCCATATCGAAATCGGATCATGTCTTGTCACTCTGGACGGCGGTAGGAGGTGGGTGGACGGTGGCGTACACCATGTGGTGGATGATGTGGCGAGAACCGGTATGCCATGCGGTGGACGGCGGCGGAGTATGCGTTGGGGGCGGAAATGGACGGCGGTTTTAATATAATGCTGAAGTATTAGAAACGCCACAGCCCAGTCGCCTTCACATGTTGCGCACTGGAGCGGCTCCTATTCCATCCTAGAATACCAACCGCCGCCGCCACCACCACCGCCATCACCTCCCCCAGCCGCGCTTCCCTTGCTCGTTGAGAAACGAAACTCCCTCAACGAAGCGAGCACGGGGGGGGAGGCGAAAGCCTGGTGCCTCGTTAAACGTACGGACACGTCTCTCTCTCGCTCTCTCTCGCTTTCTTGTCGCTCTCTTTCGCTCTGCCTCTCTCCTCCTCACTCTCGCTCTCTCTCCCTTAATCTCTCTAAGCGCCTCAGTGCCCATCGAAAGTCTTCAGATGTGGGCACGTGAAAAAAATCAGGTTACGAAGCAGGTTTAGGGTTTACCCTAACCCTAAACCCTCGTACCAGGCGTCTCACATTTTATTTGCGGATCTTCCGCGAGAGCTCGTCGAGCATGGACTCACCCTCCTCCTCGTCGTAGCCCCAGCCCGTGTTGACCCACCGTGACGGGTAGTGGTGCCCGTCGCCGTCGTGGTTGTCGCGGTCATTGTCCTCGGCCTGCGAGTACCGGTTGTCGGAAGCGCCCCGCCCCTCCCAGAAACTGCTGTGGCCGCCACCGCCGCGCCCGCGCCCGCCGCCGCGCCCGCCCCGCCTCGCGACCCCGGTCTGCCATGGCGAGCTGACGTCCGGCTCACCCCAGTCCGATGTCATAGCGCCCGAGCGGATGTTACGCGCCTGGTTGGTGATATCACCCGCCAGCCCACGCTCCGACCCCGGCACCAATTTGTAGCGGCGCAAGTTGAATTTGAAAGCAACATTTGAAAGCAGTTCATCATATTTCAGTTTCAAGCTCTTGGATACAGGCGGTTTCAACGTGGGTTTGATAGGGTCAACCTGCACCACCCTACCACGTCCGGCACCGTTGGCTTGGGCATCAGCCATTTCATGATGACGTTGCCCGAGAGCTCGACGCAGCCTTGCTGGATGCCCCCGCCGTAGTTGAAGCGCAGGCGGCGTAGCAGCACCACGACGCGCTCGCCCGTGCGCGCCAGGCGCCGCGACTCCGGCCCCGACTCCACCAGCGACTCGTGCTCCTCGTCGCTCCACACGCGCAGCACGACGTTGGGCATGGGCGGCGAGTCCATCCCCGCGTGCGCGTGGCTGTCGCTGTGCCGCCGGAACACGCGCAGCAGCGTCAACACCAGCACCCAGGGGCTTACACTCGTCCACTTTTCGGCTCAACTTAAGCGCATTCTGTGGGATAGGGGTGCATTTAGGGCTTGATTAGGGGGTGTTCAGGAGGTGCCAGGGGGTATTAAGGAGTATCGGGGGGTCTTCAGGGTGTATTCTGTGTCAGAAACGGCTCAGGTTGAGCTGAGAAGTGGACGAGTGTAAGCCCTGCCGCCACCTCCGCCGCGGCGGGCGGGAAGTCGCGGATGTCGTACACGCTGTCCTCCTCCCAGGGGCTTACACTCGTCCATTTTTCAGCTCAACTTGAGCGCTTTGAATGGGATAGGGGGTGCGCGCAGGGGTTGTGTAGCCCGTGTTAAGGGGGTGTGAGGGCGTGTCTAGGGTGTGTAGGGTGTTTTCTTGTGTCAGATACGGCTCAAGTTGAGCTACGAAGTGGACGAATGTAAGCCCCTGCCTCCTCCGCATCGAACTTGGGCACCACGCCCATCGCCTGCGCCTCCTCGTACATGATGAGCGCGCGCAGCGGGTAATACTTGCGCGCCTCCTCGTGCGAATCCACCTCGTGGAATTGGTCTTGCCCCATGGCAGTGAAGCGGTCCACAGCTGCGCCCTGCGCCCTGGGCCCACTGGGCGCCTCGCGGTCCACAGCCTGCAGGCCCGGCAGCCAGGGGCTTACACTCGTTCACTTTTCGGCTGAAAATAAGCGCTTTCTGTGGGATGGGGGATGCATGTAGGGGTTGTTTGGGGGGTGCTAAAGAGGTGTTAGGGGGTATGCCGGGTGCGTAGGGTGTATTCCGTGTCAGAAACGGCTCCAGTTGAGCTGACGAGTGGACGAGTGTGAGCCCCTGCCGGCAGCGTGGGCGGGCGCAGGCACGCCAGCATGGCGCTGAATGTGGCGAGGCGCGGCTGCACCCCCGCCACCGTGGCCTCATGGTACACGGACACGGCCTTGTTGGAGTGGCGCAAGTTGCAGTTGAAAGCAAAGTTTGAAGGCGGTTCATCATATTTCAGTTTCAGGCTCTTGGTTCCAGGCTTATTCAATGTGGGTTTGATAGGGCCAAGCTGCGCCGCCCTACCTTGTCTGCCCACTCCTTCCACGCCGGCTCCGCCAGCGACATCCGCGCCGACGTGGTGGGCAGCCCGGTGTCGGGGTCCTCCTCCATCACCCGCATGCGCTTGGGGTCCGTCAGCTCCCGGATATGCAGCAGCGTCACGCCGATGACCAGGGGCTTACACTCGTCCACTTTTCAGCTCAACCTCAGCCGTTTTGGTCGTCACCTACTCGTGTCCCCCTGTCTAATAGACTGGGGGAAAATCATGTACCAAAGGTATCCCACCAATTGTGCTTACGGTGAGCCGAAAAGCGAAGGAGTGTAAGCCCCTGCCGATGATGACGTTCAGCGCCACCTCCGAGGGCGGGTTGCCCGCCTGCCGCGACTGCTTGTACGAATCCCACGCCAGCAGCCAGGGGCTTACACTCGTCCATTTTTCGGCTCAACGTAAGCGCTTTCGGTGGAATAGGGGGTGCATTTAGGGGTTGCCTAGGGGGTGTTTAGGAGGTATTACAGGGTATCAGGGGGTGCTCAGGGTGTGTTTTGGGTCAGGAACGGCTCAAGTTGAGCTGAAATGTGGACGAGTGTAAGCCCCTGCCAGCAGCGCGTTGCCGTGGCGGGCACAGCTGGCCAGGTGCTCGCGCCAGGTGACCTCGTCGGGCGTGAAACCCGCCTTGCGCATCTCCGTCACGGCCTCCAACCAGGGACTTACACTCGTCCACTTTTCAGCTCAACTGAAGCGCTTTCTGTGGGATAGGGGATGCGTGCAGGGGGTGTTTAGGGGGTGTTGAGGGGGTGTTTGGGAGGTGTTAGGGGATATTGGGGGTATTAGGGGGTATTAAGGGGTATTAGGGGGTGTTACGGGGTATTAGGGGGTATAAGGGGGTATTAGGGGGTGTTGGGGGGTATTAGGGGGTGTGTAGGGTGCATTTTGAGTCAGAAACGGCTCAGGTTGAGCTGAAAAGTGGACGAGTGTAAGCCCCTGCCTCGAAGGTGCGCGCCAGCTGCCCCGCGCGCCCCGACGCGATGAGCAGCGCGTTGAAGATGCGCAGCGTGGGGCGCACCTCGTTGTAGCGGCACAAGTTGAATTTGAAACCAAAATTTGAAAGCAGTTCCTCCATAGTTTAGTTTCAAGCACTCGGTTCCAGGCGCTTTCAGCGTGAGTTTGATAGGGTCAGCCTGCACCGCCCTACCTCGTACCGCACCAGGTCGGTGTAGTAGTCCCACGCGCGGTCGGGCTCGGACGACACGGCGGCGGCGGAGATCAACCCCTCGTAGCAGGGGCTTACACTCGTCCACTTCTCAGCTCAATTTGAGCCGTGTCTGACACAATACAACACCCTACATACCCTAAACACCCCCTCACTCCCCATTAACACGGGCTATACAATCCCTACGCGCACCCCTTATCCCATACAAAGCGCTCAAGTTGAGCTGAAAAGTGGACGAGTGTAAGCCCCTGCCTCGTAAGTCTTGGTGTTGCGGTCCAGCCCCGCGGCGTCCAGGCGCGCCGCCGCCTCCTCCGCCGCCGCCAGGCAGGGGCTTACACTCGCTCACTTCAGAGCTCAACTTGAGGACCTTCGGGGACACATCGCTCACGTTACAGCTCAACCTGAGCACATTGGGACACATCCACGGGTTGATTTGGGCTGTTTGGGGGACAAAGTAAGGTCAAGTTGAGCGGCAAGGGGCAAGGTAAGCTCAAGTTGAGCGGAAATGGGAACGAGTGTGAGCCCCTGCCGCCAGGTCCCCGCGCCGCGCGTGCGTAGCGATGAGCGCGTTGTAGCTCTGGATGGGAGCCAGCACCCCCCGCGCCGCAACCTCTTGCAGCACACTCTCCACCCCCGCTATGTCGCCCTGACGCGCCGCGATACCCGCCTTGGTGTAGCGGCGCAAGTTCAGTTTGAAAGCAGAACTTGAAAGCGGTACATCACATTTTATTTTCAATCGCTTAGTTCCAGGCGCTGCCACACAGGAGGTTGATAGGGTCAACCTGCACCGCCTTACCATGGTAGCGAACACCTCCGAGGTGGGCACCAGCCCGTCCCCAGGGGCTAACACTCGTTGACATTAGAGCTTAACTTGAGCAACTCCAGGACACATTCTTGAATTAAGTTGGATTATATGGTGGACAGAACAGCTCAAGTTGAGCTGAAATGAGAACGAGTGTAAGCCCCTGCCCGTCACGCTCCATCTCCGACATGATGCGCTCCGCCACGTCGCGCTCCCCCGCGCGCCCGGCCACGTCCATCAGCGTGGCGTACAGCATGGCGTCCGGTGCCACCTGCTCCCGCCGCATGTCAGGGGCTTACACTCGTCCACTCTTCAGCTCAACTTAAGCGCCTTCTGTGTGACGGGGGGTGCAGTGAGGGGTTGTTTCGGGGGTGTTTAGGGTGTGGTAGGGGGTATTAAGGGTATTTAGGGTGTGCTTTTGTGTCAGAGACGGCTCAAGTTGAGCTGAATTGTAGACGAGTGTAAGCCCCCGCCGCATGTCCTCCCAGATCTCCAGCGCGCGCGGCAGCCCCCCGCCCCCCGCGTTGTGCTTCGCGCACGCGTGGATCGCTGCCGTGTACCAGGGGCTTACACTCGTTCACTTTCCAGCTCAACACAAGCGCTTCCTGTGGGATAGGGGTGCGTTTAGCGGTTGTTTGGGGGCTGTTTGAGGGGTACTAAGGGGGTGTCAGGGAGTATGAGGGGGTGTTTAGAACGTGTTTCGTGTCAGAAACGGCTCAGGTTGAGCTGAGAAGTGGACGAGTGTAAGCCCCTGCCGTGTACACCACCACCGTGCGCGCCACCGGCGGCGACGCGCGCGCCATGTTCACGTACAGCTGTAATCCGCGTTTGGCGTCGCCGGCGTTGACGCACGCGATGATGAGGCTCGAGTACGTGTACGCGTCACACCTCACCTGGTACGGCCAAGAATCATCCAGAGCAATCCCATTGATGCCCGCCCGATCATGCTTTACCTCACCGCGCAACTACTGCCCTCACTTCTGAAAGAATGGGGGAGACGTACGAGGCATGGGATGCGGCCCTAGGCCAACCCAAGTGGATTTTGGGATCCGAGCAACATTTTGGGTGGATTCGCGGCGGGGCGGGGGGCGAGTCGGATCGGCGAGTCGGATCGGCGAGTCGGTCTAAATCGTATGAGCAAAATGACCCCTGGCATACATCCTAAACTCAACATCAACCCTAAACCCAGAACAGACCGCGTCGTATGGGCAAAATGACCCCAAAACCAATCCGACTCGTCCAAAATCGCCCAAAATCGGTGCGTGGGGTTGCTCAGATCCCGAAATCTAATTAGGTCGGCCTTACCAGCTTGCAGTCGGCGTGCTCCATCTCGTCGTAGACCCCGAAGGCTTTCTCCAGCGCATCGGCGCGTAGCGGGCGCATCACCGCCGCGCGCCCGCACGCGATCACCAGCGCGTTCAGCACTACGGCGTCGGGCGCCACGCCGCGCTGCACCATGTCGGCGCGCAGCGTGAAGCACCGCTCCAGTAGCGCCTCCGTCTCCTCGGCGTTGTAATGCACGTCGATGACGCGGCGCGACAGCGAGTCCATGAGCGCGCCGAAGGTGATGACAGAGGGGGCGATGCCGTCCACCTCCATGCGGCGGAAGGTTTCGAACGCCTTGTCGACGTCGCCGCTCTTGGCGCACGCGCTGATCAGCGTGTTGTACGCCGACTCGTCGGGCGCCACCCCGGCGTTGCACATGAGCACGAAGGCGGCGAAGCCGCTGCGGGAGTCGCACGCCGCGGCGCACACCGAGAGCAGCATGTTGTAGAGGCGGATGTCGGGCACGTCTACGAAGGCCACGAACTCGAAGGCGATGGCCACCGAGTTGTAGCGGCGCAAGTTGAATTTGAAAGCAAAGTTCGAAGGCGGTTCATCATATTTCAGTTTCAAGAGTTAAGCTCCACGCGCTTTCAACATGGTTTTCATAGGGTCAGCCTGCACCGCCCTACCGCGTTGTGGCGCGCGCACTGCTGCAGGAACATCTTGTGCTGCACGCGCTGCCCGATGTTCGTCATGCCGCCCTCCAGGGGCTTACACTCGTCCACTTTTCAGCTCAACTTGAGCGCTGTGTATGGGGTAGGAGGTCTTAGGGGGTGTGTAGCCCGTGTTGAGGGGGTGTTAGGCGGTGTTTAAGGTGTTTTCCTGTGTCAGACATGGCTCAAGAGGAGCTGATAAGTGGACGAGTGTAAGCCCCTGCCGGCCTCCTTGAGCACCCGCAGCAGTTCCAATGCGTTGTGCAGCCGCCCGATCCCTAGGGCCCGCCAAATAATGCTCGCCATGTCACCGACCCCGACCGACGACGTGCGTTCTAAACCCTCGCTTCTTGAGTTCCATGGCATCGTATGACGTGGCGAAGGAGAGCATTGTCTGCCAGGCACCTGCCCGCGGCGTCATCGATCACCGACGCACAATTTGTTGCCCCTTGCTTGTTTTAGTTATAAACGGTATCCTATGTCGTCGCGAACAACTTCTGCCGTGCCCTACCGCATTTCACGAGCGACACGTACAGCTGTTTGTGCGGCGAGTCTGGGTGCGGCGAGACATGGTTGGTGGGCACGGGGGGCAGCGCCTCGAGCAAGGGCCTGGCAGATATTAGTCGTGCTCGCCGCGTCAAGGGATGCCGTTTACCGCAAGGCTCAAGGGTTCGAAATGTGTGTCGGGGGTCTCTGACATGGTCGGTAGTGGGCCTGGCAGATATCGGTTCGGTTTCGCCATTGCCAACCAGTGAACGTGCGTGTCGGGGGTCAACGACGTGGCGGTGACGGGGTGACATTGGCGTGGACCCTACCTCGAGCAGCGTGGCCAGCGGCCAGCCCTGGCGCACGCCGTCGACCAGGGACTTACACTCGTCCACTTCTCAGCTCAACTTGAGCCTTGTGTGTCACAAGAAAACACCCTAAACATCCCCTCACACCCCCTTTTCACGGGCCACACAACCCCTTACGTACATCCCCTATCCCATACAAAGCGCTCAAGTTGAGCTGAAAAGTGGACGAGTGTAAGCCCCTGCCGTCGACGGCGGCGGCCACATCGTACGCGCCGGTCAGTGCCTCCGCGGCGCGCGCATCCTTCATGCTACGGATCAGGCTCTTGCGCGCGCCGCGCAGCTTCACAATGTCGATGTCGCGCACCTCCCGTGGCGGCGGCGGGGAGCTCTTCTTTTTCCGCGAGGTTGTTTTCGCGCTCTCGCTCATGTCGCCTCCTTCCACCGAGGTGTACGAATCGTTGCCCGCGGAGCGCGTTGAGGGGTTTCTAGGGACCCAGCCGCTGAGGCGCCAGCCCGTGCGCTCCGAGCGCGCGCCGTTGGGGCCGGCCCCGCGCGCTGCATTCGCTTGCCCTCGCGGCGCCGTACCCGCGGTCTCCCCTGCCGCCGCGCCCGCACCTCCCTCGAACGTGCCCGCGCCAGTGCCAGTGCCACTCCCCATCCCTCCGCCACCGCCTCCCCCCAAGGAGGCCGGGTCGGGAGAGGCACCACGCGCCGCGCCGCCGCCGCCGTTACTCAGCCGCCGCCGGTGATGCCGCGGGCCGCCGCCGTCGCCACCATCCCCCATCGTCCCGTCTCCCATCGCCCCCGCCGCCACCACTGTTCCCCCGGTCACCACACTCCCACGGTTTCGCATGGGCCCCGTCCCCGCCAGGAGCCGCCAAGCCTGTAGTCGCCTTGATAAGACTTTGCCAGAACCCCCCCTTCCTCGAATCGTCGCGCTCACGCACGTGACCCCCCCCGCGTTACCACTCGCCGGTGCACACGGCCGCGCCACTCCCGCCACACATGCTCCCATCGCCACCACGCCCACCATCGCGGCCCCTCCTCACGCCTCCCACCCCCTGCACCGCGATACAGCCGCCCGCAGACACCCCCGCTCTCTCCTCACCGCACAATCCGAATAATCTCGAAGCGCGTTGAGGCCCCTCACCTCCAAAGGCAAAAGCTGACTAGCTCTACAAACTCGATGACCTGTGACGCGTTTTAGGCGTTGCGGTGCCTCGCGCGCGGCTCAAGGGCGTGTACCGCAAGCTCGGAAGCGTGCCTCGAACACGGGAACGCTGCAGCTGTCGGCGGCGGGCGCCGTGTGTGTGTTTATGGACGCGGCCCTCCACAGCGCACAGGACAGTTCGCCTCGTTCTTATCCGTAAAATTATCAGGAAGTTCGGCCGACTCTCGCTCTCGCGTCTCGGGACTCGATGATGAGTCACGACCCAGCCAAGAAAACAGAATCAACGAGAAGCATGTTTGTTCTTTTCTTAGGGTTTTCGGTTCTGCCTTTAGGGTTTGGGTTTTGGGTGCCGCAGCGTTGCCGTTCATTCTGGTGTGCGGCGAAGCGTGTACCGGTACAACCACAGGATACGCGTCAGATACGGGTCTCTACCAGAAAGAACGGCCGCTCGTTTAGGGCTTAGGGTTTAGGATGATATGGGCATGGCATGGTTTAGGGTTTACATTGTCAACTCCAAGAAGCGAGCTCGCGAGCTGTAGAAGCCCATTCATCTCTCGGTAGGCAGGGGTGTGCGTCGCGCGTCGCGGAGAGAGGCTTCAGGTGTCGCCTATGGCATCCCTGCGCCGCCTGGCTCGCGCCGCGCTTGCCACCCTGCCCGCGGCGGCGGCGTCAACAGCGGCGTCAACCCGCTCGCTGCCGTTGTACCAACGCAGTGCCTCTGCGTCTGCATCGTCAGGCGCCGCTAATCTTTGCACACGCGCAGCGCCGGGCGGCCGCCGTTCGGCGGTAGGGCCTGGCAGATGTTGCCCGCCACGTCATAGCCAGATGCCATTTGTTTTAAGGCAGATGTTGCGCGTGACGTCATGACTGCCATTCTACATTTCTACTCAATAAACGATGGCAAATCGCGCTGGATGAAATGGCGAACACTTACTAAGTCCACCGGCCCTACGCCGCGGCGTGGCGCGCGCCGGCACACGGCAGCGGCGGGGTCAGGGCGCACGGTGCACCGGTGCACGGCGGCGCGGACGCGCGCGGGCTGGCGTCGTCCAGCGGCGGCGCGGACCCCGCGGACTCCGATGGCAGCACGCGGCGCGCGATGGAGGCAAGGGCCTGGTGGATAATGGTCGCCACGTGGAAATATCCAACGCACTTTGAACCGTCGTTTTCTTGACGCTAAACGGCACCCCTCAAGCCCGTGACGCGGCGAGGAATATCCGCCGGGCCCTGAACGCAGATAGCCATCGACCGCACGGGGCTGTACCGCAGCCTGGAGGGTAGCCGCGGCGTGTCGCCGTCGGCGCGGCCGCTGAAGGGGCTGGAGGCAGGGGCTTACACTCGCTCACTTCAAAGCTCAACTTGAGGACCATCGGGACACTTCGCTCACGTCAGAGCTCAACTTGAGCACCTTCGGGCCACATCCACGGGTTAATTCGTGTTATCTGGGGGACAAAGTGAGCTTGACTTGAGCGGAAAGGGGTAGTGTAAGCTCAAGTTGAGCGGAAATGGGAACGAATGTAAGCCCCGGGCTGGAGGCGCACCTGGCGTCCATCATCCAGTTCCGCGGCGGGCAGGGGCTTACACTTGTCACCTTTTCAGCTCAACCTGAGCCTTTTCTGATACAAAACGCAACCTCAAAATACCCCGCTGCCCCCAGACACCTGCCAAACAATCCCAAAACAACTGCCAAATTCACCCCCCATCCTACAGAAAGCGCTTACGTTGAGCCGAAAAGTGGGCGAGTGTAAGCCCCTTGTGGCGGGCCCATCACGCTAGCCGAGTACATGCAGGAGGTGCTCACGCACCCCGAGTTCGGCTACTACATGGCGGGGCCCTCGCATGGAATAAGACACACTCCGGTGTGTCTGACTAAATCCTCGTGTGTGATACTCGATGATCTTACCACGTGCTGCTATAGGCCGATTTCGTAATATCGCTTTCCGCGCCGAGCGCTGACGCTTTGCCCGCAACTCTGTATGGGCATTCAACCTGGCGCCCGCTTTCCCGCGCGGAGAGCTGACGCTGTGCCCGCAACTCTGCATGGGCATTTCACCCAGGTAATATACCGAAATCGGCCTATTGACTGTGTACCGGTACACTATGCGGTGTGTGCCCTGCTGCGCGCACCGTGCTCGTGTGTGATACTCGATTATCTTGCCACGTGCTGCTATTGACTGTGTACCGGTACACTATGCGGTGTGTGCTGCTATTGACTGTGTACCGGTACACTATGCGGTGTGTGCTGCTATTGACTGTGTACCGGTACTCGTACACTATGCGGTGTGGTCCCTGCTGCGCGCACCGTGACGTGTTCGGCGCGGGCGGCGACTTCACCACCTCGCCGGAGATCTCACAGGTGTTCGGTGAGCTCATGGTCAGGCCCTCACTGCTTGCTCGTACTGTATGACAAAGTGCGTCAAACCACTTAGCGACTTAGCGACTCTCAGTGCTAAGTGGTCCAAATGGAGAGTTCTGATTGGTCGAACGGGACACCTTGGCACGCAAAGTTGCTAAGCTGTTAAGTGGTTTGACGCACTTTGTCATACCTGTGCACATTTGCCTGCCTGTGGTGGGAACAAGGGCACGGCATAATATATCGTTGGCGTGTCTCGACTAAGTCCCTGTATGAGCCCCGTGGTATGCGGTGCTCTTACCACGTGCTACCGCCAACGTGTGTTGTGTCCCTTAAACCCAGTCTCCGCTTTTGAAAAGGAGCGCATGAAGGGCCTCATATGATTGGTCGACAGCGTAATGGTATGCTCTCGACCAATCATATGAGGGCCTTCAGGCACTCCTTTTCAAAAGCGGATACTGGGTTTAAACGGGATGCAGACGTCTTCGGTGTTTCTATCTAACCGCATGTGTGCGATGTGTGTACCAGTACACTACGCCACGGGGGTGTGGGCGATGTGCACGTGGGAGCAGATGGGGCGGCCGCGGTCGGTGCGGCTGGTGGAGCTGGGGCCCGGCCGCGGCACCCTCATGGCAGGGGCTTACACTCGTCCACTTTTCAGCTCAACTTGAGCCGTCTCTGACACAAAATACACCCAAAACACCCCCTGATACTCCTTAATACCCCCTGACACCTCCTATACACCCCTTGAACAACCCCTAACTGCACCTCTTTCCCACAGAAAGCGCTCAAGTTGAGCCGAAACGTGGACGAGTGTAAGCCCCTGACTCATGGGCGACCTGCTACGCGGCACCGCGCAGTTCAAAGAATTCACCTCCGCGCTCCACGTGCACCTGGTGGAGGTGGGGCCTGCCAGCTGTGTTTTTTTATCGTTTTTTTCCACCCCTGCTTCCAAAGTCTCGTTTCAAGCAGCTCGCCTCGTCATATGATGCCGCATAAATTAAATGAAACGAGGGCTCAGAATGCGTTTGATGATGTGGCGGGCAATGTTTATGAGGCCCTAAGTGACGGTGAGCCCAAAGCTGCGGTCCCTGCAGCGCGAGGTAGGGCGGTGCAGGTTGACCCCATGAAACCCACACTTTAAGCGCCTGGAACCGAGCGCTTGAAACTGAAACATGAGGAACTGCTTTCAAATTTTGGTTTCAAATTCAACCTGCGCCGCTATAGCGGGGCGCTGCGGTGCCCGCCGAGCCAGGCGAACGAAAACAAACGAGGTGACTGCGGCGGCGGCGGCCCCGGCCCCGGCCCCGGCCCCGGCCCCGGCGGC
>Ga0307489_10000682_pt1 | contig 21220 bp, 30 predicted proteins | sample SB12metaG_FD_202247 | JGI IMG/M metagenome (GOLD analysis project Ga0307489, IMG submission 202247) | Sea-ice brine microbial communities from Beaufort Sea near Barrow, Alaska, United States - SB 1.2 | ecosystem: Environmental > Aquatic > Marine > Coastal | place: USA: Alaska | collected... | reverse complement strand
TGCTAGAACTGAATCCGGCTACACTGGATGCACGCACCTACCGTTTCTTCGCGGTTGAGCTCGTATAGCAGAGCGTAGCGTCTGGGCCAAGAAAGTGACGCGAGAAACACGTCATAGGATGTCAGTCAACTCAAAGAGACACGGGGCGGCACGGGTGGTGAATGGCGTGGCTGGCGTGACGAACTTGGCGGGTTTAGGCTTTTGGGGTTTAGGGTTTAGGGTTCAGGGTTCAGGGTTCAGGGTTTAGGGTTTAGGGTTCAGGGGTTCAGGTCCTGCCGTCGGGGTAGTAGTGGTTGACTTCGTCGAACATGAACAACAGGTTGCGCCGCTTCGATACCGCCGTCGTGCTCGTCGTCGCGCCGCCCCAACTGAGCCCGCTGGTCCTACTACCCACACCACCGAGGAGGCTGCTGCTCCGGCCGCCGCGGCCACCACTTCCGCCGCCGCCACTGCCGCCGCCCGCTGCGCCGCCCGCCGATTCGCCGGACTCGCCAGTGGGGTGGTCGGCGGTGGCGGTCTGATCCCCCACCCACCACTCAGTAACCCCTCCCCCCTCGTCACCGTCGTCGTCATACAGCTCCGGGTCATAGTCCAGCATAATGCAGTGCTCCAGCATCAGGCGCCGGGTGTGGCGCATGTCCAGGAAGTAGTGGCGCAAGTTGAAATTGGAAGCCAGTTTTGATAGCAGTTTATTACGTCTGAGGTTCAAGCGCTGAAACCAGGCGCTTTCCACATGCTGGCTTTCAATCACGTCAGCGCCACGTCAGTGCCACGGCAGTGCCACATCAGTGCCAATCAATGCCACGTCAGTGCCACATCAGCGCCCATAGTGGCACATCAGTGCCACTGCAGCACCCCACCAGGGCATCGATTATCTCCATGGCGGCCGCCAGGTCGTCCATGTTGCACGCCGCGGGCACGATGCAGTTCCCGAGATGCTGGACGAAGCAGTTGGCGAGGTACGCGCCCGAGCTGTGGCTGTGCCGGATCATGTGCGCGGCGGCATTGATCTCCGCCGCCACCTCATCATCGTCCACCAGCAGTAGCGGCACGCTGGGCCCCGCAGGATAGGGACTGATGTAAAGTGCTCGCCACGTCATCAAACACATGTTGAACCCTCGGTTATTGAGTTAAACGGCATCCTGCGACGTGGCGAGGACTGTCCATTAGTCGCTACCACGGGCAGGCTACGCGTGGGGCCGCCGTCGCTCACCGCCTGCACCCACGCGCACCCCACGGGCGGGTAGCTCGCGTCCGCCGGCGCCGGCAGCTAGGGACTGGATAGTGCTCGCCACGTCACCAAACGCATTGTGTACCCACGTTTCACGAGTAGAATGGCATCCTATGACGTGGCAACACTATCCATAAGACCCTACCGGCAGCGTCACGGTCAGCTCCGTCATCGTCGCGGCCGTCGCCGTCGCGTTGCCGCCGCCGCCGACCCCGCCAACCCAAGGAACCGCCGCCGTCGAGGCGGGGATGTAGCGGCCGTTGAACAGCACCCGCCCGCTGGTGCCCCGCAGCTCCTCTTCCAGCACCACGCGGTGCTCACGCCCCGCCGCCGTGCAGGAGGGTCATTGACAACAACGTTTCGACTGACATTGCATCCACTATAAACCAACATCGGGAGATGGGTAAATGCTCATAGGTCAATCGGCCTCAACGAACCGTGTCTGTGTATGTGTTTGAGCAGTCATCCTGAAGTTAGGTCATGCTCCGACGTCCGCTCGACACGTTGTTCTCAGTAATACTGGCAGTACTAGTACAGCCTGTATCTAGATAGTATCTACGCTACTGTCTGCTTAACTCACTCTTCCACGAGCGACAGCGCCTCGCATGACTCGCACCTCTGCGCATGTTCCAGCACACGTATAGCTAGAGTCTTAGCGTTGTTAATACATCCATCGACACGTGGGCAGACTGGAGAGAGCGACACCTAGATACCCCCCTGCCGTGCTGAGCGCCACCACGCGCATCACCGTTCGCCCGCTGCTGTCCAGCCCGCGCAGGCCTAAACCCTCCAGCGCCGCCGCCGCCGACACCGCCTCCAGCTCGCCCGTTGCCAGGTTCAGCACGTGCAGCTCTCCCTGCATCGACGCGGCCTCAATGTAAGGTCGAGAAGGAAAGTGCTCACCCTGTCATGCAACCCATGAAGCGAGGGTTCATAATGTATAAGATGGAATGAATCGAAGACGTCATATAACTCGTGAACCGAGGGTGTACAATGTGGTGACATCCCATGACGTGGCGAGCGCCACAGAGAGACAGAGAGACACTTCCGCTTGTATAAGATGGCACCAGGCTTTCGCCCTGGTCCCGGTGTGGCGAGCGCCATTCACTCGTCCCCACCTCGATGCGGCGCGCGTCGGCGGCGGCGCGACGCTGCGCCGCGGGCAGGTCCGCCACGTACTCCCCCGTCTGCCCCCGCTGCTATTGACTGATGGATACTAGTCGCCACGTCATGTGATGTCGATTAAACCAAGAAAGCAGGTTTCACAATATGCTTGATCATGAGGCGAGCACTGTCCATCAGTCCAGAGTGACAAGATATCCCATATCGATATGGCAGATGACCGTATCGATACTCTCATCTCCCATATCATTAGCCCACATCTCATATCGATATGCAGGATGACCATATCGATATGGTGAACGACCATATCGATACACTATAGCCCATATCGATAACCCATATTCCATATCGATATTCCTATCGATATCTCATTGACGTCCGATCCCCCATATCGATATTCCATATTGATCTCCCAGATCGATATCGGATCATATCTTGTCACTATGCACCTGTCCCTACCTGCAGCCCCACGACAACGGAGCCCTCGAAGAGGTAGGGCGCGTACGGCCGCACCGGGCTGCACGGTCCGACAAACAATGCGAATGCTCGCCACGTCACACAACCGAAACCAATGCGTGTCTAACACGTGGTATGACAAAATGCGTCAAAGCGTTGCAGAGCAAAAGCAACAGCAAAAAGCATGGACCAATCACAAGCTCGGATCACACCGTTCCGACCCAAATCCGAGCTGTGATTGGTCCATGCTTTTTGCTTTTGCTTTGCTCTGTAACACTTTGACGCATTTTGTCATGAGTGGGAGTGTAGATGGCGTGACTGGCATGAGTTCCGTGAGCCCACCTGGCCGGGGTCCGGCGCGGCCCGGAGCGCCTCCGCCAACAGGTCCACCCACGGTGTAGCGCCGCAAGTTGAGATTGAAAGCAAACGTTGAAAGCAGATACTGATGTTGTAGTTTCTAGCGCTTAAACCATAGGCGCTTTCAACACGGGTTCAATAACACGGGTTTGATGTACACTGTCAACCTGCACCGCCCTACCAGGGGATGCGCTCGATGTCGTCCCAGTCCGGGCAGTTGGCAGGGAACGCGTCATGCATGCCGCCGTGTAGTGGCGCAAGTTGAAGTTGAAAGCAAAGTTTGAAAGCGGTTCATCATATTGTAGCTTCAAGCGCTGAAACCGTGGGCGCTTTCAACACGGGGTTTGATACTGGCAACCTGCACCGCCCTACCGCCGGGGAGGCCGGAGCCGGGGAACGGGTCGAGGTCCGGGGCGCGGCCGGGCTGCAGGGAGGGGCGAGCGTTCGCGTTGAGTGAGGACGATGACCTATCCGGCTCCGTCGGCGGCGGCGTTTCCGCTCCTCCTCCTCCTCCTCCTGCTCCTCTTCCTCCTCCTCCTGCTCCTCCGCCCTCGGCTGCCGACCCGCCGTCGGTGGGCTTCCACGAGCTAGGGTCAGGCCTACTTTTGGCATAATGGGGACTTTTAGGCATTATTGGGCGATTTTGGGCGCTCCCTGGAAAATTTGGCCGTTTTCTGGGTGCATGCGGAACTTTTTTGGCATTTTATGGCATTTCACTTGCTCGTCTAAGGTACATAAGTCGGCATCATTTGGCATAATTCGGCATAATTCGAGCAAAATCGGCTGAATTTGGGGAATTAAACATAGGGAATTTGGGCAAAATAAAAAGCATATTCGGCCTGACCCTACCACGAGCTAAACCACGTGGGCCACATGCTGAAACCGTCCGAGACGGGACGGGGACCAGGGCGAAAGAGTCTGTCTCTGGACCCGTGCGAGGCGTCTGAGTCTGACCCGCCCGTGAAGCAGGGAACACAGCACAATCGCAAGGGCACGCAGTGATATCACCGTACATCACACAGGCATCGATTCAGGCACACCAACACACAGCTGTCATACAGCCGGCACACCGCTGGCACACAGCTGGCACACAGCTGGCACACAGCTGGCACACCGCTGGCACACCGCTGGCACACCGCAGGCATACAGCTGGCACACAGCTGGCACGCAGCTGGCACCAAGCTGGCACCCATCTGTCACACTGCCGGCACTCAGCTGGTACTCAGCTGGCACACAGTGGCACACAGCTGGCACCCAGCTGGCGCACAGCTGGCAATCAGCTTGCACACAGCTGGCACACAGCTGGCACACAGTGGCACCCTTGTCTGCACCCCCCCACCATGGGCGCCGTGAAGAACCGCGACGAGAACTCCGGCGCCGAGTTGCCCCTTGCGCGCTTGCCGCCGGGCGCCGCGCCGGCACCGCCGCTGGGCGACTCGGTAGAGCATTCCGCGACGCGCAGCCACGCCTCCGCAGTGCAGCGGCGCAAGCTGAAATTGACAGCACAGTTTGAAATCAGCTCGACATATTTTAGCTCAAAGCGCTGAGACTGAAACGGCCATACCGGGGTGGACCGGGGATCAATCTGGGTTCAACCTGCACCGCCCTACTGCGGGCACCGACGGGCCATCACCTACGTTGCGCGCGCGGAATGCGGCTCGGTTGTTGTCGAGCTCGCCCAGCTGTAAGGCCGCAAGCTGAAACTGAAAGCAAAAGTTGAAAGCTATTTAATCACGTCAAAGTATCAAGAGCTGAAACCAGGCGTTTTCAACACGGCTTCCAAACGGGGTCAACCTGCACCGCCTTACCCAGCAGGGACCCGAGCACGAAGCTCAAGGTCACCGTAGAGGGCCCTTGGTGCAGCGGGTCGCTCGAGCCCCGCGTGGAACAGGGCCAAGACCTAAATGCTCGCCACGTCATAGGAAATCGTGTAACACACGAAATGAGGGTCCCAAATGTGCGTCGATGGCGTGGCTGGCTGGGAGACACTGCTCGCCACGTCGTAGGCCGCCTTGCACCTCAACAACACATGGTTCCAACTGTGTGTTGATGGCGTGGCTGGCATTGCTCGCCACGTCGTAAGATGACATATCACTCACGAGGTGGTGGAGGACGCAGCGGACATTGCATGATTCACTCAGTTGACTCCAGCCCTGCTTGTTCGGCAACCCACTCGTCCATCTCTTGTTGCATCGTTGCCCACCGCACGGAGGGGACATCCACTGGCTGGAGGAGGACGCCCGAGCCGCCCCGTCCGCCGCCGCTGCCGCCGCCGCCACTGCTGCCGCCCCCCCAGCCCCAGCCCCCGCCGCCACCACCGACGACGACACCAGCGCCAGCGCCGCCGCTCCCCATGCCCCGCCCCCTGCCGCTACCCCCGTTGCCATGCCCATGCAACCGCTGCTCAGAGGCTTACGCTCGTCCACTTTTCAGCTCAACCTGAGCAGGTTTTGTCATTGAAACCCACTGAAACCACCCAAGGTGTCCCTCATAAAGTGCTCATTTTTAGACGAGAAGTGGACGAGAGTAAGCTCCTGCCGCCGCTCACGCAACCGCTGCCTCTGCACGCCCTCCTGTAATCGCCGCTCGCGCCGGGCCTGCGTGAACAAACGTCTCCTCGTATGCGTGTCAGGAAACAATGAGAAACAACAGAGCGACAGCGAATGCGGATGGCTTATGGCGTAAGGTATGCTTATTAATGTACACTACTCAATATGTGAGCACCCATCGATGTACCTGGCTGCTTGGGCCCGCTGGACATAAATTTTATGTTATTTATATACGTACGAGTACTCGTAGTTGAGACGAAAGAAAGGGAGCGGGGTGAGAGGAGCGGGGAAAGAGTGGGCGGGAGTCGAGAAGGACACCGTGTGCCTGTCGGGGGAGCGTGAGGGGCATTCAGCGGGTATTTAGGGGGTGTGAAAGGAGTGTGAAAGGGGGTGTATGAGGGGGTGTTAAGGGGTGTGAAGGGGGTGTTTAGGGGGTGTATAAGGAGTGTGTAGGGGGTGTGTAGGGGGTGTGTAGGGGGTGTGTAGGGGGTGTTTACGAATAGGGGGTATGTGGCGGGTGTCCCTGAGCGAGCGTGAACGGACGCGCCAGCGCTCGCCGCGGCGGGGATTCGACGCCGGAATCAGCGAGCCGCCGCGCCGCTGTTCGTGCGGGGGTCAGATGAACGAGGGGCAATATCGACCGACCAAGACGAACGTGCGAGCAATCTCGTCAAATGCGTGTTAACGGCCGCCAACGTCGGGGGCTCCTCCCCGCCCGGGCGGCCCAGGCAAGGGGGATATTGAGAGCAGCATCCGCCGCCGCGGCCCCAAAGTTCTCACGACCAGTCGCACCCCACCGGTACCGGCACCGGAACAGCCAGTTAGGGCGTGACAAGTGGCGGGGTTTGCCGGTTGGGGGATGACAGCTGGCGGGGTGGCCAATGCGGCGTGAGGGTGGCAAGGCGCAGGGCACCCACCGCGAGGCACTCCGCGCAGCACGCCTGCCCCGCATTGAAGAACTTCAAGAGCCGCCTCCTTTTGCATGCCTGTGTGACGACGCACGAGTCAGTCAGTCGGCGGCGGCCCGAGGATGACAAAGTAACCTTTCGTTCTTGGAGTGCGCCCAGCGGCTCGCCCCTAACGTGCGAATACTGCGACTGCGAGGTGCACATAAATCCCGCGTCGAAAACATCCCAAAGGTGCGACTCCCGAACCCCGAGCTTCAGACGACTCACACCGACAAGATAGGTCCCGCCCGAGCTGGGGGGAGGGGAGCTGTCGCTGTTCAAACCACGATTGCATTCAACGAGTGGAAGTATCATATCATAATAATAAAAAGAATGTGCGACAAAAAACACGCGGCGATTCTCTTCCCACCCTGCACCCACCTTGCACAGCGAGCACTCGTCATCGGACATGGTCCGCGGCGCTCTGAACCGGTCACCCCCACCCGCCGCGCGCCGTCGTGTGTCAAAGTGAAGCCCGTGGGGAGGCACGGCGTTGAGATAACGCAACGCTTTATCCGCTTTCTCGATAAGTCAGTCAGTTTTTTCACAGTTGAACTCGACCGGTCAGTCAGTTTTTTTCACCGCCAGCGACATGCACGCTGTCGCGGCCGCCGCCCGACAAGAAGCTGTTCACACGCAGATGTGTACGGGTTTGTGCGTCTCACGGCGCGATAGCGCACTGAAACATCGTTCCACGCACGCGAGGTGGCGCGCGTCTGCTGGCGCGCAGGGGTTAAAAACCGTTTTTTTCTGGTTCATGCGCGCATAATACCTTCGAGGCGCCTGCTCTAGTAGGCTATGCGCTGCGAGTGGTTATCCGGTCGACACGTGGCACTGCAGGACGCTCACACAATGAGTTGGCCAAGCCGAATGCTGCGGGGCGGCGACACTCTACGCGGCGCTCAGTCCCTCGAACCACCATCCCAGCCTCGCACACGAGCTTCGTTGCGCGTACAACTATTTGACAGGAGGCAGGCACAAGTTGTTTCGTCGTCGGCACTTCGGCAGACCCAAGCGGTACATTAATCCGTCCCAGAAATATGAGCCTCGGTCTTGCCGCGCCCGCACTGGCGCTGGCGGCCCCTGCCGCCGCGCTGCGCCGCCCTGCCGCTCCCCGCGCCCGCTCCTCGGCGCGCGCCGCAACCCGCTGCGCCGCCGCGCCGGTAGGACCGCAGCACCTGCCACCAACCACGTTCTCACCGCATGTTGACGCACCAACACTGGCAAACTACCTCCACCACACACGGTATCGGCACCTGACCCAGTTTTCAGTTTGTGGTTGTGACGGAGGGTTGTTCGCGCGGGTTGGGAGGAAGCGACGCTGCGGAGGGGTCGGGCGCTGTGAAAGTGTGGAACGCGCCTTCAGAGCCCTAGCCAGTGACGGCCGCTCAACGGGCTGATGGTAACGGACCCGGAAAGATGCATCGCAACAAACGTCCTGAGGTGGTGGATGGAACCGTACATGCAGGAGCAACAGGAGCCCTCCGCCTCCGGGGTCCTCTCGCGCCGCGGCCTGGGTGCTGCCGCACTGGCAGTGACCGGCGCTGTGGTCCTCGGCAGGGTCGCGCAGCTTACACACCCTTTAACAACACCCTATCACACCCCCTATCACACCCCCTATGCACCGCCTAAATACTCCCTTAACACCCCTTGTACACCCCCTGTACACCCCCTATGCACCCCCTATACACCCCCCTACACCTGGGCGCCCCGGAACCCGCCGCCGCGGTGATGGGTATGACCGCCGGGCGCGTGCCCGGCCTCGCCCCCGTGGTAGGGGCTTACACTCGTCCACTTCTCACCTCAACACAAGCACCTTATGCATGGGCCACACACCTCCACTCATCAGTTTGTCGTGAGCACTTTTTGTGAGCTAGAGCTAGAGTAGGTTGTGTGTTTGAGTAAATTAAACGGCTCAGGTTGAGCTGGGAACATGGAGGCTAGCTGTGGTGTTCGATCACCAAAACTGGCTCAGTTTGAGGTTAGATGTGGACGAGTCACGAGTGTAAGCCCCTGCGCCATGAACGCGGACGGCATCCGCCGCTACACCCGCCCCGAGGGCAAGTCCGGCGGGCACGGCGTGGGGTTGGGGCTTGCACTCGTCTGCCTTTCAGCTCAAATGAGCCGAGTTCGTTGCTGAAATGACCCCTGCCATGGGCACCTGACTCCATATCTGGGACATTTGACCCCCTTTAAGGAACAACGGACCCCTTTGTCATGGGCACCCGATGGCCCCATTCGGCAGACGTAACCCAAAAAATAGCTCAAGTTGAGCTGAGAAGTGGAAGAGTGTATTAGCCCCTGGCGTGAGGTGGTCAGAGATACAGACGTACAAGTTCGACGTGTACGAGGGGTGGGAGGAGATCCCCGTCTCCATCGCCGACCCCGGCAGGGTCAGACAGATGATGCTCGCCACGTCATTCGATGAAATTTGACTCAAGATACGAGGGTCTAGAGCACGGAGGATGACGCGGCAGGCATAATCTGTCAGGCTCCACCACCCGGCGGCAGCGAGATCGACGTGCGATTCAACAGCGAGGACGAGGGCGGGCTGAAGATTGTCCTGGCGCCCGTGCTGCGCTTCGCCAACATCACGGTACGGCAGTGCAGGTTGACCCCAAGTTGACCCCAGCTTGACCCCAGCTTGGCCCTGGCTCGACCCCAGGTTGGTTCAGCGCTTGAAGCTGAAACATGAATGGACCTCCTTCAAATTTGCTTTCAATTTCAACTTGCGCCGCTACATCACGGTGGACGACGACCCCACCATTGACCAGCTCATTCCCTTTGGTAAGTTCATGAACGGCTTTGGGCCGGAGCTGACGGGGAACCCTGTGGAGCCGGAGGCAGGGGCCTACGCTCGTCCACCTTTCAGCTCACCCAGAGCCGTGTTGGTCACTGTCACCACTCTACTGACCCAGCGTATCTCATGGAAAGTGCTCACGTCAAGTCGGAAACTGGACGAGTGTACTCGTCCACCTTTCGACTCAACCAGAGCGTACTGGTTCACCTGTCGACTCAACCTGAGCCGTTTTGGCGTCTGACTGAGTGACGCCACCCAGCGTATCCCGCAAAAGTGCTGACGTTGAGCTAATACAGTGGACGAGTGTAAGGCCCTGGCCAAAGGATATCGTTGCGCAGTCCCAGGACACACGCAAGGGCCTGACGTACTACAACTTTGAGCTGGCCAACCACACGCTGGTAAGCCCCGACAGTGTCTACGACATGAAGCTGTTCAGTGAACTGACCCTGTCCGTACAACGCCGTTCAACCTCTGTGATTTCTATTGTGCCAGATTGGGAATTGTGTGTCCGCGCAACTCGGGGAATTTGCTGACGTGACGCGTGTTGGTACCAGGTCTCTACACGCCCTTTGATGAGTGGTATCGTGTAGGTGACGTGACCGTGTTGACGTGGTATGGGGTGGTTGTGTGGCTCTACACACCTCTAACGAGTGGTGCCGGGTTAGGTGACGTGACCGTGCCGACGTGGCATGGGTGTGTACAGGGGCCCTATACCCGTACACTATGCCGTGGATCACGTGGCAAGCACTGGAACACTGTGTGATTGATGATGTGGCGAGCACTGGTACAGTATGCTGACGTGACTTGGGATGTGTACCGGGGCTCTGCACGGCGGTGTCGGCGACGGTGTTCAGGCGGCGCGTCTTCATCTGCTGCGCCAGCGCCAAGGGGCGGCAGTGGTAGGGCGGTGCGGATTGATAGTATCCAACCCTTGATTTTGAGTTAACGCCACGCGCCTGCTCAACTTAGACCATGCTGACGACGTGTGGTTCCATGGGGGGGCGGCGCAGGTTGACAGTGTCTAAACCAGGTTTGAAAGTGCTCATTGTTTCACGCTTGAAATTTTTATATCATGAATATCATTCAACGTTTGCTTTCGGTTTGAACTTGCGCCACTACGCAGTGGCGCAACAGTGCGGAGAAGCTGCGTAAAACCGTCAAGTCCTTCGAGGTGCTCCCGGAGATGTAGGGCTGAGCTATTCAAGAGTCGCCCGAGAGGTGGCTCAGAGGGTATTTGACCCTCCCCATAGGCTGATTTTTGCGTCAGAGTGGTCGAAAAGGATGTCTGAAGGTGGGCAGGGGTTGTCGCTACCCTCGCCGATACCAACAGCGCATGCATTCGTGAAATAATGTTGACTGCACCACATCCTAGCGAGCAGCAGCTGACTGCGTGACATATTGCTTATTCTTTTTGAGTTGCTCACGGAACTATGGAACGCATTTCCACGCGTGAGCCACCTCTCCGGCAGCTATCGCCCGGCTCAGCCCTGTAGCCTTAAACCCTTAAAACATGGATGGAGAGAGGGGGTGCACGGAGACCATTCTGTTATCGCTTTGTAAATAATCCTAGCCGAAAACACTTTAAGGCATCGCCGCGGGCCGCACCTTTTCAAACCTGCTGAATACCGCGAGGAAATGAGGTGTGTGTTTCTGTTACGCTGTGTTGCTCCGCCGATTTGTAAACTCACTGCTCGTAAGCGACAAGCATGCACGAGCACGCACAGAACACTCATGATTCTGAAGGGCTCGCCGCTGCAGTCAAAAGTTGCAAATTGCCATCTAGGCAGGGGCGGGGCGTTTGCGGACGGCTTCCCGCTCGCAATCCGAGAGGGCAACCTGCGTACGGTGTTGGCGGCTCATCAAAGTGGGGCTCGCGGTATCTATTGAATATTGTAGGTAGTCTCACTGACGACGAGGAAGGGACAGGAGGGAGCGGACAAAGTACAAGGAGGATCGGAGAGGAGAAGGATGATGACTCCAGGAGCAAGGGTGGTAGGAGGATGGAGAGTGACTGCGGCGGTTGCCAGGCCCGCGATTGCCACACGCCTGACTCTCGGTTGTCGTTGTTACCCATCCCTTGACGTGGCGGGCATCATTCACCGGCGGGGCTCTGTGCAGCGGCGTCGCGGGCAGAGTGATTTGGGCCAGCTGCAAGCAAACCATCCCTCCCAAATTGGGGTACAGCCTGGTGCATAGTGCTCGCCGCGTCATAAAACTCGTTGTCCTCCTTGGTCCTCAAGGCCCTGGAGGTGCAACACGTCGAGCTGTGCCTGCCCCCCCCTCGGCTGCCGCGCGCGCTCGTCGTTGTTAGATAATTTTTGGTGTAATTTCAGTTCAGTTGAGAATTTTTGCGCACTTTTGCACTTCGGTTGATGTCTGTTGAGAGTTTCAGTTCGGAGCTCCTACTTTTTATGTCACGCTCTGCCGGGCATTCCACCGTGGGCCTCGCCTCTACTGGCGCTGCCCCGTCATAGCCCTTCTCCTCTATCCATCTATCTCACCGGCACTCGCCCCCCCGCCCCCGCCCCCGGGGCTCGGCTGTTTCTCCGCGCACTCCCTCACACACGCCGCCACCTCGTCGTTGTATTCTTCTATTGTGATGCCCACCTTCTCGCAGAACGTCTCATCGGTGAGCCGGCCGATGGTTGTGGCGGCGAACCGCCCCGCCTGACTGTGCCTCTGCAGTAGCCGCACCCGCGGCACCAGTCTGCCGGCGAGGCTGCGGGGAGAAAGGTTGCGTACCATCTTAGCCACGTCGGTGTCCGGGAAGTGCTCCGACAGGAACCTCATCTTGGGCCCGATATTATCCTCCACGCTCAAGCCCAGCACCGGGGGGAACTTAGTGATGACTTTCGCCGTCCCCGCCCTTCCCAGCCCCAACTCCTCCGCCAGGTACCTCACCTTGGGCGCGATATTATCCTCCACGCTCAAGCCCAGCACCTGGGGGAACGTAGTGATGACTTTCGCCGACCCCGCCCGCCCCAGCCCCAACTCCTCCGCCAGGTACCTCACCTTGGGCGCCATATTATCCTCCACGCTCAAGCCCAGCACCTGGGGGAACTTAGTGATGACTTTCGCCGTCCCCGCCCTTCCCAGCCCCAACTCCTCCGCCAAGTACCTCACTTTGGGCGCGATATTGTCGTCCACGCTCATGCCCAGCACCTGGGGGCACTTGGTGATGAACTTCGCCGCCCCCGCATTCCCCAGCCCCACCTCCTCCGCCAGGTACCTCACCTTGGGCGCGATATTATTCTCCACGCTCATGCTCAGCACGCTCGGAAACCTGGTGATGACCTTCACCGCCCCGTCCCGCCCCAGCCCCAAATCCTCCGCTAGGTACCTCACCTTAGGTGCAAGATTATAATCCACGCTCAAGCCCAGCACTTGAGGAAGCGTGGTGATGAGCTTCGCCGCCCCGTCCTTCCCCAGCCCCAACTCTTCGACTAGGAACCTGGTGGCGGGCCTGAGATTCTTCCTCACGCTGTAGCCCAGCACTTTGGGGTCCCCGGTGATGGCCTTGGCCGCCCCTGCCCACCCCAGCCCCGCCTCCTCCACCAGAAATGCATGCCTGCGCGCAAGCTTGCCCTCAACGCTGTAATTACGCAGGTGAGGAACCCTGTCCATGGTCTTCAGCGCCCCCGCCCGCCCCAGCCCCGCCTCCTCCGCCACAGCCCCGCCTCCTCCGCCAGGAAACGGAACACTGGGGTTAACGGTGCGTCGGAGAACACGTCGCCTCCACCTGCCGCCCTGCCGCCCGCCGCGAGCTCGCCGCTGACATCCCGGCCGCCGCCGCGAGCGACGAGCAGCCTCCCCGGCGGCGGCCGCGCCCACCGGGCTGACGGTCGCGCCGCCGCCCGCCGCCCCGCCCCCGCCCCCACCCTAGGGCCTGGCGGATATTGCCCGTCACGTCATCCAACGCACTCTTGCTTGAACCCCGTCTCTTGAGGTATTTGGCACCTGATGACGTTGCGAGCAATGTCCGCCAGGCCCTACCTCGCCCCTGCCCCCGCCCGTGCCTGCGTCCCCGCCCCGGCCCACGCCCCAAACCCCCGACCTTGACACGAGCGGTCGCGAGGATGGATTCGCGACGCCGCAGCCTCGCCCCACAACAGCCCACGCCACGCCGACTCCCATTCCGCGAGTGATATCCAGTTATCACGCACCCTCCCCGCGTCGTGACACCTGGCCGTTATCCTTACCTACGGCGGTGGTCGGGCCAACGGCGGTGCACAACGTCACTGGTCGACGGTGAGCGTGGTGTGGAAGCTGACGGCGACACCGGCTGTCCGGCTCCTACTCTACGAGGTATCCTTCTGATACGAGTATCGGACAGAACCCGTTTACAGAAACTATTTATTTCCGTAAATACTCCGTTTACGAGGGGTTTTTGGGCGAAAATACCCGTTTACGATAGTTGCGCCGTAGGCGCGCTTTTGGGCGATTTTGGGCAGTTGTGGGCAATTTTGGGCTTTTCGGAACTGTTTTTGCATAAATATGCCGTTTTACGAGGGTTTTTTAGCCATTAAATATTCTTTTACAGTCACTATTTCCTGTAAACGGGTTCTGTCCGATACTCGTATGGGGTGCCTTCTATGCGCGGGTCCGATGGGGGGCAATGATGGGACCAGCACCGGATCTGCGCCGAGAGTGTCAGTTCAGTGCTTTCCTCGGCGGAATCCCCGACCCGTGCAGCACCCTCCGCGTGTCGGCCCGCCCGTCGCCGCTGCTTGACCCGAGGGTGGGTGGGTCAATCCCGGCCGGCTACGCCGCAGTCCTGTTTCTCCAACCCCCTCGACATGTCTTGCCAGCTGTGCGACCAGCCGTGCGGCGGCGGCGGCGGCGGCGGCGGCGGCGTCGGCCTGCTCACCGCGGGATGCGGCCACCAGTTCCACGAGAAGTGCATCGCCAGGTACTGCGGCGAGCAGAGCACCCGCACGCCCGGCCGTGAGCTGTGCCCGGTGTGCGCCGCGCCGGTCAAGAAGCTCGTGGCCGACCAAGTCACCAACGATGGCGCAAGAATGGAGGCGAGGCGCATAAAGTACGGGCGACAGGACTATCACCTCTTCGTGCGCACGAGGGGTAGGGACTACTCTTGGCAAATATTCCCCGCTATGTCATACACACTCTGAGAGACACGCAAAGTGAAGTCTCGTCTCATTAATTAAAAGGCATCCTGTGACGTGGCGAGCACCATCTGCTCGGTCCTAGCGGGGGGCTCGACAGCTGGCAGGTGCGCGGAGCTCTTTGGCATGGCGCCGGCGCGGGTGAAGCTGCTGGCGGGCGGGCGGCGGCTGGCCACAGTGGGGCGGTGCAAGTTGTAACATGTCGAAACCCGTGTTGAAAGTGCCTGGGTTCAGCGCGTGAAGCAATGATATGATTAACCAGTTTCAGAATTTGCTTTCAGATTCAACTTGCGCCGCTACACCACGGAGGCGGAGGTGGCCGCAGCGGCGGCGGACGGGGCGCCCATCCTCTTGGTGGGCACCCGCAAGGCGGACGTAGTGCGCATGGAGTCGGCGCCGCGCCACGCGTATCTCCACGCTGAGCATCTCACGACGGCGGTGGCGGCGGCTCTGTGGCGCGCAGCGCTGCAGCCGGTGTGGCAGCGGCAGGGCCTGGCGGATATTACTTGCCATGTCATAGGGTTCCATGTAACCCAAGGGATGAGGGTTCGAAGCGCGTTGGCTGACGTGACGAGCATAATCTGCCTGTCCCTAGGTGGCGGTTGATGCGGCCAGTCGTGGTGCCGGTGACACGGGTGCTGGCGCCTTGGCTGGCACACGCATGGTAGGGCCTGCCAGATAATACTTGCCACGTCATCCTCCACATTGTAGACCCTCGTTCTTTGAGTTAAATGAAGTCACATGGCGTGGCGAGCATGATCTGTTAGACCCTAACGCGTGGTGGGCGGGCGGCGCGTTAGTGAAATCCATCGACCCGAAGTGGAAGAATCCTTACAAGGAGGGCGCGGAGGGTCGGGAGCGGGCACGGGAGCGGGCAAGGGCGGCGAGGTAGGGTGGTGCAGGTTGACAAATGGTAAATCCCAGGTTGAAAGCGCCTGGAACTAAGCGCTTGAAACCGTAATACGATAACTCCTTTCAATTTTGATTTCAATTTCAACTTACGCCGCTACATCAAGGGAGGGGTTTGGGGCGGGGGGCGGGGGGGATCCGCAGGAGCCGCAGCCAGTGCCTGCGCGGCCGCAAGACCCGGGCCGCGGACCGCACCAGTTCCGATAGCGAGATAAGTTCTGTTAGCGACCAATGTGTGATTAAGAAGACAACAGAGACTGTTTGTGTCATATTTGTGTAGCATCTAGCAGCTAGTCTCCCTTCTGGGTTCTTTTGTATTTTGTCATGTGCAACCATGGGAACGTAATATTTTACTCTTAATATGATCCAATCGTAATATCACTTTCAACCCGCTAATATGATCCAACTAGCTCAGCACTCCTTGATGAGGTCCTGGCAGCGCTCGATGATGACATCGAAAGAGGGCCGCAGCTTCGGGTCGTCGTCCCAGCACTCCGCAATGAGTTTCCGCACCGGCCCCGGGCACGACAGCGGCATCACCAGCCGCAAGGGGCTTACAATCGGCCACTTCTCAGCTCAACGTAAGCACTCCTCATCGGTGCTCAGAAACAAAAACGTCTCACACTTTGACACACACACACACGCGTACCCAACAGCTTGTAGCTCTGCTCGTAATGACCTCTCAATGCCCGGCTGCAGAAGACATTTTCGGAAGTTGGGCGAGCCGATCCTAAAAGCATTTTTTGTGGAATACCTGAGGTGGTTGTGTAGTGACAAAAAGCGTCACAGGCTGAGCCGACAAGTGGACGAGTGTGAGGCCCTGCCGGTCGCTCCTTTTTCTCCACCACCGCAACCTTGATGTCGCCGGGCAACAACCCGTCGAATAGGGCCCGGCTGAAACTGCTCGAATTCTGTTGAAGGACAGTTTCAGCAGAGAGAGAGACACTTCCGCATGTATAAGGAGGCACCAGGAATTCGCCCTGGCCCATGTGGACATATTGGGCAATGACTGGCGGGCTGTACCGTCGAAGGGCACCTCGATTGCCACCATCTCCCACAGCAGCAGACCGAACGCGTACACGTCCACCTTCTCGTAAAGTCGCTCACAGTATCACCGTCATCATCTGTCCAAATCTGCTGCGCCAACACAACATAATGTCGTCCTAGTGACGAACACACACAAAAGGCGATCCCGATTGACCCCCCCAAAAGAAACGAAGGACGTCCCCACCTTCTCGTTGTACGGCTTGCCTGCCAGCAGCTCCGGTGCCATGTAGTTGGGTGTCCCCGCTGAGTCGGGCCTGGCAGACATTGCTCGCCATGTCATAGGATGCCGTTTGACTCAAGCAATGGTTCACTATTCGTGTCGATGAGGTGGCGGGTAGAGCTCTAATGGGCCTGGCAGACATTGATGTCGCATCACAGGATGCCGTTTGACTAAAGAAACCAAGGGTCCAAACTGCGTGTCGAAGACGTGGCGGGGTGGGGCGGGGCCAATATCAGCTGGGGCCCCACCGCCGATGCGTTGCGTACGCTGCACAAGCCCATATCGCACAGCTTCACCTTGTACGCGCGGTCCACCAGACAGGAGGGTCATGGAAAACAGGCACTCGAACCGATATCGGAGCATGCCTTGCCTGCAGTGTGAACGCTCGTACAAACACACAGAGGAGGAGGATATTCAACTTCGGTCGAATGCTTGTTCTCAATGAGCCCCCGGTTATAGCTCAACAGATGCCCAAGGAAGAGGAGATGCAACGTCGGTCGAATGCTTCCCAATAACCCCCTGCCAGGAAGTTACCGGGCTTGATGTCGCGGTGGATCACGGGCGGCGACCGGCTGTCAGGTTCTTACACTCGTTCACTTGTTCAGATCAACGTAAGCACTTCTTGCGGGATACGCTGGGCGGCGTCAGTCTGTTGGTGACGACAGAAACAGCTCAAGTTGACCTGAAAAGTGGACGAGTGTAAGCCCCTGCCGGCTGTGCATGTACGCGAATGACCGCGCAATGTCCACCCCGAACCCAAGCGCACGCTTTCGGTCGATCTTGATGTAGGGACTGATGGATAGTGCTCGCCACGTCATCCTCCACATTGTAGACCCTCGTTTCCTGCATCAAACGACGCGGTGAGCATCATCTGCATGGCCCTAGTAGCCACGTCATCTTCCACAATGTAGACCCTCGTTTCTTGACTTAATTGGAATCACATGATGTGGCGAGCATTATTAGGACCTGATAGATAATGCCTGCCGCGTCATCGCTCCACATTGTAGACCCTCGTTTTTCGAGTGAAATCTAATCACATGACGTGACGAGCACTATACATCAGTCCCTACCTTGATGTCAGGCGACTGGTGCAGGATGTAGTGGCGCAAGTTGAAATTGAAAGCAAAGTTTGAAGGTGCTTCATCATAATTCAGCGTCAAGCGCTGAAACCAGGCGCGGTCAAAGCCGGGGTCAACTTGGGGTCAACCTGCACCGCCGCACCAGGAGGAAGTGCAGCGAGTAAGGCATGTACTCCATGACTATGCACAGGTGCGGGGGCTTGCTGCACGCGCCGATCAGCTGCACGCAGTGCGGGTGCCGCTGGTCAGGGGCTTACACTCGTCCACTCGGCTCAACGGAAGCATTCTGCTGGGGACACATTGGGTGGTATCGGTGGATTTCAGTGACAAACACGGCTCAAGTTGAGCTGAGAAATGGACGAGTGTAAGCCCCTGCCGCAGGTCCTGCATCGTCATCACCTCCTCGCGGCAGGGACTGATGGACAGTGCTCGCCACGTCATATGATATCGTTCACTCTAGATACAAGGGTTCACAATACGTTTGATGATGTAGCGAGCACTATCCATCTATACATGACTGCAGGATAGTACTCGCCACGTCACAAGATGTCATTGAAATAGAAAAAGGCGGGTGCAAAGGTGTTTAATGACGTGGCGAGCACTATCCATCAGTCCCTACCTCGCGGAACTCCTGGATGACCTGGTCGCTCATGTCGGGGTCGAACCACCGCTTCACCGCCACGGGTGTCCCCTTCCAGAAGGGACTGATGGATGGTGCCCGCCACGTCACCACACGCATTTTGATGCCTCGTTTCCTGAGTTAAACGGAATCCTATGACGTGGTGAGAACTATCTATCAGTCCCTGTCTTCCAAAAGAGACAGATGGATAGTGCTCGCCCCGTCATCCTCCACACTTTAGATCCTCATTTCTTGACTTAAATGTACTGACTTGACTGGCGAGCACTATCTATCAGTCCCTACCTTCCAGAAGGCGCGGTACACCAGGCTGAAGCCTCCGCCGCCCAGGGACTTATCGATTGTGCTCGTCACGTCATACGATGCCATATCACTCAATAAACGAGGGTTCGAATTGGGTTTGGTGACGTGGTGAGCACTGGCAATGAGTCCCTACCGCCGCCGATCTGGTCGCGCACGTCCAGCTCGTCAAACGGGATCTCCAGCGCCGACTTCCCCGCGCCGAACCCCACCGCGCCCTCCTCGCATGAGGATCAATAAACCACGACCTCCGACGTTGAATGGACGTGAAACCACAGTCGGGCCGAGGTCACAAAGCAATCTCATACGACGGTATGGCCACTAGGAACCGAGTCCGCGTGCCTGTATGCGCTTGATCTCGCTACCCGCCCTGCCTTAGCCACCTCGAGGGTGCTCACGCGGCGCTTCAGTTGCTCGTTGTCCCGACGCAGCCGCTCCACCGCACAACAGGGACAAGCCAATATTGCAACACCCATTCAACACGCATCTTGAACCCTCGTTTGTTGAGTGCAATGGCAGCCTATGACGTGGAGTGCGCGAGCAAGATATGCACGGCCCTACCTCGCCCCCCACGTCGTCCAGGCTCATGGACCCCACGCGCGAGAGCAGCGCGTCGGCTGAAGCCGCGGCCATGGCGTCCGACTAACTTTTTTCGAACACGCGTTTCTGACCTGGACCTTTGCTCTTCGAACTGCGGCTGCGGCTGAGGTGACCCCGTCGACCGCGATGCGCGCGACTGGTGCCGCGGGGATCGGGTTTCCTGACGTGCCGGGAGAAAGTACTCCCTAACGTCCGTGTAACGTGGGCAGGAAGCGGCGATGGCAATGGGAGTCCTTGGGCTTGGGATGCCGACTCGGGTGGCGCGAAGCGGGGGGAGGAGGAAGCGCATTACCGCATTTGCCGCACAACGGCTAAATTCTCACGAGTGAAGATGGTCAACCCCACATCGACACCACAACTTCCGCTCACGACACGCGACTACCAGCTCCTCGGCGAGGGCGCAGGTCCGAAGTTCTGCGGGTGGCGCGGCCGCTAGGTAGCGGCCGCGATGATGTCCGAGATGCGCGCTGAGATGCAAAGGATGCGCGCTGAGATGGAGCAGTTGAAAATGGACTCGCAGTCGCATCATTCGCAACCAGCCGCGCCCGCGGCTGCCGCTACCGCCGCCGCGGCCGCCGCCGCACACGCCGCTGCTACCGCCGCCGCCGCCCACGCCGCCGCCGCCGCGGCGCACGCGCGGCCGCACCGGCTCCGCGTGCGGCTGGCGGGCGCGCTCGGCGAGCTGCTGGGCCACGACGTGGTGCACGAGGACGAGGTGCTGGCCAAGTTGGTAGGGTGCCGTGTATGGTGCAGCGAAAGCCTGAACCCGTGTAGAAATGCGCGTTGGTTCAGCGCTTCAAACTCAAGTACTTTCGTACGATACACTGCATTGTGGACCCGACGCTGCACCTCCACAGCCTCCTCCTCAATGCGCTGATGGTATTTATGCCTCCTGGTGCACTGCTGTCCTTGCAATACACTGTTTTCTCTTTTTTCTTTCCTCAATGCGCCTCACCTCACCGCGTACGAGACGCTTCTCGTTGACACCGTCCACCCGCTCGACCTCACTGTCTAATTGTCATGTCAAACACGTTCAACGTTTGCTTTGGATTCCAACCTGAGACCCTTTGAGCTGGGGGCGCTCACCCTGGACACGTTGTGGGAGAAGGGGATGGTCACTTACCCGTCGCCGTGTCTACACGGTAGGGCAGTGCAGGTTGACAGTATCAAAGCCCGTGTTGAAAGCGCCAATGGTTTCAGCGCTTGAAACTAAACTGTGATGAACTGCTTTCAAGTTTTGCATTCAGTTTCAACTTGCGCCGCTTCTACACGGGGTGCATGACCGCGACATGCCTTCGCTCCCAGCGCCGCCCCCCTCGCCGCCGCCGCCGCCGCTGCCGCCGCCGCCGCCGCCGCCGCCGCCGCCGCCGGCTCCGCCGCCTCCCAGTCCACCCCCACCGCAATTCCCCCCGCCGCCGCCGCCGCAAAAAGGCGACCCTCCTTTTTCGTTGGTGCTGCATCTACTCGGGGTGCCCGTCCTCCTGCAGAAGGACATTCTGCCGTTACTGGGGCCCACGGACCTCTCGTCACTCGCGGTATGGCCTGCCAGCTGTTGCCCGCCACGTCATCGACACGAGTTTTGAACCCTCGTTTCTTGAATTCATTGGGGTTCAGCGGCGTCCTATAAAGTGTGGAGTACCCGAGGTTCCTCTCAACCTCACTGTTGGCTCATGAAGCACCACCCATATACAGGGGTCATATAGGGGTCGTATAGGGGTCATACACGGGTCATACATGGGCCCTGCACAGGTCATATACGGGTCATATACGGTAATGTAGGGGTCATGAAGGGGTCACATAGGGGTTATATTGGTGTGTGAGGCTCTCGCTCGCGTTGGTGGGG
>Ga0307489_10000681_pt1 | contig 21224 bp, 33 predicted proteins | sample SB12metaG_FD_202247 | JGI IMG/M metagenome (GOLD analysis project Ga0307489, IMG submission 202247) | Sea-ice brine microbial communities from Beaufort Sea near Barrow, Alaska, United States - SB 1.2 | ecosystem: Environmental > Aquatic > Marine > Coastal | place: USA: Alaska | collected... | reverse complement strand
TACAAGTCTGGCAATAAATCACAATGTAGTCACAAACACACACAGGGCTTCTTTAGCATAACACGTCTGACAGTCAACATAATGTAGAAACGAAACCATAAGGGATGCGCTACTAGGTAGCATGTAAAAAGTCATGTAATAGATAGCGTAGCTCCGGATCCAAACCCGGTTCATGCCTCCTGCCCCCGCAATCCGTGATTCATGTCAGCGCCGGGTGCAGGTGTGGTATCGAAGGATGCCGTCCGACCAAGTGTCCAAGTGGTCAACGAAGGAAATAAAATGTATTTCCCCACACTTCTTCATATTTATTGGCGGGTGGCGGGCACCCTTTGCTTGGGTCGGCGCGCGATGGCGAACAAGCTGATGATGTACGGGATCATCGCGATGCTGCTGGGGGCCATCGGTATCATCGCCTACTTCAAGCTCATCAAAAAAGACAAAGACTAAATGATGAGAGGGAGGCGGCGGGTGGGAGGGGGGAGAGAGGGAGGTGGGGAGCAGGGAGGGGGGGAGAGCAGTCAGGGGAGCCAGCGGAGAGAGGGGAGACCGGGAAGACAGTGGAGAGAGGGGAGAAAGGGGCATAGAGTGGAGGAGGAGAGTGAGGGGAAAGAGAAAGGGGTGTGGGGGGGGGGGGAGTAACTAAATAGACATACGTCTTGAGCCGCGCGCGACGTCGACGTTGTACACTAACACTGCTGTAGATGGCTTTTTAAAACGAAGTATCATATCCGGAAATGCATCCACCAACGAACAATCGAGCTACAGTCCGAGTGCGCTAAAGCAAGTGAGGTGCGACCAGTGCCTCCCCGCAAAAATATGTTGAGGACTAGCGCCTGCCTGCAAAAATTGTTCAGCATCTTTCATGGCTCTCATGTTGATTATCTGGAGCGTTATAGGTTGAGCATGTGATGTATCTTCCACAGCTGTCATCACAGGCGCCCCCCCAGCCCCGCCTTCTCCTCATCGCTGAGAAGCGGCGATGGCGGTGGCCATTGACCCCCGCTATCATCCCAGTAATCCTCCGTGCGCGACACAAGGTATATCCGCCCCGTCGCCACCCGCCGCCACCGGCTCGCCTCGTTGTAGCGGCGCAAGTTGAAATTGAAAGCATAAATTGAAAGCATGCTTTAGTGTAAAGCGCTGAACCTAAAGCGCTGAACCCATTGGCGCTTTCAACACGGGGATTGATACTGCCAACCTGCACCGCCGTGCCTCGTTCCGTTTGATGCGGGCGTTGAACACGATGCCCCGCTCGCTAGAGCCTGGCAAATATTGCTCGCCGCGTCATGTGACGTCTCAGGGCAAACGTCCTAGACCCCACCTTCATCCAATTCCCGTCATACCAAATGTGCCATGCTTGGCACGATTTGAGTAGTGAGGAGGGCGCCCGGGTGCTTAATTCAATAAACAAGGGCCTACAAAATGTGGATGATGACGTGGCGGGAAACATCTACCAGGCCCCACCGCCCGCACACGTGGCACTCGGTGGTGTGTCGCACCTCAGGTCTGTTGGCGTCGAGAAATGCATATACTTTTTCAGCGCAGTTCGGACAGTCCCCCGTCATCGCCACCGTGTTGCCTTCTCCCAAGGCTGAATATTTTTTCCAGCTTGACTGCGCCAGAAAGATGCCGAGGAGACCGAGCACTGGGAGATGTGGGAAGGCGCCTTTGTCCCCCGTCCCCGTCCCCGATCCCGCTCCCGCCGCCGCCGCCGCCCCGCCGGCAGCCCCCGCTGCTGCCGCCGCCACCGCTGCCGCCGCGCCGTCGACATGCCCAAACAGCCCCGCGCGAATCGCCTCCTCAAAGTCGAAGGCGATGAGGAACGAGCCGAACAGAAAGAAGCCCAGCCAAATCCCCGCCAACGCGTTCATCTGCGCCTCACAGCAGGGTCCTTGAAATTCACCACTCGAACCGAGTTCAGGGCATGACTGACGGGGTATGGGTACCCTCTGGGTGAATGGGCATACATTCATACAAACGAGCGGACTCGGTTTTGTCGATTCAACGTCAGTCGAGTGCCTGCAGGGTGAATGCTCATACAGACCAGCCCGCGCAGAGAACAAGGAGGAGGAGAAGGAGGAGGAGGAGGAAGAGGAGGAGGAGGAGGAAGAGGAGGAGGAGGAGGAGGAGGAGGAGGAGGAGGAGGAGGAGGAGGAGGAGGAGGAGGAGGAGGAGGAGGAGGAGGAGGAGGAGGAGGGGGAGGAGGAGGAGGAGGAGGAGGAGGAGTATGAGATTCAACGTCGGTCTCAAGTGCGTGTTCCCACAACCCCCCTGCCTCGTCCGTCTCGGCGTCGCTGTACACGCGCATGTCGCGGCGGCTGCAGCGCGGGTACTTCTTCACGATGTCCGACCCCAGCAGCAGGGGCTTACACTCGTGCACTTCTCAGCTCAGCGTGAGCACTTTTCGTAGGATAGGCTGGGTGGCGTCAGTGTGTCAGTGACAAAAACGACTGAGGTTGAGCTGAAAAGTGGACGAGTGTAAGCCCCTGCCCAGCAGCCGCAGCCGCTCCTCCACGCGGTCGAACATGGCATCGTCGAAATGTACCGGCGTAAGTTGCAAATGAAATCAACGTTAGAAACCGGCTCATCAAATATAGGCTTCAAACGCTGCAACCAAGCGGTCACACCGGGGTCAACCTGGGGGGTCAACCTGCACCGTCCTACCCACCACGGGCTGCCCGCTGAAGTACGTGTTCTTGGCCTGCGCCCAAGGCCTTCCACACATTCGCTCCCTCCGATGAGTTATCCATCTGAATACCAATGCACGACTACATAGATGAAGGTACTGGTATACATCTACGTCTGCGCATTTTTACAGGGCTCCGCTGAGAGTACCACATCCTTACTCAGCTTCATACATTTGAGATATTTTGTCCCAAAAACTATTTCGTAGTTACCTCGAAGACACTCACGTTGGGCAACCGCGGGAACCATGCACAAGTACGGCCCTACCTGTACGTACAACGTCTCCAGCTCGGCCAGGTTACTCGACCCCAGCGGTGGCAACCGGATGCAACTTGGGCCGTCGATGCCCACCCCGTCCCACATCCCCATCGCTTCCATGTCGTACTTGCCCCCGACCCACGTCTCGCTGTAGGAATCCGAGGGGCCACCCTTGGACTTCCCTTTGCTCTTCCGCCCGGCGTTGGAGCCGGCTGCGGCATCGCGTCCGGTTCCTCCGGCGGAGTCGGAGGCGGCGGCGCGCGGGTCGATGCTTGAGCGGCGCCGTGTCCAGTGGCGATGGCGGAGGTGGCCATGTTTCACACCGATGCCGTTGCTGCCGCGCGGGGACTGGCCGCCGCGCGCGGCCGTCGCCGCCGCCGACGCGACCGGCAACGACATAAGCGTGGGAGGCACCTTCCTTCGCACCAGTGCGTCCTTGCGCAGTGTGCCGGCGAGGACCGCGCAGAAGAGTGAGAGGTGGAGAAGTACCCAGGCGCGCGGTTGAGAAGAGAGGATATTTTTTTCTTGAGAGGTGCCGCTTTCAACACGTGGCGGCTTCGATACCAGCCAGCAGCTCAGACGCGCTCCGCGCTACTCAGCGAAAGGAACCCTCCGATTTGCACGCGATCCCCGGGAACGCTGGTGCGCGGACACAACGTTGCACGGCGGCCGTCATGAAGCTCGTCAAGTTCCTGCAAAAGCTCAGCAACGAGACGGCCACGGTCGAGCTGAAGAATGGGACGGTCGTGCACGGCACCATCCTCGGTAACCACCCAACGACTCCACATCTGCTCCCGCGAAAACTTTTTCCCGCTGAGCGGGCGATGACCGGCTCGTGCATCGTGAGACGGATCTGACGAGGGTTCGCGCGCGCTCGAGGTATCGTGCGCACGGGAGCGTTGTCGAGGGAACACTCTGTCGAGTTGGGTTGATTCCCGCGAGTCGCGCCCGCCGCTGCTCTCAAAAAACAATCTCCGCCGCGTTTCTCTACTTCACGTGAGGGGCCCACAAAAATGTAAGGGGAGATCGCAACAGGAGTGGGGAGCGGGGGAGTGGGAGAGGCAGGAGTAGCGAGCGGGCTGTGGGCACTGAGGGATAGTGGCACTTGGGGAGCGGGTGCGGGAGAGCGGGGAGCGGGGGGATGCTCGAGAGGGGCGATCACATTAGTGGGGAAGGGGACTGGGAGGGGCTCGAGATTTGCTTTGCACATCTTGAGCTGCAGCGCCCCTTGCAGCCCCCTTCCATCTGCTCGCTTCCTCTCCCTGCCCCCCGACCGCGGACGTCAAGCACCACGCACGGCGTCAGCGCTCGGCTGTCAGCATCCCCTATGCTGCATGTCCTGGTTGGTTGTGGTTACGGCACGGACTCGACCCCCTGTGATCAATCAGCTCAACCTGCTCCGACCCCTTCCGCGAAAAAGACCAATCTAAACACACCACAGGAACCTGGTACACGAGACTAAACACACACCTCCATTGCTTGCACGTGTGCGCAGGTGTGGACATCAGCATGAACACACACCTGAAGAACGTGAAGCTGACGTTGAAGGGGAAGAACCCGGTCACCATGGACCACCTGTCCGTCCGCGGGAACAACATCCGGTAGGGACAGGCAGATCTGGCTCGCCGCTCTCAAGATTGCATTTCCCCCACTCTGCCCTAGCTTCCCCCTCTTCCCTCCCCCCTCCGCTTCCCAAACGAGGGTTCGAAGCGCGTATCGATAGCGGGAAGGGCGATACATGCCAGACTCTCACATCAGGTACTACCTGCTGCCCGACTCGCTGAACTTGGATACGCTTCTGGTGGATGACACGCCTAAGATCAAGGCGAAGCCGGGGGCTAAGGGTGGGCTGGGGGGCCGGGGCACCGGGAGGGGGCCGGCGGGCCGGGGGCGGGGCCGCGGCCGCGGCCGTGGCCGGGCGTAAGCGTCGTGGCTGCTCAGGGTCGCAACGCGGCGTCGAGATGGTCATCAGCGTGCCGCGTATGGATCGTGGCTTGGAGAGATCGCCGCATGGGGGAGGAGAGATCAGATCGGGCGGAAAGATCGCGAACTCGTGGGGCGGGGAAGATTATTATATGCAAAGGCAGGCGGGTTGATTGTCTGGAAGCTCCGGGGCAACATGCTGAAAGGTGTCGTCGAGCCGGCGTGCTCGTGGCGCAGCGGGCGGGCGGGCAGTTTGCACTTGTTTGGCGGCCGTGGGCATGCAAGGGGAAGGCGGCACGTGGGATGCGGCGGTGTATGTGAAACTGTCGCTGCTCCCGTGATCTTGCTCCCGTGATCTAGCGTCGCGCCACCGATAAGCGGTGGTGCGTTGTGTTAGGCGTTCCTTAGGACGCAACAGAATCAGAATTTTATTGCCATTTTACTAGTTTACAAAAAGAACGAAAACTTTAGGTTTTCGGCTCAGCGGCTCACGCACGGCAAAGCAAGCGCGCAGTACCCAGCCGCACAGAGGTGTACTAATATGAAGCAGCCCTATACTCCTCATCCCAGACTGCCACAGACTTACGGTCACTGTATTGGCGTACTGACCCCACAGCTAATATTGGCTGCGCATACAAAACTCTCCCGTCCCACCTCGTCCTTCAAGGTCACATCGCTCACTCGTACATCGAAAACTGTAACCGATCACATCACTTTGGCACGCTCGGTAAGGTGGTTTGCCCGCTCTTCGCCGCGGCGCCTCCCACCATCTTCGTGAACTTCTCCAACCCGCCGCTCAGGCCCGCGCCCACCCTGGATGTAGTGGCGCAAGTTGAATTTGAAAGCAAAACTCGAAAGCAGTTTATCACATTCTAGTTTCGAAAGCGCTGAAACCAGGCGCTATCAACAGAGTACTCGTAGCACGTGATAATATTACAGAGCAACACACACACACTGGCGTTGAGTTACACACGCTATCGCCGATGCTGTCTTACTCCGTGTGTGCAAATACGGGTTTCAACCTGCACCGCCCTACCTGGAGCTCACGTTGTTCTTCTTCTCGAAGTCCGCCGCTGCGGCGTATGACGAGCTCGCCGCTGCCGACACCTTCTGACTGATGGAGTACTTCTGATTCACTTCCTTCGCCGGAGCCCAGGGCCCCACACGGAGACCCGCTTCCACCTGAACTCGGGCGTCTCTTGAGGTGCTAAGCGGTGATAATTGCCACGTCATAACCGCAGACTGAGAGCATCATGCCGCCCTTCTCTCCCAGATTTTGTGAGAGAATGGCACCAGAGCCCTTGATTCAATTTACGATTTACCGATAGCTCCAATCATTAGACCCCTATACCACCTTTCAATATCCCCCCATACAGCACCATGGGGACCAGGTGGTGATAACTGCCAGTGGTTTCAAGGACACAACCGCAGCCTGAGAGCACGGTCTGACAGCTGTGAAGGCTGGCGGTTGAGCAGAGAAGGGAAGTAAGGTGGCGCCCTGCCTTGGCCACGGAGGCCTCTCCCGCCTGCCACACCTTCCCCGTGATGTTGTGCTGCGTGTTGAACTTCTGCGCGGCGGTGGCGCCGGACGCCGCGGCGGTGCCCGTGGAGCGCGCCGCCTCACCATAGCTGTCTGACCGTACATGAGGGTCCGACCGTGCAGGAGGTCGTTGAGAGCGAGTACTCGAAACGAGATCGGTGCATGTCTTACCCCGAGGTCCCTTCAAGGTGAATGCTCATACAAACGTGCGGAGGAGGAGGAGATTCAACGTCGGTCGAGTGCTTGTTCTGAGGCTTAAAGTCGTCCACGTTTCGGCAGTGCCAGAGCTGTTTAGTTCACTGAAACTGCCTAACGTATCCCTCAGAAAATCTTTCGTTGAGCTGAAAAGTGGACGAGTATTCAACTTCGGTCGAGTGTGTGTTTTCAATAAGCCCCCTTGCTCCTGCCGTGTTGTGGCATATGCTCCGGCACCAGCCATCGCCACCGCGGTCATGGGGCCCATCAGTAGGGCCTGGCCACCCGTTGCCGCACTGTTGGTTCATGGGGTACCGGTGTACCCGTAAACTACACACTCGCCGCGTCCTGGAGGGAGGAGGGAGGAGGAGGGAGGGAACGAGTGGCGTGAAGCCCAGCCAGGGGCTTACACTCGTCCACGTTGCTGGCTCACCTGCAGTACTTTCTGAGGGATACGCTGGGTCGTTGCAGGACATCAGTGACGAAAAGCCTCAGGTTGACCTGAGAAGTGGACGAGTGGAAGCCCCTGGGCCCCGCCCATTAGCATGAACCCCGCGGTGGCGCCCACGGCCGCGGCACCCGCCATTGTACTGTACCCCCCCGCCGCAGGGCCCGGCAGAAACTGCTTGCCGCGTCATAAGACGCCATTGGACTCAAGGACCGAGGGTACAGAATCCGTTGAATAACGTGGAGAGCAATATTTGCTGGGTCCTACCCCGCGGTGGCCACCGCCTTCTGGCCCTGCTGCGCCATGTTGGCGCCCTGCTGCGCCAGCTGTGCGCCGCCGAGTACCGTCCGACACACTTTTATCACCGATCTCTTCCGGAGGAGGCTGGTATGCAATAGCTGATTTCCTTTATACACTCACACAATCACACACCGCCTCAGCTGTGGGTTTCTTGTCACTGCAACGCTTCAGTCATCACCCTTAGCACCCTTGTCACCCGCGTACCTCAAAGGTGCTCCAGTTAGGCTGACAAGGGGACGAGTTCAAAGGTGCTCCTGTTGAGCTGCCATTAAGACGAGTTCGCTATACGGCCAGGGGATGTCGCTTGTGATTGGTGGCTTGGTTACGTTTCGTTTAGTCTCTTTTCGTTTGGTTTTGTCTCGTCTTGTTTGGCAAGCCGGAGCAGTGCAAGTTCAGATTGGTTTTCCCAATGCAATGTGCGGGTATCCTGCCACTGGCCATGGACTGCATCTTCTAGGCTCGACGTAAACACATTTTGTTGGAGATTCGGGGTGGTGTCAGGTAGAAAACGGCTCAGGTTGAGCTGAATAGCGGACAACTGTAAGCCCCTCGGTGCCCTGCCACTAGCCATGGACTGCATTTTCTCCGCCTGCATCTTCTGCGAGAGTGCCGCCACGCGCGCGCGGTACTCCGCAGCCTTCGCGCGCATCTCCGCAGCCTCAGACTTGTCAGCGGAGCGCGCGGCGTTGTCTAGTTCGGCCGGGGCAGAGGGCCCTGCATGTGTGCTCGTGCTCGCCGCGTCATTTACCGCGTGTTGGACACTCATTTCTTGAGCTAACTGGCAATCCTATGACGTGGCGAGTACGAGCACTATCCGCAAGGATGTGGCCTCCAACGAACCTGGAACCCCCGTTTTTCTTGAGCTGAATGGGATCATATGTCGTGGCGAGCAATATCGGCCAGGCCCTGTCATCTACCGCGTCATGAACCCTCGTTTCCTATTTTAATGGCATCCTATGACGTGGCGAGCATTAACTGCCAGAACTTGTCAAGTCAGGCACCGCGTCTTTTTCGTCTTGCACCCTCGTGAGTTGAGTCAAATGGCATCCTCGACTGGGCGAGCACGAGCACTATCGGCCAGGCCCTACCGCGGCGCGGTTGTACAGCTCGCTCGCGCGGGTGGCGTCCCCGTTGACATCCCAGTGGACGGCCTCCGTCGCGAGGTCGATGGCTGCTTGACACGGCATGGTGTGCCGGAGCGGAGTGCGGAGGTGGGGAGTGGGGGGGACGCGCGGTGGGGGCCGCGGAGGTGCCGAGGGGAGCGTGGAGGAGGAAGGAGGAGGAGGGAGGGGTGAAGGAGGGGAGAGAGGAGAGGGAGGGAGGATGCAGGGGCGAGGGAGGGCCCGGTGGAAGAAGTCTAGGGGTGCGAGGGACGGGGGAGGCGGCTTGCGCTCGTGAAGGTGTGGAGGCGAGGGGTGCACAAGCGAGGGCACACGCTCCCGCCTCGCTCGGCACCCCGCGGCTATTTTTTCTTGGTTGGTGATTCGCTCGAATCGAACTATCGAAGTTGACAAACCCTAAAACCACATATCCTCTTTAAACCCTAAACCCGAACCGGCGCCCGCGCCGTGACGAGGCAGTCGGCCCAAAAAGCCGAAGTGGCCACGGTGACTGTGCCTACAAACGGCTCAACGCACCAGGCCGGCACTCGCGCCAGCGCCGGCGCGTGTACGAGCTGCAGTATTGCCTCGCGTGTGTGGCGCTAGCTAGCTAGGGCATCGAGCCCCGCGACGCGAACCGCCCGTTCGCGGGCGGAAGACTCTCACCACATTTTAGTCATTTCCCAGCTGTGTCGTTGCCGTCGAGCGCACGGGCAGGATGTTATTCGGGGAGCGGACGCCAGGCGCGGGTGAGGCGAGAGTGGATGCCGCACGCGTTACCACATCGGATGCCAAACCCGTACCCCATGCCAAGGAGGCCTCGCGGAAGACGCGTAAGTCCAAGGCGGGAGCCTCCAGCGGGAGCAGCAAAGAAATCAAAGAGGCTGAGGCAGCCCGAGCAGCGAAGGCAGGGCCGGGCCTCATGCAGTGCCCCCTTTCCAGTCGTAATGTACCGGCACACACGGAGATACGGCGTCCCGGCTTCATTCATAGTGTAGCGGCACACGTCAGGGCCGGCGTCGCCCTTTGAGTTGTACTCGTAGCGTACCGGAACACAACAGGTCCTCACACGCCGTCCCCCTTTCATTCGTTCTTCACAGTGTAACGGCACACGTCCAGTCATAGTGTACCGGCGTCCCCCTCTCAGCCATTGCGTACACACGTCGAGGCACAGCGTCGCGTTCCAGCTCACCTACCAGGTGCCGTCACTGCAGCCGTCACTGGTCACGCTGTGGGCTGTCACGTCATAGTAGCTGTGGTTTCATCCCTGAAATCCACACTCGACTTCTCACCGTTTGGTAGCCAGAAGACGCTGCAGTTGAGCTTCTGAGTCCACTTTCCAGCCGTCTCAGCTGTGGTCAGGTCAGCTCAGCTGCCAGCCGTGACTGCTGTGGTGGCTGCGGAGCTGCAGTTTTGTCCCTGGAACCACACTCGCTTTAGTTATGCATTCTTGGTGCCTCGGCGAAGCTCAAGTTGAGCTCCACGGAAACGGGTGGCAAAGCAGGGAGGCGGGTGTGGCGAGTGTGTACGGGTACACCGGTGCACTTTGAGCCAACAATCGGGCAACGAGTGGCCGGGCCAGGCAGGAAGATGAGTGGGCAGGCCAGGGAGGCGGATGCTGCGAGTGTGAACTGGTACACAGGTACACCATGAGTAAACAGTCGGGGCACCAGTGTAAGGCCAGGGAGGCGGAAGAGGCGAGTGTGTACGGTTACACCGGTACACTATGAGTAAACAGTCAGGCAACGATTGCGAGGCGCTACAACAAGGCCAAGGCGAGTGCCAGAGAGAAACATGCCAAGAAGCTCGCGGAGGAGGCAGGGCCTGGTTACTCCTTCCTGGCTGTTTGCTCATAGAGCACCGGTGTGCCCATACGCACTCGCCGCATCCTCCTTCCTCCCTGGCCTGCCACGGCACCCCCCTTTTCAGCTCAACTGCCAGCCGCCACACCTGTGGTTAGCTGTGGTTACATTATCTCACTGAAGCCACTCGAGTCATCCCAACGTAAACCATCAAAAGGTGCCCGAGTTGCGCTGAAACGGAAACCAACTATGGCCCACCGCTAGCCGCCACAGCTGTGGTAGTGTCTCTGAAACGTAATTCCTCAAAGGTGGCTCACACTCAAGCTGAGGTGAGAGGCAACCAGCGGCCTTGCCCACTCTAAGGGGCTCAGGTGCCAATTACAGAGGGGTCAGGTGCCCATTATAGGGGGATCAGGCGCCCATCATTGGGGGGTCAGGCGCCCATTGTCGGGGGGTCAGGCGCCCATCGTAGGGGGTCAAGGTGCCCATTATAGGGGGGTCAGGTGCCCATCATAGGGGGCTCAGGTGCCCATCATAGGGGGTTCAGGTGCCCATCACAGGGGGGTCAGGTGCCTACAATAGGGGGGTCAGGTGCCCAATTATAAAAGGCAACCGGCGGGCGGGCCCTGGTCAGAGGAGAGGTCGGCGACGAAGGCGGCGGAGGAGATATCACTGGTGATGCGGCACCGCCTGGGGGCAGGGGGTTTCACTCGTCCACTTTTCAGCTCAACCCAAGCCGCTTTTGTTGTTAACGCCACCCAAGGCACCCAGTGTATCCCAACAAAGGTGCTCACGTTGAGCCGAAAAGTGGACGAGCGTAAGCCCCTGCCTGGGGGTCGCCTTGCTCGAGGAGGCCGTGGACCACAAGCGGAAGTGCCGCCGCGTCGCCAGCCTGCTCGCCAAGGTGCGGCGGTGCAGCTTGACACCAGGGGCTTACACTGGTCCACTTCTCAGCTCAACCTTATCCATTTTTGTCACCGTGACTCCTTGTGTCAACCGACGTATCCCACAAACAGCTCTTAGGTGCGGCCGAAAAGTGGACGAGTGTAGCCCCTCGGTTGAAACTATCAAAACCCGCGTTCAAAGCGCCTACGGTTTCTGCAATCAACGCTTGAAACTGGAAAACGATGAACCGCTTTCAAATTTCGAGTTCAGAATCAAGTTGCGGCGCTATAACGAGGCGCTGGTGCAGCGCGCCGTGGACAATGCGCCGGTGGCGGAGAGCCTCGGCGAGTGGTGCGCGGTGCTGCGCACAGTGCGGCACGAGGTAGGGGGGGTTACTGACAACAAGCACTCGACGGACGTTGGATGTCCTCCTCCTCCTCCTCGCATCCCTCTGAGGTTTCACCCTGAAGGTAAGTCATGCGGGCGCGTCCGAACTCGGTTCGAGTGCTTGCTCTCAGTGACCCTGCTGCTGGGCGATGGACCACAGCGAGGACGCGACGCGCGAGGACCGCGAGGACGCCGCGCGAAAGATGTGGCGCTACGCTGCGGACCCGGTGGGCAAGGAGGCATTCGAGGACGACCGCACGCTGGAGGTGGGGGCTTACAGTCGTCCACATCTCAGCTCAACCTGAGCCAGTTTTGGTCATTGAAGCCACAGTTAGCGTCCATTTCCCAGCACAACCTGCGCAATTTCGGGACAGGAACACACAACCTAGCACATAAAAAGTACTAACGACAAACTTAAACGTGGAGGTGTGCAGCCCACAAAAGGTGCTTACATTGAGCTGAGAAGTGGACCAGTGTAAGCCCCAGGCTGGAGGTGGTGATGCGGATGCTACTGGAGGTGGATCGGGAGAAACTCTGGGCCGCGGTCGGCCGGCACGAGCGCTCCCCCTCGCTGCTTTCCATGGCGACGTTGGACGATGACGGGCTGCCGATTCTGCAAATGCAGCAGGCGGCGCAGCCCGGGGTGCCATCGAAAGCCCCTTGGACGATATTGGAGGAGGATGAGGAGGAGGAAGAGGAGGAGGAGGAGGATGATGAGAAGGAGGAGGGGGAGGAGGAGGAAGAGGAGGATGAGGGGGAGGAGGAGGGGGAGGAGGAGGGGGAGGGGGAAGAGGAGGCGATTCAACTTCGGCGTCAGGCGCCGCGGTCGAAGTGGCACTTCGAACACCACTTCGAACGCCACTCGAGCACCACTTCCTCACCTGATCTCGCCGACGCCTCCCCCCGCGTCTCTGCCATCAACGCCGCCGCCGCCGCCGCCGCCGCCACCGCCGCCGCCGCCGCCGCCGCCATCGACGCCACCGCCGCCGTCGCCGCCGCCGCCCGCTCCCAAGCTGCCATAGACGCCGCCGCTGCCACCGCCGCCGCCGCCGCCGCTGCCCACGCCGCCCGCCTCGCCACCCACGCCGCTTTCGCCGTCGCAACCAACTCCGTCAATGTATGGCGGTGCAGGTTGAAAGCATCACAACCCATATTAAAAGCACCTGCAACCAAACGCTTCAAACTAACACATTTAAAACTGGTTTTAAATGTGCTTCAATTCTGCTTTCAATTTCAACTTGGGCCGTTACATCAAGGACTTTGTATACACCGCCGCCGCCGCCGACACCGGTGTCAAAGCGCCGGCGCGCCCTTCCTCTTTCTTCCGCCATGACCACAAAGACGACTTTGGAGTGGGGGCGGTGGGAGTGGAGTGCGCGCTCAACATCATGTGGCAGCTCGTCACCCTCGAGGTGAGGCAGTGCAGGTTGACCCTATACAACCCAAGTTGAAAACGCCTGGAACTAAGCGCTTGAAACCATACTATGCTGAACCGCCTTCAAAACATGCTTTCAAATTCAACTCGCGCCGCTACATCGAGGTTCCCCGCACGTGGTTCATAGAGAACGGCGCCCTGGAGGTGATTCTCACTTTGCTTTGGGCGGAGGGCAAGGGGCCCAACGTGCTGCCCACATGGTTCTCCCGACCCGCCCTCGCGCTTTTGGCGGCGTGCGCTCGGTTGCCCGAGGTCAGGCGGTGCAAGTTGAAAGCCGTGTTGAAAGCGCCTGATTTCAGCGCTGGTGACTATGATACGATGAACTGCATTTTTTCTTTGCTACCAATTTGATCTTGCGCCACTAGGGTTTACGCTTGCTTAAGCACGATACACTGCCTAATAATTGCTTTCGATTTCAACTTTCGGCAGCACACTGAGGGGCGGTCCCGGATGCTGAAGCCGCCGGGGGCGGCCGTGGAGGTGTTCACGGCGCGGTCGTATCGGTGCTCTGTGGTGCCTGTGACCGAGGCCTCCCCTGGCGGCAGGGGAAGCAGCGGTGGGGGGATAGGCGACGCCAGCCCACGCATGTCGAGGATGAGCGGTAGGGTCAGCAGCGTCGGCGCAGGGTCAAGCGGCAGGGTCAGCAGTGGTGTGAGCGTGGGTCACCGCGACTCAGACGTGGGCGTTGGCCCTCGGCACTCCAGGCTGGGTAGCAGCGGGCAGTCTGTGACCGCGGGTCATCAGGACTCCCCTGGCGGCCGGGCGAGCAGCGGGGGCGTGGGGGGAGGTGGCGACTCCAGCCCCAGGATGTCGAGGCTGAGCGGTAGGGACAGCAGCGTTGGCGCAGAGTCAAGCGGCAGGGTCAGCAGCAGCAGCGTCGGGTTCAGCGGCGGGTTGGGGGGCGCCAGCCCGAGCCTGTCCCGGCTGAGTGGAAGGGTCAGCAGCGTCGGCGCAGGGTCAAGCGGCAGGGTCAGCAACGGCGGCGGCGGGGTCAGAAGCAGCGCCGGCCGGGTTAGCAGATTCTCTGCTGGGGACGCTTCCACGTTTCTTCTCAGGCTGCAGAGAGAAGTACAGGAGATGGATGACGTAAACGAGGAGGACGAGGACGAGGACGAGGTAAGATGGTGCAGGCTGACAGTGTCAAAACCCGTGTTGAAAGCGCCCAAGGTTTCACCAATAGGAACCTAAAATACGATGAAACGCTTGAAACCTTTGTTTCATTTTTCAAATTGCGTCACTACGACGTGGAGGAGGAGGAGGAGGAGGACGAGGAGGAGGACGAGGACGATCGGGGGTCTATAGACCTGGACGATACATGGCAACCCCCACCCAAGGCTATATGGGACGTGGTCATGGAGGTAGGACCGGGGGCTTCCACTCGTCCAATTCTCAGCTCAACCTAAGCCGTTTTGGTCAACGAGCCGTTTTGTGTCTACGTGAGCTGTACTCGTATATGACGTGGCGAGCGGGGTTTGTTCACTTGGCCGTATGCGGCGGTGGCGATGTGGCCAGAGCACCGCGCCCCGCCGCCGCCGCCCCCCGCTCCCGTGCCCGCCTATCCCAAGAAAGTCGTTCCTGAAAATCCGCAACAACGCCGCGCCGCCGCCGCTGCCGCCACCGCTGCCGCCGACGGCGACGGCTCTGACGACGAAGATGATCTCCACAACAACGATGCGAAGCGCGTTCAGTCCACGGCAGACTTCGGCGCCGACATTCTTGTAAGGGTCTTAAACACCTGATAAGTGTTTATCACGTCATCCACCCTATTTAATTTAAACCCATTTTTTCATGAGTACAATGGCATTCTTGATGTTGCAAGCGTTATTCGGTGTCTGTCGTTCCTTGAGTTACTGTCATCATTGACGTGGCGAGCATTATCCCGTTTCTGTCCCTGATTTCTGGTAAGTCTGTTGTGTCACGAGCCGGAGGCGCGCTCGCATTTCGCCCGCATGCCCGCTGCGCGGCAGGCGGGGACTTACACTCGTTCCATGACTGTGTTCTGGTAGTGTGCGGGTGTACCTGTACCCACTTGCCGCCTCCTCCGCCATGGCCTTACACTAGTTCACTTGTTAGCTGAAGCGGGAACTACGGTTCTGGCCCTACGGACAGACGCTGTACAAGATGATGTGCCCGCCGTCGCGCCCCGTGTCCCGCCGCGCGGGAGCCGAGGCGCTGGGGGCGTTGGCGGCGTCAGACGAGGCGGGGACGCCACGTCATATCACACCATTCTTTTCTGCCGTGTCACATCATCCAACACACTCTCGTTGAATGTCGATTGCTCAGTCGGGTTTGGTATTAGATGGAAGCTTTCCGACCAATCGAAACACTCCAATGCAAGCGAGCATATTCACCTGGCCCTAGTACGAGACGTGGGCGGCGCTGCACGCGGGCGGGGACGACTCATTATTCAGCGGGATGCGCCAGAAGGTCCCGGTGACGGTGCATTCCACGGCGAGCGGGCGGGTGCTGGCCGCGTCAGTGGTGCTGACCATCCGCCGCGCCGGGGCCGAGTACGACCGCATGCGTGAAGTCGAGGCCAAGGTGGAGGTAGGGCCTCACAGACAATTCCTGCCACGTCATCCTCCACAATGTAGACCCTTTACGGGGGGGTATTATTAAAAGGTGGTATAGCTGTCTAATGATTGGAGCTATCTGCAAATCGTACATGAAATCAAGGGCTCCGGTACCATGAATGTAGACCCTCGTTTCTTGAGTTGAGGGAATCACATGACGTGGCGAGTATCATGGGGCAGGCCCTACGTGGCGGCGTGGGCCGCGGAGGAACTGTACCTGCGAACGCGCATGGGCAAGAGTCCGCGGCCGCTGCCGGCGCACATGAAAGGTGAGTTGGACGACGCCCGCGCCATTGTGATGGCGCTGGCGGCGCCGCTGTGGACCGGCGCGCGCGCGCTGGCGGCGTCGCCGGAGCGCGCGGCGCTGCGCAGCGCTATGCCAGCGGTAGGGCCTGACCAAATGTTCCTTTGGAATTTCCTGTAATTCCCATTTCGAGTTCCCGAGCATTCTGCTTGAAATTCCCGGCAATGATCCGAAACATGCCCAAAGACTTGCCGCAACATGCCAGAAAACGCCGTTTGAAATGCATGACACGCTTCAAAATTGCAGACTTTCCAGAATGTACCCAGATTCCCGAGAAAGCGCCCAAAATTCCTGGAATATTCCGGAATTATGGAATTGCCTGAAACGCCTGAAGGAAATTCCGGCATGTTTGGTCGGGCCTTAGACGGCGGCGGCACTAGCGTTCCTGCTGCGCTTCACCGTGCGGCTGCTGCACGATTACGACAGCCGGCTTGCGGCGGCCTCGGGCGAACTAGCCACACTCGCCGCCGCGGCCGCTGCCGCAGCCGCCGACACGGCCGCAGCGTCACAGCGCCCTCGGTCCAGTTCCAGCTCACAGCCACGGTCGAGTACCAGCTCCACCGGGGCCGTGGAGGTCGGAAACGGGCATGCGCTGGACCCGGAACCGGATTCGGAATATTCCAGCGGACAGAACCTCCCCTCGGAGTTTGGCGTGGGCCAATCAAGCGGCGGCATGGCGGACGTGGCGGAGTTGCTGACGGCCGCGGTGGGCGCAGTGGGCGCGCTGTGCACGGCAGGGGCTTCCACTCGTCCACTTCTCGGATCAACGTAAGCGTTTTTGTGGGACGGGGGGTGTTTAGGGGATGTTTGGGGTTGTTTAGGGGGTGTTTAGGGGATATCTAGTGGGTGATCTAACGGGATCGTTATGGGTCATTTAATGGGGTCAGGGGATGTGGGAAAGCATTGAGGGGGTGTTTAGGGTGTATCGAGGGCGTATATTGAGTGTCATAAACAGCTCAGGTTGAGATGAGAAGTGGAGGAGTGTCAGCCCCTGTTGCACGGCCCCGTCCACCGTGGAGCGCCTCATGACCATCGAAGCGGATACCGTCGAGTCCCGCACCGGGGTAGGGCCTGACATATAGTAATCGCCACGTCATGTGATTCCATTCGACTCAGCAAGCGAGGGTCTAGAATGTGGATGATGACGTTGCAGGTACTAAATGTAAGGCCCTATATTGGGGGCAAGAAGTTTGCCTCGATGTGGAAAAAGAAAACGGGCATGGCGGGAGCGCAGTCGGGTGATCGGTCGATGGTGGAAGGGGGAGAGGCGTGGGCGGGGCTGGGGGTGGGGGCGGCGGCCGGAGTGGGGCCGGCGGCGGCGGCCGCGGCGACGGCGGCGGCGGCAGGGGCTTCCACTCGTCCATTTTTCAGCTCAACCTGAGCCTCTCTTTTTACTGAAACCTACTGAAATCACCCAGCTTGTCCCCCAAACAGTGCTCACGTCAAGTGGAAAAGTGCACGAGCCCCTGGGAGGCGGCGGCGCAGCGGCTATCCATTGGATCCGGCGGGTACCGGCGCCGCGTGTCGATGGCGGCGGCGGGGCATGCCGCGGTGGTGGCGGCCGCTGCCTTGGCCGCCGCGGTGGAGGAGGCCAACGCGCCTGTGGTCGGGCGGTGCATGTTGACTGGTTTAATCCCGTGATAAAAGCGCCTGGAATGAGGTGCTCGAAACAAAAATATGACAAATCTCTTAAAGAAATGCCTTCAGTTTCAACTTGCGGCGCTAAACCGTGGACATGTGGGCGGGCGCGCACCGCCTGTTACTGCCTGCCGCACTTCACCTCCTAGCCACACACCCAGCGGCATCCCAACAAGTGAGGCAGCTCGTGTCCGGCGCCGCCGCCGCTGTGGCGGCGCATACCGTAAACAACGATGGAGATGAATCGATGGGAGGTGAATCGGCGGCAGCTCGCCCATTGGAAGCTGAATCGTCGGGAGCTCAACCTGCCACGCCTGGAAACATCTCTCGTGCTGATGAGCTGTATCATCTTCGATTCGGAAAACAGGATGAACCGTCAGGTGCCCACCCTGCCCCTGCCGCCGCCCCCGCCGCCGCCGCCGCCCCCGCCCCCGACGGCGAATCGTCGCGAGCCCACCTCGGCGCGGCCAGCGGAGGTGAATCGACAGGAGACCGCGCAGCCCGCGCCCATGAAGCTGAATCGTCAGGCGGCGGAAGCGGCGGAAGCGGCGGAGGCGGCGGCGGGAAGCCCTCCAAGGTCGAGCTTGACGAGGCAGGGGAGTTATCGAGAACAAGCACTCGACCTGCGTTGACTCTCCTCCTCCTCCTCCTCCTCCTCGTGTATGTATGCGCACTCACCCTGAATGTGAGGAGGAGCAGGTGGAGGAGGAAGCAAGAGTGAAGGAGGAGGAGTGGGAAGCGGAGGAGGAGAGTCATGATCCGATTGCCGTTCGAGTGCTTGTTCTCAATGACTCTGCTGCTCGGTTTCCTTTCTCCCCGGCGACAACAGCGCGCCCCCGGGTAAGGCCTGAGGACATGAATCGCCACGACACGAGACGCAATTCAACTCGAGACAGGAGGGTCTAGAACGTGGATGATGACGTGGCAGGCATTATCTGCCGCAGGCCCTGTCCCCCGGGTTATACCGGGCTGTCATGATCCGCCCCCCGCAGGTCGGCGGCCACGACAACGGCGTGAGTTTCATGGAACTCATTCGCAACGCCGCGCATGCCGCCAAGTCCGGCATGCCCACGGCAGAGGCTTACACTCGCCCACTTATAAGCTCAGGCCATTTTGGTCATTGAGCCGTTTGGGTCCAGTTTGTGAAGAAATATGACCCATCTATCTACTGAAGGTGCCCAACATACCCCACAAAAAGTAATTATGTTGAGCTGGGAAATAGAAGAGTGTCAGCCCCTGGCCCACGGCGAGCATGCTCAACCACATCGATGCGCAAGACGAGTACGTCGGCGGAAAAGGAAAAGATGACGAGACTTCGCGCAAGAGGAACACCATGTGGGTGGCTAAGCAGGTCATCCTGGCGATTCAGGGGTTGGCTCGCTGGCCGTGGTAGGGCGATGCAGATTGACAATGTCACAACCCGTGTTGACAGCGCCAATGGTCTCAGCGATTTGATTAGAACAGTATCAGAACCCGTGTTAACAGCGCCTATGGTTTCAGCGCTTGCAACTAGAACAGTATCAAAAGCCGTGTTGACAGCGCCTATGGTTTTGGCGCTTGAAACTAGAATATGGACGTTTTCTTTCAATTTCATCTTGTGGCACTACACCTAGGAGCGAGAAGGAGCTCATCCATGGCGGCGCGGGCTCAGAGTGGGCGGCGGCGTGTCGCGCCATGGCAAAGGACGCGCCGGTGGAGTGCATCGCGAAAGAGGCGACGTGCATGGACCGGGAGGGCAGGTTCGAATGCGCCATTGACCTCTGGCTGAGCATCAGTTTTGATGCGAACACGGCTGCGGCGGCGGCGGCGGGGGCAGCACAGCAGCCACGCGTTTCACCCGAACCACGTGTTTCACCCGAACCCCAGGGACGTGTTTCACCACGGGTACGGTCGACGTCTATCGTTGCAATAGGGGCGGATTTAGACGAGTGCTGGAACGCGTGGAACATGGCCATCGAGATCGCGATCAAGAGCGGCTCGCCCCGCTCCTCGCAAGTGACAGCCATCGTCAGTGGCAGGGGCTTACACTCGTTTACTTCTGAGCTCAACCTGTGCCATTTTGTCAATGAAACCACACCGCGTACCTGGCAAAGGGCGCATACGCTGAGCTGAGAAGTGGACGAGTGTATGCCCCTGGTCAACGGGCGCTTCACCGCGATGGACAAGTGGGAGCTCGCTGAGCGGGTGCTCAGCGAGGCGACGGCGCGCGGGGCGGAGCTCAGGCAGGCAGTGGTGCGCGGTCGCTGGAAGCGCGCCTTTGTGTTCGAACGTACCAAGGCAGGGGAGTAGCTGAGAAGAAGCACTCGACCGACATTGAATCTCCTCCTCCTTCTCCGCGTGTCGGTATCAGCATTCATCTTCAAGGTAAGTCATGCACCGATTTCGGTCGAGAGCTTGTTCTCAATGACCCTCCTGCACGGCAACAGAGCGGCGGAAGCAGGACGCCGCGGCTCGCGCTCCCAAGGGCATGATCACCGCGCTTCTTAGTCCGCTCGAGAGGGATAACGATCTGGGCGCAGCAGAGGTGAAGAGTTGCATCGCGCTCACTGCATGGAGGCTGTCCAAGCTGACCAAGGTTCTCACGACCACATCCGGTATAAAAAAGGGGAAGAACCAGCCTGCTCCTGCCGCCGCCGCCGGAGGAGAAGCGGCACACGATGATCGAGCAGTCAGCGCCGGCGGGGAAGTAGCAGCAACACCGGAGCGGCGGCAGCGACCCGCCAGCACCCCGCTCAGGTCACCTGCGTCTGCCAAGATGGCTGTGTCTAGAATGTCTGCAAAGATGGCTGTGTCTAGAATGTCTACAGCGTCGACCCAGTCGGTGATGTCTACAGCGTCGACCACCAAGTCCGCCGTGTCTGCTTCGGCTTCCAAGCCTAATCAACGGAGTTCAACGCGCCACGTGTCCTGGGGCGAATCCGACGATCCTTCCGCCAAAACGTCAGAGCCTTCCGAAGACACCGTGCCGCCCCCGGCGATTGGACAGCTCCAGGTGACGTCTGCGGCAGGGGCTTACACTCGTCCACTTCTCAGCTCAACCTGAGCCGTTTCTGACACTTAACACATCCCCTAAATGCCTAAACAACCCCTCCACCCCCGCCTTAAACACTCTCTAGACACACCCTATATACCCCTTGTCTCACCAAAAGCGCTTACGTTGAGCTGACAGTTGGACGAGTGTAAGTCCCTGGTCTGCGGTGGGGCTGATGCACCTGTCGCAGGAGGTGGTCGAGAGCTGGGGCATGGCGGACATCAGGCAGCTACTGTGGGTAAGGCCTGCCAGATGTTGCTAGCCACGTTTGAGGGCAAGGACCCTACGAGTAAGCCCTAAAACCAATACACTAAAACCTAACCAACTAGGACAGAGTTTAATTCGAAAGAAACGAGGGTTCGAAACGCGTTGGACAATGTGGCGGGTGATATCTGCCAGATATTGCTCGCCGCATCATGGGACGCCATTTGACTCAGCAGGTGAGGCTTCGAAATGCGTGTGTTGACGTGGTGGGCATATTCTCATGGGCCCTATCCATGGGCCTACGCCGCGGCGGTGAAACGGCTGGGGCTGGACGCCGCCTCTGACGTCCCGCGCACTCGAAGCGCCGCGGAATCCGCCGCCGCCGCCGGGGTAGGGCGGTGCAGCTTCACCCCGTCAGGTTCTCCCAAAATTCACCCCAGGTTCACCCCAGGTTCACCCCAGGTTCACCCCAGGTTCACCCCAGGTTCACCCCAGGTTCACCCCAGGTTCACCCCA
>Ga0307489_10000680_pt1 | contig 21246 bp, 23 predicted proteins | sample SB12metaG_FD_202247 | JGI IMG/M metagenome (GOLD analysis project Ga0307489, IMG submission 202247) | Sea-ice brine microbial communities from Beaufort Sea near Barrow, Alaska, United States - SB 1.2 | ecosystem: Environmental > Aquatic > Marine > Coastal | place: USA: Alaska | collected... | reverse complement strand
AAGGCAATAAGCTCAAAATCTTAGGGTGAAGCCTCAAAACCTTTCAAGCCGCCCTATCAATCTCCTTCGCCAATTAGATTAAGGAGCAGATAGATAGTCTCAAAATTCTAGGGTGAAGCCTCAAAACCTTTCAAGCCGCCCTATCAATCTCCTTCGCGTTCTCTTTCAACTCAAACCGCGCGCTTCGAGAACGACTCAAAATCTTAACACTCATCTGGTGTCGATCTATGCCGCCATCATCCATCGCAGCCACGATGTGGGCACGTTCCTCCCATATGAAGCGGCTCATGGTCGGGACGGTGAACCCGCGGCTGACGCAGTTCACCGCGGCCCTTGCGCTGGCGATCGGCATCGGCGCCGTCGTGGTAGGGCCGGGAGCGCTTTGTGTGGATAAAAAACTTAAAGTGCGAGAACGGTCACTGATCGACGAAAATTGATAAGTGCAAGTACGACGTTTTGATCCCGGCCGTTGCAGGCGCGGAGGCGTACAGAGTGTTTCGTCTTTTATATGGCGAATCGACCGTCTATTGACTCATGCTGAGATTCTCAGCGGCTGAGAATTCTAAAACCCGCTCGCTCGGCGCTTATCAGTTTTAGCCTCAATTCGCTCTTCGCTCATCTCGAGGGTTTCATCCCCAGACATCACATACAGCCGCTGACGCCCGTTCGCAACGGCCACCCTCCCACCCCGCGAGGCGCACGGGACGCTTTCAAGGAACCCCGCCCCACGCACGAACCCCGATGCTCAGGTTGCCGCATCAACTCCGCACCTGGGCCACATCTAAAATGGGTAAAGGTAAAAAGAAAAATGATGCCCAGGAGCTGCCTTTCGTCGACGGCACCCATCCGGTGTACCGCGCGGCGAAGAACGGGGACCCCAATGCTGTGAAGCGCAGGGCCGAGTTACATACCGCTCGCCACTGTGTCGTCACAGCTGTAAACACATGATGTTGTAGCGTATTTACTTGTAACATGAATCTTGTGTGTGGCAGCCGAGCCAATCTGAAACTGACCTTGGCGGTCGGTGCGCTCGAGGAGGTTGTTAGTAAACATGATAAGTGGGTCAGCGTGAACTCGCGCAACGAGGACTCGGGCGACGAGAGCGCTTTACACGTCGCGGCGTCGCGCGGGCGGGGCCCTACACACTCGTATTTATACCATTCAGCTCAACACGATGTTTACAAGTGTCTTTAGGGTACTTAGGAAGGGTACGCATTGCCGAATATCAGATGCAGCTGTATGGTGAGACGCCCGCGCCCAGGCATTCATAGTGAGACGTACCAATGAGGTCGTATCCCGTGTGTGCACGTGAGCTCACTGCAGTAGTTGCAAACGGCTTAAAGTTAAGCTGGAAAAGCACTCAGGTACGGCCCTGCACACGGGTACCTGCTCATGGCCGGCTTCCTCTTTGACGCAGGCAGGGCCTTGCAATTTCACACCACGAGTAACTAGTTCCTGTGGCAGCTTCCTGCTGACGCATCTTCCAGGGCCTTGTCTGTTCGTAAGGAACTTTGAGTAAGGTGGAGTTCAGTGATTTGGCCAAAAGTTATTGTCCATTGGTTAAATTCACCGAACTTCAACTTACTCCCGTAGTGCGAGATGCTATGGGTAGTAAGCAGTACAGACAAGGCACTGGGCACCAAGTGGGGATAGCTTGAGGGGTTTCGGGGACAGGAACACAGCTAGCGCAGCCATCACAGGCAGTCAGCCAGTCGTCACAGGCAGTCAGCCAGTCATGCGTCACAGCCATTCAATTCAGCCAGTCAGCCACAGCCAGTCGGCCAGTCATCACAGCTAGTCAGCCAGTCTTGCATCACAGTCGGTCAGCCAGTCATAACTGAATGACGGTGCTACCATGAGCTGAAGAGTAGGGCGCTAGCGCCGGGCCCCGCACAGCTGTGCACAGCTGTGACGGTGTCCGTTGGGCTGAATTCGACAGCCATTCAGCAACAGCTGTGACAGCTGAGATTGTTCTGACCAGGAGAAGGGGACGTCGTGCAGCGGCCCTGGACACCGCACAATGCACCTGTGCAGATGCCGCCGCCGCACCATACATCCCCGCCTTATGAGCAAACTGACAGGATCCAAGCTGATGTTTGGCCCTGGCCTCAGGAGCTGAGCTGCTGCCGGATGAACACGGGCGCACCCCCCTGCACCTCGCCGCGGCCAACGACGACAAGGCCATGATCACCCTGCTGCTCAAGCGCTGCAAAGACCCGCTGCGGGCTAAGGCAGGGGCCATATTGAGAACGACGTCTCGACCGACGCCGGATCGACAATGAATCGAAATCGGAACGTGGGTGAATCTTCATAGATCGGTCGGTTACCAAGAACCGTGCCCCGCGCGTCTGTGTGAGCAATTACCCTGGAACTGCAGTCATGCTCCGATCTCATTTCGAGATGCTTGGCCTCAACGACCCTCCTGCAAGGCGTCGTTCACCAATGCGGAGTACAAGGGGTACTCTCGGCCCGCCGCGCCCATCCACCTTTGCAAAAAACCCGATCTTCGCAAAATGGCAGGGCTATATTCGATACACGGCACTGAGCTTTTACTTTGCTCGTGATTGAGGTCTCTTTTTGCCTCCTGTTGCTCAGCTCCCCTTTGCGGATACAATCTTCTTTCTTTGCTCTTCATACCTTCATACCTAAGTGATTCAAGCAAGCCAGCTTCAATCAATTTGCGGCCTGCGATTTTCAGCCCAGCTCTGCTCAATTAAACCTGTTTCCGACCTAGTCATGATTATCGGTGCTTTGCTTGACTTGGCCCTGGCGCACGTTGTTCTACCGGGGGTGCGCGGACGAGGACGGGGGCAAGACCCGCATCGCGCTGGAGGGGTACGGGCGGCCCCTGGGTCTGAAATGGTTGACCAAGCCGGTGATGGGACTGGGTGCCGTGGTGACGCTGGTGGTGGGGCTGTTCATCCGCTCGCGGTAGGGCAGTGCAGGTTACCCTTTAATCCTTAAACTCTAAACCCCTAACCCCAAACCCTTAACCCTCACCCGTATTTGCGCACACGGAACAAGACATTAATGGCGATGGCGTTTCTGACTCAACGCCTGTGTGTGCAGCCTAGACCCTATCATCGTGTCACGTGCCTCTGTTGATAGCGCTTAAAATTCACATGTGATAAACTGCTTCCACGTTTTTCTTTCGCATTCCACTTGCGGCGCTACGTGGCGGCAGCAGATGAAACGGTGGGAGAGACACGGGTGGGAGCGCAAGCGGCAGGGGCTTACACTCGTCCACTTTTCAGCTCAACCCGAGCCGCTTCTGACACAAAATACACCCTAGACACCCACCAATACCCCCTAACACGCCAAACCACCCTCTAAACAACCCTTAAATGCACCCCCTATTCCACACAAAGCGCTTACGTTGAGCCGAAAATTGGACGAATGTAAGTCCCTGGCAAGCGGCGCCTGTTCCGCCGCCCGCAGAAACAGATGAAGAAATGGGTGCCGCTAGGCTCAGCACCTGCGCTGTTTGCCTAGGGGGGTCAAACGGGGATTTGGATTTGTTTGAGTTAATAGACGGTCGCTCATATAAATTACAGTATGCATCAGCCTCCGAGATCCAGGAGGCTGAAAATGTATGGGCGACGGTCTATCAACTCAACGATCGTGACCATACCGCGCTGCGCGCCATCCCCATTTGACCCCCCCTCTAAAACTGCGTAGAAAGAAACGTGAGGTGAAGATTCGAGTTGATGGGAGGAGGAGGAGGAGGGGCGGGCACGCCCACGCCCAGAGTGGTGCCTGTACGATGCAATTGTGGGCGATTTTGGGTATTTTCGGGCAATTTTGGGCTTCTCGGGGCTGTTTTTGCATAAATACGCCGTTTTACAAGGTTTTTCAATATTCTTCTACTGTCAATATTTCCTGTAAACGGGTTCTGTCCGATACTCGTACCGTGGGGCAAAGCGCTAGCTACACTACAGGACAAGTGAGGTGAACGGGAGTGGAGGGAAGTGGGATAGGAACGGAAAGGCGCGCCCCAAGCGGCGCCTGCTCCGCCGCGTGCTACCGCAGCGCAAGTAGAGGACCCGCTAGGTACACTCCGGGCAAAGTGAGGTGATGGCAATAGTGGGAAAGCGGAGTAGGAGGAGGGCCGAGCCTAAACCCTAAACCCTAAACTATAATGTCTAAACGCTGGGCGCGCACCAAGCGGCGCCTCTTCCGCCGCGCACCTGCACCACGGGCAAGCCGCTAGGTACACTACGGGCAAAGTAAGGTGAAGAGGAGAGTTGAGTGGTGGACTGGTGGTAAGTTGCAGAGGAAGGGAAACGCACGCGCCTGTTCCCTAAGCGGCGCATGTTCCGCGGGATGCTGCCGCAGAGGAAGCGCCCTCCCGCGAGGAAGTGATACACCACGGGTGAAGTGAGACAAAAGTCGCGGGGGAGTTGCGGGGGGAGGTATACTAGCTACGTGGCTAGGCCAGCAGACCTACTGAACAGGGTTTGCGGGGTTTCCGATGTGTGTTCGTTTCGTGAAGCTATAGCTCTGAGGTCATGTGGACTGGACGAGCCTGGTAGCTAGACCCAATCCCAGCCGATATTTCGAATAATCTAGTACGCGTTTGGCTTGCACAACAGCGCCGTGCAGAGCTCGCTAGCTACGACACCCCTCTCAAACCTGATGCGTCCGTTCAGGCGATAGTGACACTATGAGGCGGTGGCGGCGGCGGTTGGATTCCTGTCTCGCCATCGTTTCCTTCGCCGGGAGTTAGCCTTCAACACGAGTCGTACCGCGCTTGTCAAAGTGGTTATGGTTTCACGTTCTAGGCTTCTGTCTTCTCGTCAGAGAGAACTGCGCCCATCAACACCACAGTCAGACAGTCGCCTCTATATTTCGTCTTTACTTCAAGTCTGGTTCAGTCTGTAGATACTGTAGTAAAGGATCTTAATTTGTAGTACCGTCCGACTTTTGGCCAAATCACCAAAACACATGTGACTTCTGGCCACATCACCAAATTCCAACCGTACTAAATCAGGTACGGAGTACATACCAGGCACTAGTGGATGCAACGGTATCGGAGGCAACGGCGGCAGCGGAGGGTGGCTCGGTCGCGTCCTCATGGGGAGGAGGCGCCGGGGGGGCGATGTGTTGTAACGATCGTTGTTGAGTCCTAACCCAGTCTGGCAGTGTCAGCTTGGTATCGAAACGAGACATGACGGTTCAGTCTGTAGATACTGTAGTAAAGGATCTTAATTTGTAGTACCGTCCGACTTTTGGCCAAATCACCAAAACACATGTGACTTCTGGCCACATCACCAAATTCCAACCGTACTACATCAGGTACGGAGTACATACCAGGCACTAGTGGATGCAACGGTATCGGAGGCAACGGCGGCAGCGGAGGGTGGCTCGGTCGCGTCCTCATGGGGAGGAGGCGCCGGGGGGGCGATGTTTTGTAACGATTGTTGTTGAGTCCTAACCCAGTCTGGCAGTGTCAGCTTGGTATCGAAACGAGACATGACGCATACGCATACGCAGAAGCGACTTGACAAATCAGATGTCTCGCAGGTTTTGTTGTTTTGAGGTGTTTGCTCGACCCTCCCGCCCGCCACCCAAGCGCGCCTCCGCCGTATCGCACGGGCATCCACACGGTGCCTGAGAGTGCTGTAGGCGATACACACGACGTCAACTGGCGCGTGAAGCGGACTGAAGACTGCGCCAGCGGGGAGGTGTGCGGCGAGTGCGGCGAAGTGCACGAGTTTGACACTGTGCAAGAAGCGAGCGAGTTTTTTCTTTAGCCGCAAGTGAGTTCCTGGCCCTGGTTACGTGCCCCGCGCGCCTCGCAAGCTTCCTCCTCCTCCGCCGCATCCTCCTCCTCCGTACCTTCGTCCACCGCCCCTTCCGCCGCCGCAGCCCCTGTCGCCCCCGCAGTGCGTAAACACCCGAGGCACTCAGCACCAAGAACAGCTTGTTTGACCTAACTTCTGATGTCTTCAGCCAACTTGCTCTCCCCCCACCTCCCTTCTCTCCCCTTCTCACCTGTCAGCGTTCCATCTGCAGAGCTCCATCGAATTGTTCTACTAGTAGCAGGGCCTAACACTGGTCCTTTTTCCAGCTCAAAGTGACAGTTGGCTCATGGTGTACCAGTGTACCCCTACACACTCTTCGCATCCCTCCTCCTCCCCGGCGTGACACTCACGATTTCCATCTCCTGCTCAGATTGCTGAGCTCGAAGCTCCGATACGCGCGGCACCTTCCCTCTTCGCAGGCCTCCACCATGACCTCTTCGCAGGAATCTACCATTGGGCGCAAGTGTGACGACTGTGGGCTGAGCAAGGACTGCGACCAGGCGTGCGGAGGTGGGCCCCGCGGGCAATAGATTGCTTAAAACAACAGAGAGAGAGACGCGTCAGCGTGTATGAGGAGGCACCAGGCTTCCGCCTCGACCGTCGTTGAAGCAACACGACAGGGCGACGTCAGGGCTGCATTTACTTGAAGAAACAAGGCTGGGAAATATGTCTAGGGATAATTAGAGCAACTCGAGAACTCATGCCCGGCCCTCTGCGATGGAGACTGTGGCCACAAGGTGGTGTGCTACGACTGCGGCATCACCTGCCACGGTTGCGAGGATTTATTCTGTCACAGGTGCTTCGAGAATGGTAGCGGTATTATGGTCTGCGAGTGCTGCGGCCGTTACCTCTGCCACGAGAAGTGTGCCGTTGACGCTGTGATCATATGCAACATATGCGGGGGCAGCGTCTGCGAGAACTGCCTTGAAAGACACGGAATTGCGAGTATATGCGGCGGGTGTGAAATGCCGCTGTGCATCCACTGCCGGGAGCCATCGGATGAGATGCAGTGCGAGGCAGGGGCTGACACTTTGGGAGAGAGACCGAGATATCTATGAGACGCTACCGCGTGCATGCGGAGGTACCAGGCATTCACCCTGCCCCCCCTGTGGCTTGCACTCGTTCCCTTTTCGGTTTGACGTCAATAGTATTGCGGTGTAGGATTGGTGATTTCAGTGGTAAACACGGCTCAAGTTGAGCTGAGAATGAGACGAGTGTAAGTCCCTGGTGCGAGGGTTGTGGCAGAGTGGTGTGCTCTCACGACGGCGACCCGCCGCCCTGCTCGCCCGTCCGAGGCTGCGGCGCTTACGGCTGCACAGGTGAGACATCGCTGAGCTAACACTCAGGTGCCACTACGATGCCCTACACCTCATTATAATCCTCATGCTTGTTGCCAGCTGCCTATGTTTGTCTTGCTCTGCGATTGTTGTTTGCTGTTTATTTCATGACCCGAGATCAATCTGAAGTTACTGATGATAGCACCGATCCGAATCCTACTCGCAGGCATGCGCAGCATGTGCGTTGATTGCCGCAAATGGTTTCCCCACGTGAAGGTGGGCGCGTGGTAGGGCGGTGCAGGTTGACAGTGTCTAAACTCGTGTTGAAAGCGCCTGTGGTTACAGTGCTGGAAGCTAGAATGTCATAAACTGCAACAATTGCAACACTTGTTTTCAATACAACTTGCGCTACTACAACGTGGGCGGGATGCGACCATGTCGTGTGCGGTGCCCTCTGGTAGGGCGGTGCAGGTTGACCCCAGGTTGAACGTGCTTGGATTCAGAGGATGAAGCTAAATTATGATGAGCTGCTGAATTCTTTTGCTTTCAATTGCAACTTGCGCCGCTAAACTCTGGCGCAACGACTGGTACAAGCCTAGCGGGCCGGCGGACTACACACAGTGCGCCCGGTGCAAGCACGAGACAGAGGATGCCCCGCTCAGAGCCGTGCTCAAGGTAGGGCGGTGCAGGTTGAAGCGATGTAATCCATTTTGAAAGCGCCTGGAACTAAGCGCTTGACACCAAAATGTGATGACCTGCTTTCAAGTTTTGCTTTCAATTTCAACTTGCGCCGCTACATCGAGGGGTGGCTCACAGGCAAGATGGCGGCCTCGCAGACATCGGCCTCGGCTCGCGTACACGACGACCCTCTCGTGCGCACCCTTCTCTCGGAGGCCTGCTCCGCTCCGCTGAAGGCATTCCTCAAAGGGTGGCTCGAAAACTAGTGCATGCGGGTCTTCCGCGTCATGTACATCACAATCATTGTTTGGCACGCAAGTACATCAACAATGGATGCGCAGTGTGATATTTCGCGCAAGACAGTGAGAATATGGTCAGTGATACAGACGTTTACGCGTGTAGCTCTGCAAGGAGGCGGAGGCACCAGACTTTCCCCCTGCCCCCCGTAAGACCGTATTTCCATGACTAAGATGGCGGTGAACGTCTCTATTTATGGACGTCCTCAATACGCCAATATGCTAAAACTATTCAGCAGCGGCGGCAGCGGGTGGATTACTTTTTCACAATCAATCCGTCTTCTGGGATGTTGGCCAGGAGCGTGAGCACCCCGTGGCACGCGGCGTCCACTCCGTCTGCCAGGCGCGCCGCGATGCCCGTAGGTCGCAAGTGTGCGGCATCCAGCTCGTCCATCACCCCAATCACCACCTCCCCCAACGCCGCGTCCTCCATACAGTGCCCATACACACCTGTGTTTCTTACTTAAGCACGTTTGGGGTACCGCAAGTGGGGTAACTCAAGTCGTTCCACGGACAGTGGCTCAGTGGCTCAGAGTTAAGCTGTTCTCTATTAAAATAGTGCTCAGGTAACGCCATGCCTCCATGCCACCCGCGCGTTCCCTCGCGCCCGTCCAGTTGGCCCATCTCGTCTTGCCAGCGCGTATGGCCTGACACATGTTGCTCGCCACATCATAGGATGCCGTTATTACAAACGAGGCTTCAAACGCGAGGCCTGATAGACACATCCACTACAGCCTACCTCCAACCCTAGCTCTCCCTCGGACACCTCTCCCTCCTTGTCCCTGAAACCACAGCCTGACAATGCACTTATCCCCACTCGGTCCTCAAAGATTGAGTTATCGTGAGAACGACTGGCCAGGCCAAGGAGGAGGATGCGGCGAGTGTGCACGGGTATGCTTGCATGGACCGCGCTTGTCCCTACCGATGCTCTCGCACCTCTCGCACGCACCGGCGTCGCTCAGGATTGACTTGAGAGCGGCACCCTCCACCGTCGGGTCCAAGGCGGGCGCCGCGGCGGCGGCGGCTTTGAATTCGGCATCCTCCCGTTGCACGTCGTCGAACGTCCGCGGCCGCCCAGCGACGGCCTCCTCAACCTCAGCCGAGCCCATTGGCACCACCGAACCCATTGTAACGTGGGGGCAGGGGCGCGGCGGGGGGAAGAAGAGCGGGCTGTGCCGTGTCGCGGCGAGAGTGCCGACGCCGTGCTTGGTTAACCCTAATCCCTTACCTTAGCCCTAAACCCTAAATATGAAAATACAAACCTAAACCGCGCGCGCACTGGAAACGCACGCCAACCGAGACACCCAGTATGTCAATTCTCATTTTCTCTCGCGTCGCGCTACACGGTGAGCGGTCGTGCGGGCGGAGAGGCGGGCAGGGATTAGGAGCGCGTGATGATCAAGAGTCAGGGCACGTTCGGTCGCGCCGGGGTGCGCTTCGACAGCCTTGAGCACCTCAAAGAACCGCCCCCGCAACACGGTGCGTCCATCTCTATACATTTCATTTCTCAGACAGGAGTGCCGACAAATGCTTCGTTCCCGTTTGGCAGTAAGGGGGGTAGCGGGGGATGAGGGGGGTGGCGGGGGGGAGCGGGGGGAGAGGGGGGGCGAGGGAGGGACTATGAGGATGGTGGGAGTGCGGAAAGCAAGTGTTTCGGGCGTTAGCGCTAGAGTGCGGCTGCATTGGGGGAGGTGGAGGGTGTCCAGTGTTGTACCCAATGTTACCCCCTGCATTTATGTCCTCTCCCCCTTTGGTAACGGGTTGGGGGAGCCGGCATCGCCATTACCTTTCCCCTCTGACTAAACCCCACTCGCCGTGCCGCTGCTACGATACACTGTGACGGCACCGTTCCTACACCCGCCTCAGCGCGCCGCGTAGTACTCGCAGCGCGCTGCCGACCCTGGCCTAAACAAAATGCCACGTCATACTATTCGGTAGTCATCTTGCTCCGTGTTGCCGTTAACTTCTCTCCCCTGACTAGTCCCCGCTCGCCATGTCGCGCTGTGCTGCAGATGACGTGGCGGAGATGATGCGCGGGCTGACGGGCCGACCGGCTCCACCGCGTGACCGCGACCGCCCGGCCTCGGGGCGCGCGACCTGGACCTCCGCGCGACGCAGCACCACCCCGTCTGACCCGGCTAATGTCGCGACGCTTCGCCACCAGTTATTCGCGACGAAGGAGGGCACGGGCACGGGCTACAACTCAGCGCTCTCGAGCTCCAGGCCGCAACGGCCGTACAGTGCATTCGCGGCTTCAGGCCCCGGCCCCGGCGGTCACGGTGCCAGCCACGAACGCGGCGGCGGTAACCGTGGTAACGGTGGTAACGTTCGACCCGCCACTGCCACCGCACATTGGAATTCGGGAGGTGCTCGGCACGGAGCCAGCCGGGTAAGGGCCAGACGGACATTGCCCGCCACGTCATCACAGTCACTTTGAACCCCCGTTTGATGATTCAGGCGACATACTATACCGTGGAGAGCAATGTGTGCCAGGGTGTTGGCGGGCGCCACGCCACGTCATCGACACGCAATTCAACCTTGTTTACTGCGGTAAGTGGCATCCTATGACGTGGCGAGCAATATCTGCCCGGCCCTGGAGCCCGGAGCGGCAGCGGGCGGCGTCGGCGCTGCCGTCGACGAGGGCTACAGCAGCGCCAGCGGCTGCGTCGCCCGCAATGTTGGCGCACGCGCACGCGCAGAAGCTGCACCAGCAGCGGTTTCAGCATCAAAGCGTTGCTCAGCAGCCTAGGCTCTCTGAAAGCATTGCACAGCGGCCCGCCACGGCCCTGCCCAGTCCACCTCAGGCAGGCTGGCAGATACCGCTCACCACGTCACCCAACGCATATGTGATCCCTCCCTGGTTGCGTTGAACGGCAACTTTTGGGATATTGAGAACAAGCACTCGACCGACGTTGAATCTCCTCCTCCTCCTCCTTATCATCCTCCTCCTCTTCCTCATTCTCCTCGCTGACGTGGCGAGCAATGTGTGCCAGGTCCTACCCTCGGACGCTGGCCCAGCGGCCCGCGACAGCGCGGCCGGGGCACCGGCAGCAGGAGCCCTCCGGCGCCGGCCGGCCGGGACACCGGGACCAGGAGGCGCGGCCGGGGCACCGGGAGCAAGAGCCCCCCGCCGCCGGCGGGCTTGGGCTGCAGGAGATACAACCAGCGGCCTCGCAGCGGCGGCTGCTGAGTGCGCGGCCTGCCTCCCCTAGGGCGTCCTGGACTGCTGCGGCGGGGGGCGGGCTCACTGGGTACACAGGGTACGCAGGGGCGCGGCGCCGGCCGACGAGCGCGCATCCCACTTCCGCCGCCCCCCCTAGGGCATCGGCGGGGGCGGGGGGATACACGGGGTTCACCGGGCACACAGGATACACCGGAAAGGCGGCGGGGGCGGGGGGTTACACCGGGGACACAGGGCACACAGGGTACAGAGGGTACGCCGGTTACACCCCAGGGGGAGAGGTGGTTGCGAAGCGGGCTGTCTCCTCCTCAGCCGCCTCGCATCATCACGTTGCGGAAACTGAGCTAGGAGGATACACAATGAAGCAACGGCCGGCGACAGCCATGTCGCGGGCAACAGCGGCAGCGGCGGCGGCGGGTTCGGCGGCGACAAGCGGAGGCGGAGGCTCCGTAGCCTTTGGCACCCACACTATGGTGCCGGCGTCGGGGCCAGTGCCTCCCCGCCAACAACCCCCTCATTCCTCTCGGCCAGCCACTGCATCTGTCTCTGCCTCCAACCAGAACTACTCGGTTGAAACCCGCCCGGCTTCCGCGTCAACTTACCGCGCCCGCCCTGGCAGGCCAGAAGGTGGCGTCTTCGTGTCTGAGAATGGTGCTCCGGGAGGAGGCAGCAGGCCGACGTCGGGGGTTTCGTTCACTTTCGGAGGCGCGGGATTAGTGCCTGGATCTTCCAGGATTTATCGGAGTGGGGGTGGGGGCGGGGATGGGGGTATTAGTGACGATGATGGTGAAGATGTACCGGTGCTCTATGCTGCTGGGGGAGGCGGCGGCCGCGTCAGTGGCGGCGGCTTGAGTATTGGTGGCGGCGGCGGCCGCGTCAGTGGCGGCGGCGGCGGCGGCGTCAGTGGCGGCAGCGGCGGCCGCGTCAGTGGTGGCGGCGTTAGCAATGGTGGCGGCGGTGGCGGTGTTAATGGTGGTTTTGGCGGTACTAGCGTACCGATGCACTATGCTGCTGGTGCTGGTGCTGGTGCTGGTGCTGCTGGTGCTACTGGTGGTGAGAGGAGCCAGGCTGCCATCAGGATACAATCAGCGCAACGCGCAAAGTCGGCGACGCGGAGGGTGGACGGGATGCGGGCTGCAGCTGCCGCTGGTGATGTTGTGCCGGTACACGATGCTGGTACTGGTGCTGTTGCTATGGTGGAGCACATGGGAGGCAGGGGCTTACACCGAGGGCTTACACTCGTCCACTTTTCGGCTCAACGTAATCATGAGCGCTTTCTGTGAGAAAGGGAGTATATTTAGGGGTTGTTCAGGGGGTGTTTAGGTGGTGTTGGGGGCTTGTTAGGGGGTGTTTGGGATGTATTTTATGTCAGAAACGGCTCAGGTTGAGCTGAAAAGTGGACGAGTGTAAGCCCCTGATGGGAGGCCAGATGGAGGAGCTGGTGGCGGCGGAGATCTGGGTAAGGCGGTGCAGGTTGACCCTATGAAACCCTAGCTGAAACCGCCTGGAACTAAGCGCTTGAAACTGAATTGTGATAAACTGCTTTCAAATTCTGCTTTCAAATTTAACCTGCGCCGCTACATCTGGGACAGCGCGGAGATCCACAGCGGTGGTGGCAGTGGCGGTAACGGTGGCAGTGGAGGTGGCAGTGGTGGTGGTGGTGGTGGCGGTGGTGATGGCGGTGGTGATGGCGGTGGCGGTAACGGTGGCGGTGGCAGTGGTGAAGGCGGTGATGCTGTTGAGGTTGACGGCGACGGCGTCCCCACCGCCGCCTCCAAGTTCCCCGCCGCCTCCATCCCCGCCTTCACCTTCGCCTCCTCCCCCCTCCCCACCGCGTCCACCCTCCCCAGCCCCTTCCACCCACCCCTCTTCCCCACCGCGCCCACTTCCGCCGTCCCCGCCGCCGTTGCCGCCATGGGCCCCACCACCACCACCGCCACCACCACCACCACCGGCGACGGCGGCGACGGCGGAGGCAGGGGCTTACACTCGTCCACTTATCAGTTCAACCTAAGCCGTTTTGGTCAATGAGCCATCGTGTGTCCAGTGAGCCGTCGTGTGTTCAGTTTGTGACGAGTTATGACCCGTCCTTCTGCTGCAGGTACCCGATGTGTCCCACGAAAAGTGCTTAAGTTGAGCTGGGAAGTGGACGAGTGTGGGCCCCTTGGCGGAGGCGGCGGCAGCAGACCCACGACCCCATCGAAGTTGGACAAGTACCACGCGCTTATGCGCCACGACATGACATCCCCGCCGCCGCGAGGCAGGGTCTGATGAATAGTGCTCGTCACGTCATCAAATGCATTTTGAACCCTCATTCATAAAATTCAATGGCATCCTATGACATGGTGAGCACTCATTGTGCTCGCCACGTCATCTAACGCATTCTCAACCCTCGTTTATTGAGTTAAATGGCATCCTATGACGTGACGAGCACTATTTACCTGTCCCTCATGCGCGGTGCCCACTCACCCCCGCCGCGCCACGACATGACATCGCCGCCGCCGCCGCGTGGCCCCGGCCTCGCCAGCCCCCGCGCGCGAGCTCTGTTTGATGGTACCGCTGGCCGCCCCACGCATCAAATTCGGTCGAGGGCGACAGCGGCGGCGGCGGGTGCGGCGACAAGCGGGGGCGGAGGCTCCGTAGCCTTTGGTACCCACACCGGTACCGCTGGCCGCCCCACGTTCATCACGCGCGATGCCGGCGCCTCCAATGCTGGCTCCTCCGAAGACGATGACGAAGACGACGCTGAATACCCATACAAATACCATCTTAATGCGGGCCAAGAAGAGGCCGAATCGGATGTAGCTTCGGAATATTCTGAGTCTGAATCCAACGAGTCCGAGGGTGAGGTGGACCCGCGTGGGATTACACAATGGCGGAAGCAGGAGTGGCGGACGCAGGACGACGCGGGGACTTTGGCATCGCAGGAATCCGCGCGCGACACGGGGTGGAAGGCAGGGGCTTCCACTCGTATATTTTTCACCGCAACCTCAGCCATTTTGTCAATGAAACCGGCACAACATAGGCTCTACCTCACAAATGCAACAGAAAGTGCTCACTTCAAGAATTGACGAGTGTAGGACCCTGCAGAATGTACCTGGACAGCGTGATGACACGTGGCGGCGAGGGATTGGAGGAGGTGGACAGGCTGCTCACGGTAGGGATTGATGGATAGTGCTCGCCACGTCATAGGATGACGTTCAACTCAATAAACGAGGTTCATAATGCTTATGATGACGTGGCAAGCACTATCCATCGATAATGCTCGCCACGTCATAGGACGTCATGGAATGACATTTAACTCAATAAGCGAGGTGTCAAAATGCGTCTAATGACGTGGCGAGCACTGTCCATCAGTCCTGAATAGTGCTCGCCAGGTCACAGGAAGTCATGGGATGACGTTTAACTCAATACGCGAAGGTTCGTAATGCATCTGATGACGTGGCGAGCACTGTCAATCAGTCCCTAGCTGACGGGGGCGCAGCGCGCGGCCACGCTTTTGGCCAGCGCGCCCCGCCCAACCAATGGCGCGGCGGATAGCGAATGGCCAGCCAATAGGGCGGCGGGAAGCAACCGGTCAGCCAATCAGACGGCAGGCAGCAGCCGGCCAGCCAATGGGGAGACAGGACGCCGGGCCGTGATTGGTGAAGGCAGCACAGATGTGAAGCAAATGCGGAAGTGGCAGGGACATCCACTTCCACTCGTCCACTTCCCAGCTCAACCTTAGACATTATCGTCACTGAAACTGCCCAATACACCCCTCATATCCCACAAAGAGTGCTCACGTCAAGTCGGACAGTGGACGAGTGTATGTCCCTGGCGAGGGGCTGCAAGAGCTCGAGGCGGTGGGTGCGGATCTAGGCAGGGGGGTCATTTAGAACAAGCACTCAACCGACGCTATATCTCCTCCTCCTCCTCTGCACCTCTGTATGAGCATTCACCCTCAAGGTAAGTCACGCTCGATATTGGTTCGAGTGCTTGTTCTCAATGACCCTCCTGCTAGGGCGAGACGAGCGCGCAGTGGCCGCGGCCGCGGCTGCGGCGAGTACCGAGTACACTATGGGCAAACAGTCAGAGCAGGCCTCCACTGGACTCGCTGGTGAACTTGACAACGGACTCGGAATGGGACTCGGACAACACGGGATGGGATTGAGTTCCTCTGGAATGGGAATTGGTTCCTCTGGACTCGGAATGGGAATGGCCCAGGGGTCCTCTGGAATGAGGGTCGGTGCCTCGGCAATGGGATTGGGTTCCATTGGAATGGGATTGGGTTCCTCTGGACTCGGAATGGACATGGATTTCGCTAGTTCTTCCACCGCGGGCCAGAAACTCGCGGCGGTGTTTGACCCCGGCCACCTCAAAGACGTCCTCGACTTCTTTACAAAACTCGAACTCGAGGTAGGAACAGATACGGATACATTCTGCTCGCCACGTCATCGTTGTACAAGTGAAGCCTCGTTTATGAGTCGAATAGCATCGCTATGACGTGATGGGTGTTGCTTCAATGAATGCGTTATTCACGTCAGCATGGTCAATTCACCTAACAAGCCACCACCCAACAGAGTCATCTTACCTTAACCCCTCTACTTTTCACCGCATTATACTAGTGAACCCTCCTATATGAGGTGACCATCATCCTATGACGCAGCAGACATTATTCGTCTGACTCTAGCTGAAGGTGGCGAAAGCCGCTCCTGGGATGGCGAGCTTACTGCCACGTGGCATGAGCGAGCTGCTGGGCTTCATCCGTAGGTTAAGCGCCTTCACGCTGAACGGAGTGGGAGCCAACAGCCCGCACGTATCTCAATTGCGGTCCGCGCTATGGGGTTTGGAGCGCGCTGAAGATAAAGTGCAGGTGAGGCCACGGGATAAGTCACTGACTAAACGCCTGTCTGAACTCCGCAATACTCGGTGATCTTACCACGTGCTTCTCGTAACTATGTTCAACTATGCCCCGGCATGCTGTGTTCACTGGTATACTATGTTACTGATACACTACCATTTCAAATCGAAGCGGTACCCCACCAAGTAGTTGTTTTATTAAACCCTTTGTTGTTAAACTATGCTCTTGCCTACTATCTTTCCTGGTATACATGTGACCGATACACTATCTGTCTCTTGTGTTTCCTGGCACAAGGGGGCGCGGCGGGAAGCGGACGAGGCGCTGGTTGCGAAGCGGGAAGCGGAGACAAAGACGGCGGAGCTGGCCGCGCAGTCAGTTGGTCTGCGGGAACGCGGGACCCGAAGCGACATCCATGCGCGGGATATGCAGGGGGACCTCGAGCAACTTAAGATGGAATTGGCGGCAGCGAAAGCCACAATTGCAGAGCAGGACCGCGAGCTGAACCCGACGCTGGATGAGGTGCTCGACTCGGCGGATGCGGTGAGAAGCACCCCCTCATTACCCCACAGGCGGCCCCTAAACACGCCCTTAACACCCCGTAAACGCCCCCTAAACACCCCCATGTACACCTCGTAAACACCTTAATCGCCCCCTCAACACCCCTTATGCATACAGATCCTGACTCTACCAGCTCTTCTACGCCCGTCGCCTGCGCCTTCCGGAGGCACCCTAATCCCTAAGCCCTAAACCCTAAATGTGGTATAATCTCGGCCCTCACCGGCTTCTTGCCAACATCCCATGGACATGAATCGACACAGGCGGCGGAGGAGCATGAAGCGGCGCTGCAGCGAAGCCGCGCGATGATGGGCATCATCGATAACGCGCACGGGATTGCTGACGTGGAAATTCAAGTGGGCCCGGGGCTGGGCGAAATGCTGGCGGACCTCATGGTCGGTGGCACAAAGAAGAAAAAGGATGACGGTAAAGGGAAGAAAATGGTGTGGGTCAAGAAGACAAAGGTGGGTGAAACCAAGGGGGTAACAGGAGCAAAGAAGGCAATAGGAGCGGAGACGAAAGTGAGGGGGGGGTCGAAGGATAAAAAATGAGGCCTGGCACCCCCGGATTCGTGTTAAACACTAAAATTAGGCTAGTCTAAACTTTGAACTATAGTGAAAGAGCTCGAAAGCTGCGCTACGGTCATCTCATCATGCACCTCAGCCATGTATCTCTGCCTCATCCTCCTCATCCTCCGCATCCTCCTCCACCCCCTCGACCCCCTCAACCTCGACGTCAGGTTTCAGTCGCCCGAGCGCTCCTAGGTCTTCGTCCTCTTCGAGAGTTGACGCCAATAACTTACTCCCTGCGAACCACTCCCCGGTGCTCCCCGCCTCAACCTCCGAAAACATCTCGCTCCACGCGCTACTAAACGCCTCCGTGCACCACTCCCGCCCCTCCATATAAGGCCAAGTAAACCATGCTCATCACGCTGGGGCCGTGCAAGTTGATATTGGAAGCACAATGTGATCGCATTTTGTCACATGTTGGTTTCAACAGCTGAAACCAGGTGCTTTCAACACAGTTCTCAGGCCTGATAAGTTGCACGAAACCATCGTGAGGTACACCCTGCCTCACTCGGCATGCACACCACCTGAATGACCCGCCCGCCGCCCGTGCTCCTGACTCTGGGTTCGGCCCCTGCCTCCGCGCCGTCCGCCCGCCCGTCCCGCCGACCGCTCTCGACCACCGCCCCCGCCCCCGCGCCCGTGCCGTCCGGTACCTTCGAGGTCGATGTAGTTACGCCGCTCTCGCCCCCCGCCTCCGTCCCCGCCCCCGCCCCCGCCCTCGCGCCCGCGCCGTCCGGTGCCTTCGCCGTCGATTTCCTGAACGATGGAAGACGGATACGAATCGCCGCGGCGTGGAGGTACGCCCTATCCTCCCCAGCGGCGGCGGCGCCCGCGTAGCTCGAGTCCCCCAGCACCGGCGCCCCCACCCACTAGGGCCTGCCAGATAATGCTCGCCACATTAGTCATGATGCGGCCTGTGCTATGAGCCAAGCGGCGCATAGACAGCTCTCCTTAGGAGTCAAACAGTACTTACTGGATGGTATCTCTTACGCTACCAGACATCTTTATACCCTTCATTGAATTGTTGTTCTGTAGTCCAGGTGATTCGGTTGACCCGTCAGCTTAGTCTGCTTTTGCACACACACACACTCTCACACACATCATATGATGTCATTCCAGTGCAGAACAGGTGGTCTAAGACGTGTAGGAAGCTGGCGGGCAACATCTGTGAGTCCCTACCAGCGATTTGGCCGCCACACGCAATTGATGCGTCTTGCCCTTCAGCTAGGGCCCTGCAAACATTGCTCGACACGTCGTAGGATGCGATGCCATTCAACTAAATAAACGAACGCTGAAGGCACGTGCCGATGACGTGGCGGGCAATGGGCAAAGGTTGCTTGTCCTTGCCGTCAGCGGCTTGACCACCAGGAGGGTTTAGGGTTTAGGGTGTGGGGTGTAGGGTTTAGGATTCAGGGTTTAGGTTTTAGGGTTTAGGCCCTACTGTTAGCGGCTTGAACACCAGGAGGCGCAGCGGCCGCTTCTCTGGCTCGGCGCCGGTCACACCCTTACTGATGAAACGCGTCACCGCACTGGCGCTGGCGGCGGAGGCGGCGTCGTGTCGCGTGAGCTTCCACGCGCCCCGCCGCGCCTTGGCCATGTCGCCCGCCACAGTGCCCATTTTCTTGGAGGGTTTGCGGGCGGTCAACGCCACGTAGTACTTGTGCACGCGCCGCCGCTGGAACTGCGCGCCAAGCGCGGCCACCGTCGAGGGCCCTGTGAAGTTGAGATTGAAAGCAAAAATTGACATCGATTCATCATATGTCATTCTCAAGCGCTAGAACCAAGCATGGCCAACCTGAGGTCAACCTGGGGTCTACCTGTGGTCAATTCGAGGTCACAATGCTCGCCATAGATGCCATTCAAGTCAAGACACACACACACACACTCACTCACCAGGGTTCAAATCATGTTGGATGATGTTGCAAGCAATGTCTGTAAGGCGAGAGAGAGGCGCTCCAGCGTACATAAGGAGGCACCAGGCAATATGATATCAATGTCTGCGGAGCCCTACCGCCGCCTCTGGTGACTTCGCGAAAAGCAAAACGCCAGATGTCACTTTATCCAGGCGGTGCACCGAGTGATAGGGCCCGGCCAGCCGGCACATATTGCTCGTCACATCATAAGATGCCATTTGATTCCATAACGAGGGTTTAGCACAAATTGGATGACGTGGCAAGCAGCATATGCATATCAGTTGGATGACGTGTCGAGCTATGTGGCAGGCCGTACAGAGTGCAACGGGCCGGTGTAGTCGCTGCCCGGGAGCTCCCCGGCAGCCTGAAGCATGCGGACAGTGGAGAGCACCCCGGGGAGGTGGGTGACCAGGTCGTCGTTGTGGAATGACATGCCCGCGGGCTTGTCCACGGCTAGCACGTCGTCGTCCTCGTAGTACAGCCTGTCACATGTTGCTCGCTAAATGCTGGGTTTCCGCTTAATTCAATACATTAGGGTTTAAAACGCGTTGGACGACGTGGTGGCAATAGTCTGCCAGGAAGGAGGAGGAGGAGGAGGAGGAGGAGGAGGAGGAGGAGGAGGAGGAGGAGGAGGAGGAGGAGGAGGAGGAGGTGGAGGCGACTGAGGATAAGGAGGAAGGATGAGTACCTCCCACTACGGCGCCCAGGCCCCTACCTCGTATATGACGCGCGGGAGCCGCAGCGGCTTCATCGGCGCGCCGGGTGACTCCAGCGACGCCGCCGCTATCGCCGCAGCGCGGTCGGGGTGGTATGATACTTCAAGCTCCTCGTCTGGAGGCTTTTGGGGACCCGCATCCTCACCGGCAACCGTCGCCGCCGTCGTCGTCGACGCGCGGCCTCTTCCTGTCCGTGCCACCGCCGCCCAGGGCACGGAGGGCAACTGGGTTGCGTGCGTGGGACGGCGGGGACTTTGCTTCGACCCGCGGCGGACACTCAGCGTAGCAGAGCAGAGAAACTCACACTCACCGCGTGCATGGGCGTGGCAGGCTTGGGCACGGGCACGAGGATGGTTTTGATGGTGTTGGGCGCCCGCCGCCGCCCGGGGCCCAGTGGACACCCAGGCACGCGCGGGGACGCTGTTCCGCGCGAGGCGAGCGCGGGGCGGGCCGCTGGGGGCGTGGGCCCCGGCCACGCTTCGCGCTGCGTGCATTGGTTCTGCGGTGGAACGGAGCGAGAACGACGCAAGCGCAAAAACCACAACCCTAAACCCCGCCAAGCCCCAAAACCCCAAAACCTTAAACCCTAAACTCCTAAACCCTGACGACCAGCACAGGGCGGCACCACATGTTCCGCTCGCGTCGCCACAAAACAATCCTCACATTGCCGTGGTTCGAATTGGCTGAACAGAGAGGGAGCGCGGAGAAGAAATCGTTTCGTTGGCGGCGAAGCTGGACATTCCCGCCTTAGGCAATGTAGCATAGCTCAATTGCGGCGCTTGGGTCCTCAAACTTGAATACTCGATGAGCTCTAAATTTGAAATTTAATCTATCGATGCAATTGGTTAACGCTCACCATGTGAGTGCCTTGGGATTCGATGAACGGTAGTCATAATCATCTAATCGGCCTGAGATTCTTCATCTCATACTCGAAAGGACGGATGCTGTGAGCATCTTAATAACTACTCGGGGATGCGAAACCAACTTCGCTCGCGTCGCTTGCGCTGGAACCAGCCTCGCCCCCCGCTCCCCCCGGCGGCGGCGCCCCCTGTCTGCGCTCCCCTAGATCCGCGCCCCCTATTTTCCCTGTGTTACCACCCTCTATACCGTCACCACCCCTTATAGCACCCCCCCCCCCTATGTCGTGACCCCCCACTATATCACCAACTTCCCCTACATCACCAACTTCCCCTATATCGTCAGCAACCCCTGTATCAGCACCAACCCCTGTATCGTAACCACCCCCTATATCCTCTATGAGTACGCCCCCTGGAACCCCTACGTGCCCGTCCCGGAGCCAATCCTCAATGACCCCTCTCCCGCCATCGACCTCCCATCTCTCACCCTCGACCCCCCTGCTTTCACCCTCGACCCCCCTTCTCTTAGCCTCGAAACCCCCTTTCTCACCCTCGTA
>Ga0307489_10000678_pt1 | contig 21281 bp, 34 predicted proteins | sample SB12metaG_FD_202247 | JGI IMG/M metagenome (GOLD analysis project Ga0307489, IMG submission 202247) | Sea-ice brine microbial communities from Beaufort Sea near Barrow, Alaska, United States - SB 1.2 | ecosystem: Environmental > Aquatic > Marine > Coastal | place: USA: Alaska | collected... | reverse complement strand
CACTTAATATGGCTGGGGTGTGAGGGGGTACACCTGGGCGCACGCGCGGCGCCGTGACGCCGTGACGCCGTACCGACGCGCGCGCGGGTTTGATCTTCAGACGGGTGGCGGGAGCCGAGGCTATATCGATTCGCGAGACGAGGGACTTTCGTGCGTGGGCCGTGGCGTGGGGTGGGGCTTCCGCCGCTGTCGACGGAGCGCCGGCCGCCACGTTGTTCAAGTCGGCCTGCCGAGGGCTCACGCCGCTGCGGGAGGGCGCACGTCCATGAGTCCCACCGTTATCCGCTCGCCTACTCGTCTTAGCCCAAGCCAGACGGAGAGAGAGAGAGAGAGAGAGAGAGAGAGAGAGAGAGAGACGCTGTCGCGTGTATAAGGAGGCACCAGGCTTCCGCCCTGGCCCCCGTCCAAGCCAGCCGGGAAGCCAGCCGCCCGGCTGACGTGCAAAACGCGCTCAGCTCGAGCCGCACAACTCCGCCAGCAATTGTATACTTGTCGCCCCTAAACTAGCCTACTAAGCACTAACCCCTAAACTAGCTTAAACTAGCTTAGTTTAAGCCCCCCTAATTGACTAACCCACTGTAGTCCCCCATACTAAGACACTAAGCCACTAAGCACTAGCCCCTAAACTAGCTTAAACTAGTTGAGTTTAACTCCACCTCTTGCCAGCACTAGCTTAGTTCGACAAGCATAAGCAAGAGGCTCGTTGGAGCACTCCACGTACCCGAGTGACAGACGAGGCAAGCACGGGGCGCCCCCGTGCGAGGATCAAACGCCCGCACCGCCCCGGCCGGCGCCCGGCACGCGACTCCCTCGTGCATCGTGCCGCGACCTCCCGCATCGTCCGCGGCTTAAGTTTGTAGCGTCGGGCACCTCCAGCCTTCACTCGGCCTTCACTCCAAAGTTGGCACCTCCCTCGCCCGTCGCCCAAACTCTCCATCCGTGGTACTCGTATTTTCTAGCTAGGGCGCTGAAGGGGGGACGCGTGTTTATCACAAAGTGTTTTTGAGTTTGTGTGAGTGTGAGCATCAGTCTAAACAGAGTGTCGGCACTTAGCATGGAGCCATTGCTGACATGTATTCCCTCCCCAGCCTCGCCTTTCTGAATGGGTATTCAAGCTGGCGCCCGCTTTCTCGCGCGGAGCGCTGACGCTTTGCCCGCCACTCTGTATGGACTTTTCACCCGGGCGATGTAACGAAATCGGCTTGTTGCTGACATTGCTATGTGTTCCCTCCCCGCATGTTCTCCCCTTCTCGCAGGAGAGTAAGGGCTTCATGGGCTGGCTGCTGTCCAAAACCATTCGCGACTGCGATGGCCTCGGCGCCGGCTACGAGGCAGGGTTGCCGCGGCGCACTCCTTTGTTCCTAGTCAACTTCACCCAAATCATGCCGTGTCATCCCAGATACCACTGACCTCAGCCTGGGGCCGCGAACTCGTTCCTGTGGTGGCGGATAGGAGGCCAGAACTGGTACGCCATGTGGTGGATAACGCGGCGAGTATCAGTGCACTATGTGGTGGTCTGGTGGATGAAGTGGCGCACTAGTATGTGGTAGATGAGGTGGCGAGCACACATACGCCATGTGGTGGATGACGTGGCGGCCACCGGTACACTTTGTAGTCGAGAACGTAGCGGACACCGGTACACCCGGTGGTGGATGACGCGGCTTGCACCGGTGCACTATGTGATGGATGACTGGGCGGGCACCGGTACACCATATCATCCATGTGGTGAGTGTAAGCCCCTGACCAGACCAGGACGCATCAGGTTTTCGCCATGGGAGGCCCCAGTGTAATGACCCACGTGCAAGCTCGAGGGAAAAGGGCCGTGTTATCCATCGTAATTTCACCCCTCGCGACCTTCTGAGCTGAAAAGGGAACCAGCGCGCGACCCTGCCACGAGGGCGAGATCAAGAACGGCAGGGCCTGACTGTTTGCTCATAGTGTACCAGTATACCCGAGCACACTCGCCGCTGACTGTTTGCTCATAGTGTACCAGTATACCCGAGCACACTGGCCGCTGACTGTTTGCTTATAGTGTACCAGTATACCCGCACTCACTCGCTGCAAACTGTTTGCTCATAGCGTATCAGTGTACCGGTACACACTCGCCGCTGACTGTTTGCTCCTAGTGCACCAGTGTGCCCGTACACACTCACCGCTGACTGTTTGCTCTTAGTGCACCAGTGTGCCCGTACACGCTCACCGCTGACTGTTTGCGCATAGTTACCAGTGTACCCGTACACGCTCGCCGCTGACTGTTTTTGCTCATAGTGTACCAATGTACCCGTACACACTCGCTGCTGACTGTTTGCTCATAGTGTACCAGTGTACCCGTACACACTCGCCACTGACTGTGTGCTCATAGTGTACCAGTGTACCCGTACACACTCGCCGCGGACTGTTTGCTCATAGTGTACCAGTATACCCGTACACAATCGCCGCACCCTCCTCCCTGCCCCCAAACGGCGTCCCTCTCTCACCTCAGCCAGACTGCTTGCTCGCAGTGTACCAAAGGTTGGTCTACGTAGCTGCTTCTACGCAGATTGAGTGAGGGGTTCAAACGGCGATTTGGAATTTCTCGAGTTAATAGACTGTCCCTCTTATAAGTCGCTGTGTAGTGCGACCTGACGTGCACGGAAGGTCGAAAGTCGTGTGGATGAGGGTCTATTAACTCAAAGAACGTGTCCGCACCACGCTGCGCGCCATGCCTGTTTGACCGTCTGATTGACCCCCTGATTTACCCCCTGTTTGACCCCCTGATTTACCCCCTGTTTGACCCCCTGATTGACCCCCTGTTTCACCCCCTGATTTGCGCAACAAGGTAAAGCCAACGCGGGATCTTTTGCTTGCACGACCCTCGTGAATACCTGACCCCCTACCCCCTATAATGAGCACCTGAAGCCCCTTTAATGGGCACCTGACCCCCTTATAATGGGCACCGGACCCCCCCATGATGAGCACCTGATCCCCACATACGGGGCACTTGACCACCCTACAACATTGGGCACGTCACCCCCCTATCATGGGCACCTGACTCCCCTAATAAGACCATGTGACCCCCCTTGAGCCAACGAAGCAGCTTCAGCTTGCAAGACCTTCAGGACCGGCCAGTTACCCTAATTCACCCCTATTATACCCCCAATACACCCCTATTATACCCCCAATGCACCCCTTATACACACCCCTCATACATCCCTATACACCCCTATACACCCCTAAATACCCCTAAATACCCATAAATACCCCCACAAACACCCTTGCTAGTTGCAAGACCCTATGGAGCGGCCAGTACCCAAAACCCGGGGAGAAGGGGTACATGGTAGGGCGGTGCACGTTGGCAGTATCAAAGCCCGTGTCGAAAGCACAGTGCCTGTGCTTTCAGCGCTTGAAACTTAGCTCTGATAACTGCCTTCAGGTTTTGATTACAATTCCAACTAGCGCCGCTACATCGAGGGCTCCAAGGATTAAGCGGCGAGGGTCAAGTGAGTGGGCACCGGCGCATGCAAGGGGCAATAATCAGGGCAATAGGGCAATAATAGGCGCTTCCCAAACCCAAGTAAGTGGGCGCTTTCAAGGATCCATAATCAGGGCTCGGGGGGTCTAAATGGGTGGTCTATTGCAGGGTTTTGATCGTTAGACTTGAAATATAAGGCGGACACATGTATATCAAGGCAAAAGAGTTATATGTCATTAGGGTTACAGCAGTTTGAGTACAGTTCACTGATAAAATGTGAATAGCAGGTAGCGCACGTGGTTCATGACAAAGAATGTGTGAAAATATATTGACAATGCCGGACTACCAGTGCACGTCGCGCCAATATTGAATTCAAAAAATGGGTGCGCGCTCGGCCGCTTACTTGGGCGGGGCCTCGCCCTTTTTGTAGCGGCGCAATTTGAGATGGATAGCATGCGTGTATGGATAGTATGGTTTCAAGTGCGGGAAGCATATGCAATTTCAACACGGATTTCGATGCTGTCAATGTCAACCTGCACCGCCCTTCAAGTGCTGAAAGCATAGGTGTGCTTTCAACGCGGGTTCGACGTTGTCAGCCTGCACCGCCCTTCAAGCGCTGAAAGCATCGAAACCCGTGTTGGGGTTCAGGGTTTAGGGTTCAGGGTTTACGGTTTAGGGTTTTGGGTTTACGGTTTAGGGTTTAGATGTTGTCAACCTGGCCGCCTCACCTTCATCCCGCGCTCCGTGAATCGAGTCAGGCCATACTTGTCCTTGCCCTTGTACTGGCCGCTCCAAAGGGACTTGCAACGAGCAGGGGTATATTAGGGGTATATTAGGGGTGTATGAGGGGCAAATTAGCGATGTATTAGGGATGTATTAGGGGATGAGTAGGGGTGTACGAGGGGAGTATTAGGGGATTATTATGGGTGTATTAGCGGTGTATTGGGGGAGCAGTAGGGGTGTCATAGGGGTGTCATACGGGGGTGTGATACGGGTACTGGCCGCTCCAGTTGGTCTTTGTTGCAAGCGAAAGATCCCGCGTTGGCTCAAGGGGGGTCAGGTGCCAATTAGAGGGGGGTCAGGTGCCCAATATGGGGTAGTCAAGGGGCCATTATGGGGGGGTGAGGTGCCCATCATAAGGGGTTCAAGTGCTCATTAGTCAGGTGCCAATTATAGGGCGGTCAGGTGCCCATTGTAGGGCGGTCAGGTGCCAATCATAGGCTGGTCAATTTGCCATTATAGGCAGGTGCTCCAGAGTATCGTGCAAGCAGAAGCTCCTGCGTTGCCTCAACTTGCCGCGCAAATCGGTTGACGGGTCAACCGGGTATGGCGCGTAATGCGGTAATGTCACGCTCATTGATTTAACAAATCCTCGCCCGTACAATTTTGGAACTTCCGTGTCCGGAAGGTCGCACTACACTGTAATTTACAGAAGCGACGGTCTATCAATTCAAGAAATTCCAAATCCCCGTTTACTGATAATAGAAACCCATACCAGATGTGCGTAGAGGCAGAATATGGCGTTGGCCATCTTCTGGTACACTCTGAGCAACCAGTCGGGCTGAGGTGGCAAAGGGGGGCCGTGTGAGGCCAGGGATGAGGATGCGGCGAGTGTGTACGGGAGCACTGGTACACTATGAGCAAACAGTCCGCGGCGAGTGTGTACGGGTACACTGGTACACTATGAGCAGACAGTCAGCGGCGAGTGTGTACGGGTACACTGGTACACTATGAGCAAACAGTCAGCGGCGAGTGTGTACGGGTACACTGGTACACTATGAGCAAACAGTCAAGCCCTGCCGCTCTTGAGCTCGCCCTCGTGATAGGGTCGGTCGGTCGGACGCTCCTTCCCTTGTCAGCTCAGAAGGTTGGTCGGACGCTCTTTCCCTTGTCAGCTCAGAAGGTTGGTCGGACGCTCCTTCCCTTGTCAGCTCTGAAGGTTGCGAGGAGTGAAATTACGATGCCCGGGCGCGGGTCATTACACGGGGGCGAGGGCGAAAGCCTGGTGCCTCCTCATATGTGCGGAAGCGTCTCTCTCTCTCTCTGTGTCTCTCTCTCGGCAGACAAGAGGCGGCGAGGGAACGAGTGCGTGGCCCCAGGTTGTGGTCAGTGTTATCGGGGATGACGCGGCATGAGTGAGTGACCCGACCCCCCGTCCTCTCCGCTGCGCCGGCAGGACGAAGTATGGGGGTGGCATTGACGTGACGTCTGAAGCACCAATACGCTCATTTAGCTGATATGTCTTCACCCTAGATACACCCCACCCACAATTGATGCAGGCGGAAATGCTCATAGCAATGGATCCAAAAAAGACCCAAAATACCCATTTTGGCAGCCCTCTGCTTTCTTTTGATATGGGCCCTTTTATGTGTAACGTCAAATAATAAAGACGCGGCATGAGTGAAGGTGACGAGGGATCGAGCGAGTGCGCGGCCGCGGCTCTACCAAAGGCTTACACTCGTCCACTGTTCAACTCAACTTGAGCCGTGTCTGACACACACAACCACCCTACACACCCCTACACATCCACTAGCGCCCCCTTAACACAGGCTACACAGCCCCTGCGCGCACCCCCTATCCCATGAAAAGCGCTCAAGTTGAGCTGCGAAGTGAACGAGTGTAAGCCCCTGGGCCCTACCTCGTAGCCGGCGCCGAGCACATCAACATCGCGAATGGTTTTGGACAGGACCCAGTCCATGAAGCCCTTGCTCTCCTGCCAGCACGGGAGGGGAGGCGGGGGGAGGGAATGCATGTCAGAAATGGCTCCATGCAGAGTGCCTGAAATCTGTTGGGACTGATGCCCAAACTCACAAGGATTCAAAAATACTTTGTGATGAAAAACCGGTCCCTCCTTCACCAACGTAGAGTATGCCATGGATGGAGAGTTGGGGCGACGGGCGAGGGAGGTGCCAACTTTGGAGTGAAGGTTGGAGCTGCCCGACGCTACATGCGAAAGCCGCGGATGATGCGGGAGGGCGCGCTGCGATGCAGCAGGAGGCCGCGTGCCGGGCGCCTGGGGCCTGGCTCGCTGGGGCGGTGCGGGCGGTTGATCCGCGCACGGGGCGCCGGCGCTTGCCTCTTCACTCGGGTACGTGGCGTCCTGCGACGTGCCTCGTGCTGGCGGAGTTTTGCAGGGCCGCCGGGCGGCTGGCTTGGTCTAAGATGAGTGGGTGCCGGTGGGGCTCGAGGATACGCGCCCTCGCCGTAGCGGCCTGATCCCTCCGCTGAGAAGAACGTGGCGGCCACTCCGGCGACAGCCTGCGGCGGAAGCCCCACCCCACGGCCCACGCGTTAACCACGCTCTTCTCGCGAAGCGAGACAGCTACAGGTCCCTGCCACCCGCCTGAAGAAGTCCAAACCCGCGCGCGCGTCGGTACGGCGTCACGGCGTCACGGCGCCGCGTATGCACCCAGGTGTATCCCCCTCACGCCCCATCGACGTGATGTGAATCGAGTGGAAGTGGGAGCTTCGTCGTACCTTCTTCTCGACCTTCTTGGAGTCTCTGGTTCCGTTTTTCTTGCCGACGGTACTACTCACAGTCCTGCGAACGGTCTTGCCCTTCTTCTCGGCTGCCGGTTTGGCGAAAGGGTTGTTGAAGGCGGCGCGGGTGGGCGCGGGCGCGGAGCGGCCGTCTCATAGGGACTGCTGGATACTCCTCGCCACGTCACAGGATGTCAGTTTACTCAAGAAGCGAGGGTCCAAAGACTGGTCGATGACGTGGCCAGCACTATCCACTAGACCTCACCGCCTCGGTCACCGCTCGGTTGCCGCCCGTCCCGCCCCAGCCGACCACCGCGTTGCAGCGGCGCGAGTGGGCGGGCGGCGAGGGTGAGGGATGTCATGGCGAACATCTCTCAGGGGGAGGGGACGCGCCACGTGCGGCGTAGGCAGCGACGTGCGCGCGAGAATGGATAGAATAAGCTCAGGAGGCCGTAAGCTTTTCCCGGAAGATGAGCCCACGTGGAATACGGGAAAACGCTCCATGCAAAACGGCCAAAGGGGTGCCGTCGCTGACCAAGAAAGTTCGAAGCTACGATACATGTCACCAAGTTCTGTGCGTGCCTCGTTCCGCACCCGCCCGCACGCAAACCCCACAACACTCGTGCCGCCCGTCTCGCCTCGCCGCGCCGCTAAGCCGCTACGTCGGGCTCATGCTTGACACGCTCCACCACAGGCCGCTAACTTCGCCACCATGCAGACTCCCGCCGCTGCCGCCGCCGCCGCCTCGGGGGGGCTCTCCTCCTCGCGCGCCTGTCCGTCGGGCTAACGTCGGTGGTGGGGGGAGTCGACGTGCCCGAGCACGAACTGGTGGGCAAGTTGCGGGCGGGGCTGAGCAGGGTGCTTGCGAGCGAGGCGCGGCCCACGTTTCATGCTGACGTCGTACTCGCCACCGTGGGGCTTCCCACGCGGCCCGAGGCGGAGGTTGTGGACTGGCTGAGGGCGAGGGGCAGGGGCTTACACTCGTCCACTTTTCGGCTCAACCTGAGCCAATTCGTCACTAAAACCACCCTACGTATCCTGCAAAAAGTGCTTACGTTGAGCTGAATAGTGTATGAGTGAAAGCCCCTGGAGAGGGGGCTGATAAACTCTCCGGACCCCCCGTCGCCGCTGCTCTGCCGGTTGACTCAGGAGCTGCCGTATCTCTTTCACGCGGAGTTGCTGCGGCTTACACTCGTCCACTTCCCAGCTCAATCTGAGGCGTGCTGACACTCAACTCAACACACCCCCTGGACGCCTAAATACCACCTCCATCCCCGCCAGAAATATCCCCTACACACCCCAATAACACCCCTTGTCCGCAAAAAGCGGTTACGTTGAGCTGGCAGGTGAATGAGTGTAAGCCCCCGTGCGGAGGTGCTGCAGCAGCTGGACCCCACGGACCGCACCATGCTCGCGCAGGTCGGGCGGCCGTGGCTGGCGGCGGTGCTGGCCTCGGGGCTCCCGCGCTTACCGAGGGGAGTCACGGTGCGCCTCGGACTCTGGGAGTTTTGCATGTCCGTCGAGCGGCTGGCTTGGGCGAAGGCGAACGGGTGCTGGTGGGGGGTGCCAAACTACGACGGTTCTAACAACACTTGTGCGCTCGCTGCCGAGGGCGGGTACCTGGCGGTGTTGCGAGGGGCGCGGGAGCACCACTGCCCGTGGAATGCAGCGACCTGTGAGGCACAGCTCGGGGAGGGCACCTGGAGGTGTTGCGGTGGGCGCGGGAGCACCACTGTCCGTGGGGCGCGGACACGTGTTTTGCCGCTGCGTGCAAAGGGCACCTGGATGTGCTGAGGTGGGCGGTCGAGCACGATTGCCCGTGGGATAAGTGGGCGACTGCACACGCCGCTGAGGGCGGGCACCTGGTGCTGTGGGCGCGGGAGCACGGCTGCCCGTGGGAAAAGCGTGAAGGTGAGCGCCATTCCCAGAACCAACCCGAGGTGCTCAGATGGGTGCGGCAGCAACCCTAGACGAAAAAAACCAATTTCCGCCTCTCTCAACCAAGCAAAATACAAACAACGCGATGCCTCACCTTGCAAAAGTGCACTCCTGCGAGTGTCGTGTACTTTATCGCCTGGGGTTATTGCTGACCTGGTCGAGGGCGAACGGGTGCTGGTGGGGCTGGACGAACTTGTCCGCAGGCGGACACCTGGAGGTGGATTGGCGGGGGTGGTAGCGTGTGCGCTACGCAATGCGCGACACCTACAATGTTAGTCCAATAATGTTTTCTGCGTCATCCCGAATATACCGCTATGACCTGTCTCAACATATGGCTGCACACATGTAATGCACGCGCACCCACAAACTTGCCCCTGACACGCCACAATCAGACGCCTCATCTCGTTCACGCTACACCCAGATGCGCGCGGGAGCCGTCCAGACTTCGAGCGAGTGCGGGCAGTGTAGAGCCCCGCCGGTGGCGTTGCTGCGGCACACGCGCGGGCGGGTACCGTACGACGTGCAGGTTATAAAGAATGTGTGAAAATATATATTGACAACGCCGGACTACCAGTACACGTCGCACCAATGTTGAATTGAAAGAATGGGCGCGCGCTTGGCCGCTTACTTGGTGGGGGCACCTTGGCCCTTGTTGCAGCGGCGCAAATTGAAATGGAAAGCAACGGATGAAAGGAGTATGATATTGTTGTTTCAAGCGTTCAAAACATAGGCGCTTTCAATACGGGTTTTGATACTGTCAACCTGCACACAGAGTGACAAGATATCCCATATCGATATGATCATCTCCAATATCGATACTGTCATCTCCCATATCATTAGACCATATCTCATATCGATATCCAGGATGACCATATCGATATGGTAGATACCCATATCGATATACCGTATCCCATATTGATACATCATATTCCATATCAATCACCTTATCGATATCTCATTGACGCCCGATCTCCCGGATCGATCTCCCATATCGTTATCGGATCATATCTGGTCACTCTGCCCGCACAGCCCTGCCTTGTACCCCCGCTCGTTGAATCGAGACATGCCCTTTTTGTCCATGCCCTTGCTCTTCTTGAACTGGCCGCTCCACAGGGTCGCGCAAGTAGCAGGGGTATATTAGGGGTGTATTATGGATGTGTTAGGGGTGTACTAGGGTGTATTAGGGGTACTGGCCGCTCTTCCATAGGGTCGTGCAGGCAGAAGATCCCGCGTTGGCTCAAGGGGGGTCAGGTGGGCTTAATAGGGGGGTCAGGTGCCCAGTAGAGCTATATTGGGGTCAGGTGCCCATCATGGCGGGTCAGGTGCCCATTATGGGGGGGTCAGGTGCCCATGATAGGGGGTTCAGATGCCCATCATAGGGGTATCAGGTGCTCGTTTATGTAGGGGGGATAGGTTCCCAATACAAGGGGGTCAGGTGCCCCTGATAGCGGGGTCAGGTGCCCGTTATAGGGGGCTCAGGTGCTCCAGAGGGTCTTTCGCGCAGAAGATCCGGCGTTGGCTCAAGGGGGGTTACGTGGCCGTAATGGCGGGGTCAGGGGCCCAGTATATGGGGGTCAGGTGCCCATTACGAGCAAGCAGTCGGGCTGAGCTGAAAATAATGCCGCGTGAGGCCCTGCCATTCTTGATCTCGCCCTCGCGGGTACACTGGTACACTATGAGCAAACAGACAGCGGCGAGTGTGCACTGGTAAACTGGTATACTATGAGCAAACAGTCAGGCCCTGCCATTCTTGATCTCGCCCTCGCGGCAGGGCCGCACACTGGTTGAGGGTTGAGGGTTTTGGGTTTATGGTTTAGGGTTGAGGGATAGGGGTTCGGGCCGCACACTGGTTCCCGTTTCAGCTCGGCCTGACAGTGTTTGCAGAGGCAGAAACTGATACGCTCCCACGTGTACAAGGTGGCACTAGGCTATCGCCACGGCCCCAATGCAATGACCAGCGCGCAAGCACGCGGGGACCGGGCCGTGTGATTATCCTGGACATCGACATGGGATATGGGCTAATGATACGGGAGATGACAGTGTCGATGCGGTCATCCTGGAGATCGATATGGGATACCTGGTCACTCTGATCCAGGGTGACGCGGCATGCTTGGGACGCGGCACGAATGGAGGTGCCTTTGTGGGGCACTTAAATCCCCTATGAGGAGAACCTGAACCCCCACATGCTGGACACCTAGCCACCCAATAATGGGCACTTGAACCCCCTCTAATGGGCACCTGACCCCCCTATTATGGCCACCTGACCCCTCTTGAGCAGTATCCGGGATGGCGCGGCATGCTTAGGACGCGGCATGAGTGGAGGTGGTGGGGGGAACGAGCGAGTGCGCGGCATGGGCTTACACACGTCGACTTTTCGGCTCAACTTAAGCGCTTTCGGCGGGATAGGGGGTACATTTAGGGGTTGTGTGGGGGGTGTGTAGGGTGTGTCAGGGGGTATTAGGGGGTGTCTAGGGTCTATTTTGTGTCAGAAGCGGCTCAGGTTGAGCTGAAAAGTGGACGAGTGTAAGCCCCTGGTGCGCGGCCCTGCCTCGAATCCGACGCCGTCGCCTACAACGTCGCGAAGAGTTCCCGCGAAAAACCAAGCCAGGAAGCCCTTGCTCTCCTGTGAGATAGGAAGATCGCGAGGGGAGGGAATACAAGTCATGTTAGCAATGCCTCCATGCAGAGAAAGCAAACGGGGGCCAGGGCGAACCCTGGTGCCTCCTAGCTCATACGCGCGGAAGCACCTCTCTCTCCATGTAGGAGCCTGTTCTATGTTTGAGATGGATACACACACACTCACACAAACACAGTGCTGCATAACCCTCAGTTAGCGGCGAGGTCATGTCAACCACAGCAATAGCTCCATTCAGCGTGCCTGTAATCTGCAGACCGATAAACACCCACTCGTACGCACGCCGTGCACCTTCGTGATGGGAAACCCCCTTCGGATCCTCGCGCGCTTGCGTGCGGGTCACTGCACGGGGGCCAAGTCGGAAGCCTGGTGCCTCCTCATACACGCTGACGCGTATCCCTTTCTCTTCAACGCGTTGAGGATTACTTGGAAGGAAAGTTGGGGCGTCCGACACAGGAGCCAACTTTAGAGTGAAGGCTGGAGTTACCCGACGCTGAAAGCGAAAGGCGCGCCACGATGCGCGTAGATATCGCGGGGGGGCTGAACCCTCCCGCGACCCGCCCACACGGACCGACACGAAAGCGACACGGACGGTTCGTTGAACAACGTGGCGGCCGCTCCGGCGACAACGTCAAAAGCCCCATCCAACGCTTGAAAGTCGCTCGACCTGCGAATCGATACCGAGACAAGTCCCACCCGTCTGAAGATCCGATCGGACCCGCGCGCACGTCGGGTCGCGGCGCCGCGCTTGCACCGAGGCATATCCCTCACACCCCAGCGTTAGCGTGTAGATTCGCGACGAGTGCTAGCTTCGAACGTACCTCCTTCTCGACCTTCTTCTTGGAATCCCTGGTTCCGGGCTTAGTTCCACGAACAGTCCTGGCAACAGTTTTGCCCTTCTTCTCGGCCGCCGGTTTGGCGAAAGGGTTGTTGAAGGCGGCGCGGGTGGGCGCGGCCGCGGCGCGGCCGGCTCGTAGGGTCCGATGGACCGCGCTGGCCACGTCACAGGAAGTCGATGAATTCAAGCATCGGCCAGGATCCGACGTGGGTTGTTGAATGACGTGGCCAACATTTACATACATCAGACCTCACCGCCGGGTTGCCGCGCGCCGAGCGCCACCCGATCAACGGGTTGCAGCGGCGCGAGTGGGCGGGCGGTGAGGGACGTCATGGCGAACATCTCTGGAGGGGAGGTGGCGTGCCACGTGCGGGGAGGCGGGGACGTGCGTGCGGGGATGGGCAGGACAGCCACACGACAGACAAACAGACAGCCGCAACTTCTCGGGTGAGCCGAGATCGAGATCCTGGGATCCGCTCCGTCCAGCCGTGCCGCGTGCTCGACCGACCATATAGGAATCATCTGAGTTGTAAAACCCTAACTCGCAGAAAAACATTTTCGGGTTTTAGGGTTTAGGCTTTAGGGTTAAAAATGATTTATGGTTTGGGTTTAGGGTTTCATCAGGTCCAGCGCAGCACCACACGTTCTCTGCTTTCAAGGCGATAAGGCACGCGCCCATTTGGAGTCGCGCCCGGCGGCCCACCCAAACGGACATGACGGCAGTGGCGCTCCGGTGGCGGATAGCGCCGCCCCTCCTCGCACGCCGCCGCGCCGCCGGCCCCGTCCCCCCCCGCGCTGACGCCCGCCCTACCGCCGCCTACCAAACGTCATCGGCGCCACGGAGTGATAATGTACGTGAGCGTGATAGCCGCGGCGGCGGCGGCGGCGGCGGCGACGGCGGCGGCGGAGAAGACGGCGGCGGGGGCGGCAGCGGCCGCGACTCTCGCTCAGATGCCCCGGATGATCGCGTCCGCAAGCATGATACACGAGACGGCAGCGGCGGCGGGAGCGGGAGTAGCACCATTCCTCGATCGGTGGCGCTACAGCGCATGAAGGGCGTGATAGCGCGCCGCCCGACGTTCACCGAGGCGCTGTACGCCCTGGAAGACTGCTCGCGCGCGTCGGGGCTGCCCCTCAACCGATGCGTGTGGGTGGGGCTCATGTGGGGGCACGCCGCGCGCCGCTGGGCGCTGCCGGAGCTGCTGGTAGGACCTGGCAGATATTTACAATGAAGTTCTGGACATCCATGGGTCGTGACGCCGATGAGAAGAAGACTGAGCACAACTCCCCCGACCCCCACGACGGCAGAATGCTTAGTACACAATGTTGAACTGAAGCTTTGGTCGTCGTCTGCACCCAACTCTTCCCGCCCCGTCATCGACACGCGTGTCGAACCACCGTTTCTTGAGCCATACGTCATCCTATGACGCGGCGAGCAATTTCGTTCTGGCCCTTGGTGGCGGCGATGCTGCATGCGCTGGACGGCGCGGAGTGCGCGGCGCTGGTGTCTCTGGTCGGTCGGCACGGCACCGCGCAGGATGCGTACGGCGTATTCCTGGAGGCGGAGGCGCGTGGGTGGGCGAGCGGGAGGGCTGACAGCGGCAGCGGCAGCGGCAGTGGCAGCAGCAGTGAGGACGGGGGCGGGAGTGGGGGAGTATCTTCTGAAGGTGGAGCAGTGCACCAAGGAGTGCAGCAGTCGGGCGGCGACGTGCGGCGGGGCGACGGCGGCGCGTGTCTGACGGCGATGGCGTGGGTGCACGACGCCGCGGGCGCGGGGGAGGCGGCGGACCGACTGTGGGCGCAACTCCACTCCATGGCAGAGGGGTCATTGAGATCAACCGCTCCACCGACGTTCAGTCTCCTCCTCCTCGTCCGTATACTCCGCGTGTCAGTGTCAGCATTTACACTGAATCTCCTCCTCCTCGTCCGTATACTCCACGTGTCAGCATCCCCACTTACACTCAATCTCGTCCTCCTCGTCCATACTCCGCGTGTCAGTATGAGCATTTACACTGAAGGTAAGTCATGCTCCGATATTGGTACGAGTGCTTGTTCTCAATGACCCTGCTGAATGGCACTGGATAGCTCCATCGACGTGGTGGCCATGCGCAAGGCGGGCGGGGGCGAAGACGGCGGGAAGAACATCCAGAACATCCAAACCCACACCAGCAAAAAATCTGTGAGGGGTGAGACGTATGCGGGGAACGTTCCCCCAGAAGTGGACGATGATGACGAGGGCGCGGGGGAGACGGCAGAGGCGGCGGCAGCGGCAGCGCGGATGGATGCGCGCATGGAGGTGTTTGCACAGGAGATTGCTTCCAAGGCGCGGCGCCGGCACGCCGCCGCGGCCGCCGCATACACTGCGATGCGCAACGCCGAGGTAGGGTCTGATGGATACTGCTTGCCACGTCATCGAACGCATTTCTCATCCTCGTTTCTCAAGTGGATGACATACATGACGAGGCGTGGATAGTGCTCGCCATGTCATCAATCGCATTGCTAACCCTCGCCACTTGAGTAAAATGGCATCCTATGACCTGGCGAGCACTATCCATCAGTTCCTACACCGAGGACGGGCGGCGCCCCGCGCCGCGCGCCGTTTTCACCGCCGCGTGCCGCGCTGCCGTGGCCACGCGCGAGGACCGCTTCGCGCGCCGCATCGCGGTGGACCTAGCCGCCGACGCCGTCACGCCCGACTCGTTCATGGTATGGTCGCCTCACTCTGGATAACACATCACTGTCTTGTATGACTACGTGCCTGTGTGTGAATATCTTATCACTTCTCACTGCTACTATAAACTTTGCCGGTACAGTATGTGCTGTGTTCTCTAGTGAACGGTCGCCAGCCTGGTGTCGGTCATCGGGCGCTCTGGCAGCGCCTCCGGCGCCGCGGCGGCGGAGGCTGTGTTCCTGATGGCGCGCGGGCCGCTAGACACGGACACGCCGGGCGGCCTAAACCCTAACCCTAAGCCTAACCCTAAGCCTCGGTCGGTGGCGCTAGGCGGCGCGGACTGGTCGTGTACAGTCGGCGCCATGTGCAAAGCGGGTAACCTGGAGCGGGCGGCGGAGCTGTTGGTAGGGACTGAAGGATAGTGCTCGCCACGTCATCAAACACATTGTGAACCCTCGTTTCTTAGGGTCAAAGGCATCCTATGACGTGGCGAGCACTATCCATCAGTCCCTAGCTGCTGGAGGAGATGGCGGAGGAGCCGTTTATGCGGGCGGGGCGGGCCGGGGCCGGGGGGGCTGTGGGCGGGCCGGGGGCGGGGGCCGGGGCAGTGCCGGGGGCGGGGGAGCCCTTCATGCGTGGCGGGCGGTCCGGGGTTGTTGGCAGGGCGTGGGCGGGGGCCGGGGCCAGGGGCGGGGGCGGGAAAGAGGCCGGGGATGGGGGCGGGGCAGAGGGTGTCGGGGGTGGTGCCGGGAGAGACGCCGGGGCCGTGGCTGGGGCCAGGGGAGAGGGTGGGGCCAGGGCTGTGGCCGGGAGAGATATAGAGGGGGCAGGAGCCGGCAGAGAGGGAGAAGGGGGGGCGACAGGACGGGGTGTAGATGCAAGACCAGTAGGAGGAGTTCGAGGAGGCGGAAGCTACGACCTGCGACTCCCGGAGGTGGCGGCGGCGGCAGCGGCAGCGGCGAAAGCGCGCGCCGCAGACGCCGGAGCGGCGCGGCGCTTCGCAGCTGAGCGGCGCGCAGCGGCACCGGGGTACGGGCAGCTGATGACCGCGCTCTGCGCGGCGGGGCGCCCGCGGTAGGGGTGTGCAGGTTGGACCAATGAAACCTGTGTTGAAATTGACTGAATTTATGCTCTTTGAAACTAAAATATGGATGAACCGATTTCAAACTTTACTTTCAGTGTCAACTTGCGGCGCTACACCACGGGAGGCGCTGGATGTTCATCGATCAATGGTGGCCGCAGGGGTATACCCCCCTTCCAACCCGCGGCACTACCGCGCACTGTACAAGGCGTTGCTAGCGGCGGGCGGGCCGGGCGGGAGGACCATGGCGCCCAGGCGGGCGGCGGCGGCGGTAGGGACATGGCACAACATCGCCTGCCACGTCGTCGATCATCGAGACGCGTTCAAGCTCTCGTTTCTTGAGTTAACAGGCATCATATGACACGGCAAGCAGCAGCAAGCAGCATTTGCAGGGCACGAGACGCACTTACACCCTCGTTTCTTGAGTCGAAAGGCATCCTATGACGTGGCATACAATGACATCTGTAAGGCACTATGCGGCGGCGGTACGCGACGCTGTGCTCGCCGCACTATCCCTCGCCGCGGCCGCTGCCACCGCCGCCGCTTCCGCCGCTGCCACCGCCTCCGCCTCCCCCGATTGTGTCAACGCCCCCGCCGCCACCGCCGCCGCGCTGAGCAAAAGTTTGTCGCTTGCTCGCGACCCGGAGGAAGCCCTGCGGGAGGCGTTTGCAGCTCTGACTTTCATCACGCCTGTCGTCGACGGCGGCGGCGGCGGCGACAGCAGGGGATTACAGGTGCACGGTGCGCAAACTGTCAGAGGCGGCGCCGACGACGGCGACGGCGGCGGTGGGCGGGTCCAGAGCGGCGGCGGAGGTGCTCCCAGGCACGACGGGAGAGGCTACGGCCGGCGGCGGGCCCAGGGCGGCGACGGGGGTAGTGGTGCTCCAGCGGGCGGTGGGCGGGGCGGTCGCGGCGGCCGCGGCGGCGGCCGCGGCGGGCGGGGCGGTGGGGGCGGGGTGGCAATGGAGGCTATGGAGGATTCGACGGCGGTGGAAGCTATCCGCGCGGCGATGCACGTGGCGGCGGCGGGCGGGCACACCGACATCGCGGCGGACGCTCGCCTGCGTCTGCGGTGGGCGGGCGCGCAACCTACGGCGGATGACCTGGAGCTGGCGCTTGAGGTAGGGCCTCACTGTTTGCTCATAGAGGGTTTGACGCGTGGGTATGAGCTCCCCTGCCATGCCGCCGCACCCGCACCCGCTGCTGTCTCTGACTGTTTGCTCATGCATAAGGCTCTGTTCAAAGGCGTTCGAGATTGCCAAGGATGCGGCGGGAGCGCGGGAGGCGTGGGACGCGAACCGTCGCGAATCCCATTCCACTTCCGATTCCTACTCCAGAAATTCCAGCTCCGAGTCCAGGTTCCACTGCGAGCCGACTCCACGGGCTTGGACCGCGCTCATCAAGGTGGGTTGGTGCACGTCAAAACTAGGGGCTTCCACTCGTCCACTTCTCAGCTTACCGAGGCCCTTTTTGTCACTGAAACCAACCAATGTATCTCAAAGAAAGTGTTCACATCAAGCGGAAAAGTGGACGAGCGGAACTCCCTGGTTGAAACCTGTGTTGAAAACGCCCGAATTACGTTACACGGATTTCAGGTTTTGATTTCAAGTGAACTGCGCCCCTATGTCAAGGTGCACTGCGACGCCGGCGAGATGGTCAACGGTGCAGCGCTGCTCGACGAGGCAGGGGATTCATTGAGAACAAGAACTCGATCGACGTTGAACCGACCACTTCTTCTCCGTGCGTCTGTAGGAGTATCGACCCTGAAGGAAAGCCAAATCTGATCTCGGTCGAGTGCTTTTTCTCAATGACCTTCCTACGAGGCGGTGGAGGCGGCGGCCATGGACCGTCGACGCAAAAAAGTGTCAGTGGGTAACAACACGTCCGACCGCAACCGGCAGTCTGGCGTGGAACTGTTCGCCTTCAACCTAGTGGCGGCGGCGTTCGCGCGCGCCGGCATGCCCGGTCGGTCGGAGGGGCTGCTGCTCCTCATGCGGCGCGCGCAAGTGCGGCCGGACGAGGCAGGGGGGTTATTGATAACAACGTCTCGAACGGCGATCGGAGCATGACTTACCTTTAGGGTAATTGCTCATACGGATGCGCAGACACGGTTCATCGCGGCCGATCGACCTATGATCGTTCATCCACGTCCTGATCTTCGTTTATTGCCGATTCAACGGCGCTCAAGACGTTCTCAATGGCCCTACTGCGAGGTGACGTACAACACAATCATCGGAGCTTATGCCATCTCCGCGAGGCCGAAGCATGGAGCGCGGGACTACAGGTTCGAATCTGAGATACGATCACTCACGGGAGGTGGCGGCGACATTGACGCAACAGTCAGGGGACGCGGCGGAGGCGCCGTGGGGGGCGGAGTCACCGTGTTTGGGAATGACGACACCGCTCTTCCTCCCTTCCCCGCCCACGCCGAAACAGAAAGTGTCCCCGCTGTGGGATATGGATCACGCCGGGTCTCCACCGCCGCAGGCATCAGGCTCAGCACCGGCGCGTCTGCGTCAGGCGACGACATAGAGGACCCCATGGACGCGGTGTTCCGCCTACTACGTGGTAGGGCGGTGCAAGTTAAAACTGTTTGTAAGCCTTATTGAAAGCGCCTCGTTTCAGCGCTTGAAACTGAAATATGATAACGGCTTTCAAGTTTGTTTTTCAGTTTCAACTTGCGCCACTACAGTGCGAGATGCGCACCCCCGCCGTGCACATCCGCCCCTCCCTCGTCACCTGGACAGCTATCATATCGGCGTGCGCGCGGGGCGGGGACGTCGCGCGCGCGTGCGAGGCCTTCGACCGGATGACTGCGTCGGGTCTGCAGGCAGACACGCGCGCGTGGACGGCGCTCATGAAGGCGCATGCCCTGCAGGCAGGGCCTTCCAACGTGGCTTAACTTCAGCATCTTTGCGTGCCTTTCAAGTGGTAGCAGGGCGGGAAGTGGCTCAAGTTGAGCCGAGAAAGGGACGATTGGAAGGCCCTGCCCGTAGGGGGACCTGTCCGCCACGGCTGCGACGTACTGGCGCATGAGGGAGGCGGGCGTTACGCCAGACGAGGTGAGGCGATGCAGGTTCACCCCAGGTTGACCCGGGGTTGAACCCGGTTGGACCATGCTAGGTTTCCGCGCTTGAAGTCAGAACATGATGAACCGCCTTCAGACTGTGCTTTCAAATCGACTTGCGGCGCTACGACGAGGCCACGCTGGGCGAGGCGCTAGAGGCGAGCCGCCGCGGCGGCGGCGACGCGTCGGCCGCCATCGCCATCTACCGCGACATGCGCTCCCTCAACGTCAAGCCCAACAACGCGGGTTTCCGGCAGCTCACCGAGATGTGGGTGGGGCCTATTTCAAACCATCAAGATCCCCCCTACCACGTCATCCCGCCATATGTTGTACCGGCTCGCCACGTTACCCACCACATGTGCACCAGTGCTCACCACATCACCCACCACGAAGTGTACCAGTGCTCGCTGCGTCATCCACGACATAGTGTTTCGGTGCTCGCCACGTTATCCACTACGATTAAGACCCCCGCATCTTGAGTCAATCGTCATCCTATCACGTGGCGAGCATCATTCACCGGGCCCGAGGCGTGGGTCGATCAGGCGTTCGCGGGGTCGCAGCTAGTTCCCAACTTCATGCTCGCCGATGTTTTGGCGGAGACCAGCGGTGGCGGCGGCGGCGGCGGCGACGGCGATGACTACCCGTATAAGCAAACAGTCAGGGGCGCCGATGAGAGTGCCGCCGCGGGCACGGCCTCAGAGGGTGTGGGCGAGGCGCTTATGGCAACGGCGTGGCAGCGGCATCGCCAACGCCGCCGCTGGGAACGCCAAGAGAATGATGACGTTGCCGGCCCGGGCCCCGGCAGTGACGCCGGGCGCCCGTTGGTGGACGTGCACGGCCTATCCACAGTGGAGACCCGCGCCGCAGTCCTCTCGGTGCTGCAGGCGCTGCGCGAGCGGCGGCGCGCGGGAATGCCGGTGACGGGCGACCTCATCATCGTCACCGGCCAGGTAGGGGGATGGTTGAGATCGAGCGTCGTTGCATCTCCTCCTCCTCTTATGAGCGTATGTAAACGCATTCACAGTGTAGGTTAGTCATGCTCCGATATCGCTTGTGTCCTCGATTACCCTCCCGCACGGGGCGGCACAGCGAGGGGGAGCCCATGTTACGCGATGCCGTGGAGCGGCTGGCAGCGGACCTCCGCCTCGAGTTAAGTTTGGCGCCGGGCAACGCGGGGCGGCTGGTGGCGAAGGAGAGCGTGCTGCTGGCATGGCTAGACCGCAACAACGGCGGCGTCATCGCGGAACTGCGGCGTGACTCGCGCTCTGGCGGCGGCGGCGGCGGCGGCGGCGGCGGTGGTAGCGGTAGCGAGAGGTGGATAGCCATCGGGAGGACCGGCGGCGGTGGTGGGACGAGGCCGGGCGTCGGCGTGAGGCCGAGAGCCTCCGCCGCTGCCGAAGTTGCCGTTCCCTCCTCCTCCTCCTCCTCCTCCTCCTCCTCCTCCTCCTCCTCACCCTCCTCCTCCTCCTCCTTCCGCTCCTCCTTCTCTCCCTCCTCCTCTTGGTCCTCTGCCGCTTCCCTCCGCTCCTACGTGACTTCCTCTTTTTCGTCAGCTTCAGCGTTAGCATCATCGTTCTCCTCCTCCTCATCCTCGGAGGCGGGGGCGGAGGCGAGGGGGGCGCAGGGGGAGGCGGAGGCACCGCGGCGGCGTGTTCGCGCACCTCCACAGCGGCGCCCAGAAGAGGCGCGGTCCATCACCGGCGGTCCGCACAAGGGCGGCGGCGGCGGCAGCCCACAGGCGGCGGCGGCGGTGGCGGTCATGGGCGAGCGGCGGCAGCAGCGGCGGCGGCGGGCCACGCGCGCGCTGCGGGGCAAGCGCCCCGCGGCCGGCAGTGTGGCGGCGGAGGTGGGACTTGGTCAGTGTGCACGGGGAATGTGCACAGCGGAACCCTGGTGCCTTCTTATACACGCGGAAGCGTCTCTCTTCATATCACTCCTGGCAGATGAGGCGTTCAAAATGCGTGTCGATGATGGCCTTAAAATCGGATTCCTAAACCCTAAACCCTAAACTTGGCGAGCAACATTCATCAGGCCCTCGGCTATGGCACCGGTGCCGGGTCTGGATCTGGCACTGAACGAGTGGCTGCGTACCACGCGTGGGTGGTCGGGCAAGGACGAGG
>Ga0307489_10000676_pt1 | contig 21299 bp, 40 predicted proteins | sample SB12metaG_FD_202247 | JGI IMG/M metagenome (GOLD analysis project Ga0307489, IMG submission 202247) | Sea-ice brine microbial communities from Beaufort Sea near Barrow, Alaska, United States - SB 1.2 | ecosystem: Environmental > Aquatic > Marine > Coastal | place: USA: Alaska | collected... | reverse complement strand
CGCGTGGGCGGGGAGGGAACGAATTGAATTGCACGTTCCAAGATGCCCCTCTCCTCCCTGCCCCGTGGGTCCTCGCAGGTGGCGCAGGTCAGGTCGATGTTTCGGTGCTCAGAGCGGCGGTGAAAAAAAGCTCCTTTGGTGGCAGCGACGGGGGGCGGGGGGGGGGCTGGGTTCGGGGGGACGGGGGGGTTGAGGCGGTGGGGCGGTGGGCGGGTGTGGGGGATGAATTGCACGTTCCGAGCAGGTGCTTCTATCCTCCCTGCCCCCGAGTCCCCGCACGTGGCGTATGTGAGGTCAAAGAGGTCGCAGTCCACGTCCCGCGGGCGCACCACGCCGAGGGTGCGGCTGAACAGGATGGTGTGCAGCACCGCGCGCAGCACCGCCTTCACCTGGAACGCCTCGCACCAGGGGCGTACACTCGTTCACTTTTCAGCTCAACTTGAGCCGTGTAGTCTGATACACAAAACACCCTACACACCCTCAACACCCCCTCACACCCCCTCCACATGGGTTACACAATCCCTACGCGCACCCTTCACCCATAAAAAGCGCGCAAGTTGAGCTGCGAAGTGAACGAGTGTAAGCCCCTGCCTCGCAGCGCAGCGGCGGTAGCGAGAACACCTCGCAGTTCATTCCGCGTCACGCTTGCTGGTGCTGGCACAATTTAAAAAAGTGTGCCGACTCACGGCTCGCGGCGACGCCGCCCCCGGCCTTGACGCCGATACCGCTGCCGCGCGGGAGCCACCGCGGGCGACGCCGCCGCGGATGACGGGTGCGTGTGGCGTCGGTGTGTGGGCCAGTGCGAACGCGCCGTATGGAGCGGGAACGTGTCCTCTACCGATAAGGTCAAAGTGACGGCACCCTCTCTTTTTTGAGAGGAACTTTCCATTTCCTTCTTTTTCCGAGGCCACGAACCCCGTCTCCACCTGGCAGTTCCCTTGGACACGAGAGCCCGGCCTGCCCTCGGCAACCGTTTTTTGCGCGCAAACGCAAGGTTGACTTTTGGTGAATTGCTTCACAAGCAACGCGCCCCCCCCGCCTCCTCCGCGCCCCCCACCGCCCACGGAACACAGAACACAGAAGCCGCGCTCGACCACCGTCGCCCGCCGCTGCGCACTCATGCATATCGCCGCGCGGCTGCCGCGGGATGGCAGCGGCCTCGGCCTGGGGCCCGCGGGAAAGGTCACGTCAGCGAAAGACACCTCCTCCTCCTCGATGCGGCGCTCCGGCAGCTCGGAGCGGCTGGCGAAGCTTGGCGAGGGCACCGCGCACCCGGTCAACCTGTCGAGCATGGGAAGCCCCCCCGTCGACACCAGCCTCGCCGCCGCGAACAACGTCGTGCCGGGCTCGGGGTTAGCGGGCGGGATGAAGCGCGTCGGGTCCGCAGAGCGCCTCAACACCCTTCGCGAAAAGGCGGAACAACACACATCGTCCTCCCCTCTTCCGCCCGGTCCCGGCAAGATCGCGGCGGCGCCGCTTCAGCCGCGGGGCGAGCACGTTGCTGTGAAGGAGGAGGAGGACGACGTGGGCTATGACTCCGACGCCGCGGACGCGGCCGTAGAGCCGCCGGCGCCGCCGCGATACGACACGGACGCCCCCCTGGACGCCCCCACGCGCATCAGCTCCCCCTCGTTCCTCTCGCTCGAGAACAACAACCACGTTTTGGACACAGCCTTCGGCGTCCTGTCGCGCACCGGCAGCGGCCTCAAGCGCCGCGCCCTCAACGCGCTCGCCTCACCCACCGCGCCGCAACGACCCGCGCGCGTTCGCGCCGCGCCCGCTGACGCCGCCGCCGCTGACACCACCACCGCCGGCCGCGAGGTGCGCCCCCCCCCGGAGCTAACAAAATATTTTCCTTGGACCTTTTCCCATTTCCCTTGGCTGCGTGGACCTTGTCAGCTCAAGTTAAGCTGCTCTGTCCCTGCAACCACTCAAGTCACCCCACGTCATACCTCGAGGCTGCTCAACTCCCGCTACCACGGGATTCTAACGTGGCGAGCGCCGGTACTCGTTTTCTCTTGGAGGGTTGCCCACCTTATTCCGTTCCGTTCCGTCCGCAATTTCGTTTTCCCTGTCCTTTCCAACTCCCATCCCTTGCCCCGCGACGACAACGCAACGTGCGTGTACGAACGCCTGGACGCAGTGAAAACGCACACGACTCAACTGAACGACGGTTTTCATTCCTTCAACGTGGTGTATCAGTTCACGGACGACGCCTCACCGCGCGCGCCGCCGCCGCCGCCGCCGCCTGCGCCTGCGCAATTCAAGTCCAAGGTGAGGCGGTGCAGGTTGAACCTATGAAATCCATGTTGAAAGCGCCTGGAACTGATCGCTTGAAACTAAAACATAGTAGAACTGCTTCCAAGTATTTGCTTTCCAATTATCACCTGCACCGCTACAACAAGGCTGCGTTGTTGGTGAAGGCGGCGGCGGCGGCGACCGCGCCATTGAAGTCCAAGGCTGCCATGATGGTGAAGCCGCGGCTACCGCAGTACCTGATGAGACCGCGGCAGTACCTGCAGCAGTGGTCTACGTACATGTTCACGCCCGAGGCAGGGGCTTACACTCGTCCACTTCTCAGCTCAACCTGAGCTGTTTCTGACGCTCAAAACATCCCCTAAACGCCGAAACACCCCCTCCAACCCCGCCTTACACACTGCCTAAACACCCCCTAAATACCCCTTGTCTCACCAAAAGCGCTTACGTTGAGCTGACAAGTGGACGAGTGTAAGCCCCTGGCCTGAGGCGCGCGAGCTGGCGCTGACCACGGCCGCGTGGTGCTACGCCGCCGGCAGGGGCTTACACTCGTCCACATCTCAGCTCAACCTGAGCCGTTCTCGGTCACTGAAGCCATATCAAGCGCTCACTTCTCGGCTCAACCTGAGACGCTTTTGGTCCATTGAACCTACCACTGCATCCAACGAAAAGTGCTCACGTCAAGCCGGAAAGTGGACTGGTGTAGCTCACAAATCGTGCTTAAGTTGAGCTTAAAAGTGGACGCGTGTAAGCCCCTGGTCGCCGGCAGCGTGTACAACGTTGCGCGGTACTCCATGCCGGAGGCAGGGGCTTACACTCGTTCCCATTACAGCCCAACTTGAGCTCCTCTGTCCACCGTATAACCCAAATTCAACTCACGCATGTGTCCTGGAGTTGCTCAAGTTGAGCTCTAACGTGGACGAGTGTAAGCCCCTGGCCGGAGGGCGCCAGCGCGGACACGGTGGACCTGCTGAGCGCGGCCAGCTACACAGCTGGCAGCGTGGCGTGGTTGTGGCAGCTCATGGTAAGGCGGTGCTGGTTGATCCTATGAAACCCACCTTCAAACCGCCTGGAACTCAGCACTTGAAACTCAAATGTGACATAGTGCTTTCAACTTTGCTTTCAATTTCAACTCGCGCCGCTACATCATGGTGCGTGAGTATGAGCGAGAGCTTGACCAGTGGCGCGAGGAGGAGGCGAACTACGAAGAGAAGTCCGACCCGCCCGAGTGGAGCTGGACGCGGCTGGGCAGTGGCCTGATGCACCAGCCCGTGGTGTGCAGCGTCACGCTGTTCCTGTGTGGGTGCGCACTGACGGCAGGGGCTTACACTCGTCCACGTATCGGCTCAACGTAAACGCTTTGTGTGGGATAGGGGGTGCATGTAGGGGTTCTTTGGGGGTTGTTTAGGGGGTCTTAGGGGGTAGTAGGGGGTGTGTAGGGTGTGTGTCTTGTCAGAAACGGCTCAAGTTGAGCTGAAAAGTGGACGAGTGTAAGCCTGTGGCTGACGGACGTGCTGTCGCTGGGCGAACTGTTGGACGACGTGAGCCCGGTGACGGCGCGCCCGTGGATCGAGAAGTGGATGGTGTGGCTGCCGGGTGCCATCGGCGCCGTGTCCTTCTCCGCCGGCAGCGTCATGCAGATGGTGCACCAGGTAAGGCAGTGCATGATGCCCCTATTAAATTCATGTTGAAAGCGCTCGGAACTGAGCGATTGAAACTGAAATATGATGAACCGAATTCAAACCTTGATTGAACAATCAACGTGCGCCGCTACAATCAGGCCGAGGAGCACCGCCAGGACGCTGCGGGAGTGCCGGGCGGCGAGTGGGACCAGTGGGCCGACGGGAAAATTAGCGAGAGCGGCGGCGGGGGCGGGTGGAGCGGGGGGGTGTGCGGCGCGACTGAGGCGGCGGCGGAGATGGCGGGGCTGGACGTGTGGGAGCACGAAGGGGTGGAGGGCGCTTCGATGTCGCACTCGGGCTCCACGGACTCCTTTGTCAAGGAGGAGGTGTTCGGGCCTGGCGACCCGCGGCACTGGGTGGGCGGCAGCGGCAGCCAGGACCGCAGCCAAGACCACGACGCGGACGCGGCGACGCCGCCGATGACGTCGGCGCACAAGCGCGACCTGCTGATCAGCAAGATAGCTCGCTTCACGCAGGGCCCGCTCAGCCTCGGCGGCTCGCTGGCTTTCCTGGACTCGTCCGTGCTGGAGGTGCCAGAGCTGTTCGGGTTCAAGCTGGTGACCCCCTCCTCCGCTGTTATGATGGGCGTCAACGCCGCCGGGGGCGACGAGGAGGCGATGGTGGAGTCCTTGGAGGCGGTCGCAGCCAAGTGTGACTCTGCGTCACAGGCGCTGTCCGCGTGCGGCGACGCCAGTGCGGCGGCGCATCAGATCGGCGGCGTGCTGCTGCTGGTAGGGAGCCACAGATGGTGCTCGGCTCGTCGTGGGATGCCAGTTGACTCAAGAGATGAGGGTTCCACATGCGTTTGACGACGTGACGAACCCTAATCCCTACACCCTAGACCCTAAACCCTAAACCCTGCAAGCACTATCCACCAGTCCCTAGCTGGTGGTTTCGTCCTTCGCGTGGCTGGTGGAATTGCACGTGGAGAACCGCCTGAAGCAGCGCTTGGAAGGTGTGTCTCCGCGCGACGCCGATGACTCCCCCAGCGCCGCCGCGGGCGGCAAAGGCGGCGGTGGCGGCGGCGAGGAGGGGGCTCAGGGGGGCGCGGGGCGCGGCGGGCGTGGGATGATTCAGTTCTCGGGGGCGCGGGGCGCGGCGCACTCGGCCGGGGAGACGCTGAGCACGCTCGGGCGCGGGCTCATGATGTCGCAGATGCCGTGGCTGAATAAGCTCACTCGCCGCGGCCTCTAGTGAGGTACACATTCCATGGGCAGCCGTGCTCCCGCGCCCACTGCAACCACAATGAAGAAACACACAATGATGAGCGAAAACTCGATGAGCCGAGAAACAATGAACAAGGACGGAGACCACAGACGATGAGCACGATGAGCAGGGACACAACGATGAGTGAAGACTCGACGATGACAAGAAGACACGACGATAAGACAATACACATTACTTTGGCAACTGACAGCTGCCGATCATTCTTTCATATTCTTTTCCCTATTCTTTTGGCAGTTGCGTCTCCACGTCCTCGGACCGGTGACCTCCTGCCCCTATAGTCATTCTTTGATGTTTCCGTGTCTTGAGACCAGGAGACCTGCTGCATTCTTACACATTCTTTGAGGAGTTGCGTTTCCCCGTGTCCGGACCGGGAGACCTGCCTCTTTAGATAGCTTTCAACAAAAGTTATTTCGCGATCAAGTTTGAAAGGCGCCTCAATTTCGAATGTTTGCGCGTTTTCTTCGCTCCCACGAAATTTGAGCCCAGGACATGGCATCATCTTTTGGCAAGCGGGTTGACTGCTCGCGCGCGCAATCATGGAAAAGACACGATTTACAGCCACTCGTTCGTGTTGTAAGCGCGCGGGTAAGCGGCGAGGTGAAACGGGTGTGTGTTTCAAGGTGTGATAAGGGGGAGTTTATGTTATCAAAAGTTAGGGTGGTGATCTATGGGTAAACACGTGCACTATGTGAACTTGGCCTTGCGCTGTAGCTCGGTGTGGCGTTTAATGGTAGCATGAGGGGGGGAATATTTTATTAAAAGTTAGGGGCTAAACACGTGCACTATGTGAACTTGGCCTTGCGCTGGAGCTCGGTGTTGAGCTCGTCGTACATGCCGGTGATGTTGCCCACCTGTAGCGCCGCAACTTGGTTTTGCTTGGTTTAATTAACGGTCGCTCATATAAATTAGTGTAGATCAAGTTACCGCGCACGGTCACTTGAAAAATGTATGGGCGAGGGTCTATTTACTCAACGATTATGACCAGACCGCGCCACGTGCCAACCCCGTTTGACCCCCCTCAGCCGATCTGCGTAGTACGTTGCCCTACCCAGTAACGGGCCGTAGTCCGTCTCCGCCTCCTTGGTGCCGATGTAGTCCGACATGGAGTGGATCCCTGCCAGAAGGGTCATTGAGAGCCTGGGTTGGCGTTTCCGGATTCGGACGGATTTGGTCGAGGGTCGGATTCAGGTGGATTCGGGTGGAGTCCGAGCAGCTTCGCAAGGTTTTTCTTTTTGGTGTATTCTGCAGTCTGTATGATGGGCATTTTGACCCTGTCAAAATGGATTCCGGATTCGCACGGATTCGGTCGAGCGCCGGATACGGGCGGATTCGGGTGTAGTGGTTCGTATGAACACCCCCCTGCCCTGCTCCGCGGTGCGGATCTTCACCTCCAGCTTCTCCAGCGTGGCGTACAGCTCGTTGCCCTGCAGCTGCTCTCGCTTTGCCTCAAACTTCGCGGACGTGATATAGGGGCGCAATTAAGGTTGCAGCAAAAATCAAGGTTGCTTCATCACGTTCAGCTCTTAAACATCTTGAGCACGTTCAGAGCTGGGTATCATGAGACCACTTTCTGTGTATCCAGCGATGAGACCAGAAGCTTTCAACACGGGTTTCGATTTGCCAGTGAGAGAGCGAGACGCTTTCGCGTGTGTGAGGAGGCACCAGACTTTCGCCTTGGGCCCGGTAGATGGAGGCACCCCGGTTTCAGCGTGCAGCGCCCCACCTTATCGGTGACGTGGGTGCGCAGCGTACGAGTACGACACAGGGTTTATGGTTTAGGGTACAATATTTAGTGTTTAGGGTTGGACTTGCAGCTGCCCACCTTATCGGTGACGTGGGATCGCAGCGCGGTTTGCCGCGCGCCGTACGACACGCTGTCCGCCTCCAGCTTGTGCTTGAACTCCTCCGCCTCGCCCTTCAGCTTCTCCAGGTCCGCGAACTTTTCCATGTCGCCCGTCATCGTCACCGTCTTCTCCTCCAACCCCGTGGGGTAGTGCCGCCGCAGATGGTGCTCGTAACGTCATAGGATGCCGTTTACCTATGCTTGTCGATTTGAGTTAGTGCTGGCGATGGGGGGGTTAAACTAAGCTGGTATAAGCTAGTTTAGGGGCTGGTGGTAAGTGGTTTGTATTGGGGACTACAGTGGGTTAGTAAAATAGGGGGGTTTAAACAAGGCTAGGTTCAGCTAGTTTAGGGGCTAGTCCTTAGTAGGCTAGTTTAGGGGCGGCAAGTATAGTCCCTACCGTGAGCTCGAGGCCGATTTTTTCCTCCAACGTGCTGATCTTCTCGAGCTCCTGCTGTCGCATCTCGCGCTCCTGCCGCAGCCGGTCTGACGTCATCGCCGCGTTCTGCACTTGCACCGCGTTGTACTGTCTCCACACACATTAAGTGCTTGGTCATTGTTTGCACAACATTCATTAAGTGCTGGGTCACTGTCTCCACACACATTAAGTGCTTGGTCACTGTCTCCACACACATCAAGTGCTTGGTCACTATCTCCACACACATTAAGTGCTTGGTCAGGTGAGTGCATGAACAAGTGCAGCATTACAGTCTGAGTGAGCAAAATGACCCCTGAAAATACCCTCAACTCAATGGCAACCCTAAACCCAAAGTATACCGCGTCGTATGGGCAGATTGACCGAAAAAACGATCCGACTTGTCCGAAATCGCCCAAATTCGAGGGGGCGGGTTGACGGGATCTCCAGATTAACTCGGGTTGGCCTAAGCGGGCGCCTTACCTTCTTGTACTCGAGCTCGTCCTGCATCTCCTTAAAGCGGTGCTGGTTGGGCATGTTGCCCTTCATGGTGTAGCGACGCTAGTTGAAATTGAAGGCGAAGTTTGAAAGCAGGTTTGTCATATTTTAGTGTCAAGAGATTAGTTCCAGGCGCTTTCAACATCGGTTTTGTAGGGTCAACCTGCACCACCACACCATGGACAGGTGCCGCGACACGCGCTCCAGTATCTGCACCACGTTGGCCTGTTTCGCCGCGCAGTCGTTCAGCACCCCCGCTCAGGGGCTTACACTCGTTCACTTTTCAGCTCAACGTTAGTGCTTCTCATGGGATAGGGGGTGCGCGCAGGGTTTGTGCAGCCAGTGTTGGGGGGTGTTAGGGGGTGTTTAGGGTGCTTAGGGTGTTATTTTTGTGACAGAAACGGCTCAGGTTGAGCTCAGCAGTGGACGATGGTAGACCCCTGCCCCCGCGCGGTTGGGATCGAAGTTCTCAATGAAGTCCGTGAGCTCGCGCTCCTGTTGCAACAGCTTGTCGTACTTGTCCGCCGCGTCCAGCCCGCCCTGCTGCTCGCTCAGGTCCATGCGCACCCCCTGCACCCAGGGGCTGTCACCTGGGTTGGCGTTTCCGGATTCGGACGAATTCGGTCGAGGGTCGGATTCGGGTGGATTCGGGTGGATTCCGAGCAGCTCCGCAGGGGAAGGTTTTGCGGTATTTCACTGTCTGTATGGGCGTTCTGATCCTACAGACATGGATTCCGGATTCGGACGGATTCGGTCGAGGGTCGGATTCGGGCGGATTCGGGGCGGATTCCTGGACCACGGAATTGGAATCCGCCAACCCAATCCACATCTGAGTTCAACCTCAGCCGTTTGTCAGTGACACTTACTCGTACCGATGTAACCCACGAAAAGTGCTCACATGAGGCCGAGAAGTGGACGGGTGTAAGCCCCTGCCTGCAGCTTGGACTCGTGCTTGCGAATGGCCTGCTGCAGCTCCTGGATCTGCGACTCCGCGCGCTGGATGTCCGCGTTGTCGCGCCGAATCTGTTCCTCCATGTAGCGGCGCAAGTTGAAACCAAAAGCAAAGTCTGAAAGCGGCTCATCACATTTTAGCGTCAAGCGCTGAAATCAAGCATGTTCAACCCGGGTCAACATGTGGACAACCTGCATCGCCCTACCTTCAGTTGCGCCCGCTGCTCTTCTGGCGACAGCTGCAACTTTTTGTCCTCCTCCTCCATGTAGCGGCGCAAGTTGAAACTGAAAGCAACACTCGAAAGCAATTTATCGTATCTTAGTTTCAAGAGCACAGTTCAAGGCGCTTTCAACACGGGGGCCAAGGCGGAAGCCTGGTGCCTCCTCATACACACTGACGCGTCTCTCTCTCTCTCTCCAGGCGCTTTCAACGTGGGTTTGATATGGTCAACCTGCACCGCCCCACGTCCAGCTCGTAGCGGCGCGCGGTGAGCGTGGACAGCTTCTCCTGCAGCGCCAGGGCACGCTGCTTGATCTGGTCGCGGCTCAGGTCGTGCTCCACCCAGGGGCTTAACCTCGTCCACATTAGAGCTCAACTTGAGCAACTCCAGGACACATTCATGAGTTAAGGTGGGTCATACAATGGACAGAAGAGCTCAAGTTGAGCTGAAATGGGAACAAGTGTATGCCCCTGCCTCCAGCGCGCTCAGCTCGTGCGTGGCGCCCTCCACCTCTGCTTCGAGTCGCGCCGCGTCCTCCTGCAGCCGACCATTCTCCTCCGCCAGCAGCTAGGGCCTCGAAAATGGTGCTCGCCGCATCATAGATGTCATTTAATTCAAGAAACAAGGGTCAAAAATGCGTGTCACTGACGTGGCGGGCAATGGGCATGGTGGGGGATATTTATTTAAAGGTAGATCCCTACGCCACATCATCAATGCCATTTGATTCAAGAAACCATGGTTCACTATGCGTGTTGATGAGGTGGCGGGACATATGTGCTGGGCCCCGCCAGCTGTTGGTACTCGCGGCGCTTCACGGGCGGCAGCTCGCTCAATTTCAATCGCATCTCCTCCTGGTGCTGGCCCACCTGCGCCTCCAGCTCCTTGATGGCGCTCTCGGCCTGGATGCGCTCACCGAACACCGCGTCCACCTGCCGCCGCTCCGTCGCGTTGCGCTCCTGCAGCACCTCGGTGAAGCGGCGCACGGGAAATTTGAAAGCATTAGTTGAAAGCAGTCAATCACATTTCAGTTTCAAGAGCATAGATCCAGGCGCTTTCAACGTGGGCTTGATAGGGCCAACCTGCACCGCCCTACCTTGGTCTTGCTCCGCAAGTCGTCCAGCGGCCAGGGGCTTACACTCGTCCGATTTTCAGCTCAACGCAAGCGCATTTTGTGGGCTACATGTGTGCACTTCGGCTTGACGTGAGCACTTTCGTGGGCTATTTTACGAGGTTTCAAACGCAAAAACGTCTGAGGTTGAGCCGAGAACATGGACGCTTGATGTGGTGTTCTGTGACCGAAATCGGTTCAAGTTGAGCTGAGAAGTGGACGAGTGTAAGCCCCTGCCAGCGGCCCGCCCGTGCCCACAGTGTCGAGGATGATGTTCTGGTCCGCCAACGCCCCTTGCAGGTCCTTTACCTCCTTCGCCTGGGGTCTGCCACACATTGCCCGCCCCGTCATCCTCATCCAACTCAGGGGTGTTTGAGGGGTTTATGAGGGGTGTATGAGGGGTGTATGAGGGGTGTGTGAGGGGTGTATGAGGTGAGTGTGAGGGGTATATGAAGGGTCTGTGAGGGGCGTATCTGAACACTCGTTCCCTGGAGATCAGTGGCATGGCGGTCAACATCTGCCAGGCCCTACCTTCTGGATGCTGACATACTTGCGCTCGATCTGCGAGTACTGCTGGTTCCCAGCTTGCTTGTCGTAAATTTCCGTGGTCATCTTCTCCACCTGAGTCCAGGGGCTTACATTCGTTCCCATCTCAGCTCAACTTGAGCTCCTCTGTCCACCGTAAAGACCCAAATTAACTCATGAATATGTCCTGGAGTTGCTCATGTTGAGCTCTAACGTGAACGAGTGTAAGCCCCTGCCTGCGTTGTCAGCTCCTTGTTCTTTGTGCGCAGCTCCGACAGGTAATACGACTTGTCCAGCACCTGGCGCCCCGGCCCGCCGGTGGGCGCCCGCCCCGCGATGCCGCCCGCCCCCGTCATCGGCCGGTCGGGGATGGCGCCCATAGCACTCATTCCCGTGGGTGGCCGGAAGCCTCCCGAGGGGCCGCCGAGGCCCCCCAGTGCGCCCAGCGCGGTCGGCGGCGGGCGCGCCCCCCCCGACATGGGCGCGATCTGGCCCGGCGGCGCGCCCAGGCCGCCCGGGCCGTTGCGGCTGGCGGTGGTGGGGCGCGGCGGAGCCGACACGCAGGGGCTTACACTCGTCCACTTCTCAGCTCAACTTGAGCCGTTTCTGACATAAAATACACCCTGAACACCCCCCACTTGCTCCTTCCACCTGCTAAACACCCCGCGAACAGCCCCTAATGCAACCCCCTGTCCCACAGAAAGCGCTTATGTTGAGCCGAAAAGTGGACGAGTGTAAGCCCCTGCCGCCACGCCGGAGTGCCGGATGGGCATGCCGCCTGGTGCGAAGGAGAAATCATAAATGTGAGGTGGTGAGTTGTGGTCCGGTCGGAGCGCGCTACTTCGCGAGGGGTTAAGGGCCGCCGCGCGTATCGTACGAGTATCTAGTTGCGCATCGCATGGGATTCGACGTTTACGTTGGATGCTTCCGCCTCGCTGACCAGCCGATGCTGTGCGCCCATTTCAAGTTCCTCGTTCATACACACGAGTACAGGCGGAGGCAGCAGGTGAGCTGGTGAGTAGCGTGGTCGACGCTCGACACACACACACGACGCCGCGAGATAGGTGAAAGCACACTTGCACTGAGCGACGAAGAGCCGTCGTCGAAAGATCGGGGCCGGTCGAGACGGCGTACGGGTCCCTCTGCCCATCCCGCCCCTCGCATGCACGTGCGAACCACAGAATTGTTTGCAAGAGAGGGGTTCCCTGAAGGATGCTGCGTGGCGCCGCACCAGTCCGCGAGGACGTTCCGGGAAGGTACCCAATAACGGTGGTTCAGCATCAGAAGCTGACGCCCCTTGTACGGGTTTGATTAGCTCTGACCCTCGGCGGACACCCAGCGTAGCAGAGAACCGAGCGTGGTCAACCCCCACACGGCTACACAAAAGTGCCTCCATATTCTTTGGGCATTGAAAGGAAGGCGCACCCGCGGCGAGTGCGGAGCCTCCGCGAGAGCCTGGCCGCTCCATCGCGCACGTTTTTGCCAAGCCCCCGCGCCGCTGCCTTTTACGCGCGCGCTCTCGCCGCCGTGTAAAGTGGTTGGGCCTGGCGCGTCCCGCCCCGCACGGCACCATATTTTCAATTGGGCTTTGAAACTTGCTGATGAGCTCTTCTGCGCAAATCCGGTGAATGTTACAATACGGACCCCCTTCAGATCCGCGCTGTCCGAGTCAGCATGAATATTCTCCTCGGGTATCCAAACGTCGGGCATCCAACGCCCACAACGCGCGACACAGCGCCAACCAAGCGCGCCCCAGTGATTCGACGCCTTCGCCGACACTCTCGCTCTCGACCAGACAATCCCACGAAGCTACCAGATCTGAGCCTCACTGCTCAAGTTGCTCTAGATCCCATTCCCCCCAAACATCAATAACAAGGCAACAGCAATGGATCCTCTCGATAACACCCGCGTCGACCGCCGCGTCGCGATGCTCGCCAGCCACGTCGTCCCGGGCGGCGCCTCACCCGACCCGCAAGTATCGCTTCACCGCACCGCGGCGGCGCCGCCCAAGCAGGGCTTCAAGGTTGCTGTGCTGGGCGCCGCGGGTGGTAGGGCAACAGGTCCAGGCCCATATTTTGATATTGGAAGATCTGGGGGTGCCCTCTTGTCTCTCATGCCCCGCAGCCCCCCTCGCTGCTGCCGCCGCCGCCGCCGTCTTCTCCTCCCCCTCGCCCTCGTCAGAATCATCCTTGTCCTCTTTCTGGTCGCGTCTGGCATAAGGTGCTCGTCTCATCTATCGCGTCGCCTCGTGTTTTTTCAATCCACGCACGTCGCCTGGTCACTGAATCTTGCATGAGTCATGACAGGTGCATTCAACAAAAGAAAGGAGGGTTCAACAAGCGTGTCAATGACGCGGCGGACAATATCAGCCAGGCCCTATCGCGCGGCATCGGGCAGCCCCTGTCTTTGCTCATGAAGCAGTGCCCGCTGGTCGGGCCCGGTAGATATTGCCTTCCACGTCGTCCAGTGCGGTTGTTGAGTTTTACGGCATCCTATGGCGCTGCGAGCGAAGTGGGTACTTGGAGCGAATCGGGTACCTGAAGCGAGCGAACTGGGCACCTCGTTTGTCCCTGAAACCGCTGGCAGTTATCCTGACTTCACACTTCACACCTCTTCACACCTCAGAATGCAGCTTGCTTTGAGCTTTCATCGGTGAGGCGTAGGCATGGCTCCCAAGGGTGAGGTAGCGGTGGGTGGGGTGGGTGGGGTGCCCACATTTGCCAGCTGTGCGTCGAGATTGACAGATTGTGGGAGGCCCTACCCGCTGGTCGACACGCTGAACCTGTACGACATCGCCAACGTTGCAGGCGTCGCCGCGGACCTCAGCCACGTCAACACCGGCGTTGCGGTGTTCGGATACACCGGCCCCGAGCAACTGGGTGCGGTAGGCCTCTGATAGATAATGCTCGCCGCGTCTTCCAAAGTCGTGTAATTCCATGCAACTAAGACACGAGGGTCCACATTGTAGAGGATGACGTGGTAGGCATTGTCTGCGCGCCCCAGGGCCTCCCAGATAAGGCTCGCCACGTCCGTGCAATGTCGTATTATCCATTCGACTAAAACACGAGGATCTACATACATTGTGGAGGATGACGTGGCAGGCAATGTCTGTGAGGCCCTAGGGCGCGGCGCTGAGCGGGTGCGACCTGGTGGTGATCCCCGCCGGCATCCCGCGCAAGCCTGGCATGTCGCGCGACGACCTGTTCAACATCAACGCTGGCATCGTGCGCGACCTCGTCGCGGGTAGGGCCAAACTCGTGATGTTTTCTCCTTCTCCTCCACCTTATCCTCCACCTCCACCCCACTAACGTTGATCGATCCCCAAGGCACTCACATGGTACGCAGCGTGAGAACCACACAAGTGCACACAGTGCGCGTACAGCCCCCCTCTCCCGTGATTCATGCGTTATATGGCATCCTGTGACGCGGCGAGCGTTACCGACTCGGCCGTACTCGCGGGCGTGGCCAAGCACTGCCCTCTGGCGGTGTTGAACATCATCGCCAACCCGGTCAACTCCACGGTGCCTATCGCCGCGGAGGTGCTGAAGGCCGCCGGGTGCTTCGACCCCAAGAAGCTGATGGGCGTCACTCACCTCGACGTCATGCGCGCGCGCACCTTCGTCGCCGCTGCCAAGGTAGGGACAACGAAACTGTGTAATGCTCGCCAGGTCATCCATCACATTTCATCTTCGCCAGCGCCAAGGTAGAAAAAAGAAAATATGCTCGCCACGTCATATCATCGTCATCTGTCACGTCTTGCCTTCTAACGCGTCGCAAGCATTATATATATGACCTTGGATTGAGGGTCTGGACCCGACCAGTGTCGACATCCCCGTCATCGGCGGGCACGCGGGCACCACCATCCTGCCGCTTCTGTCGCAGACCTCGCCGTTCCCCGCCGGCGGCTTCACCGCCGATGAGGCCGCGCGCCTCACCGACCGCATTCAGAACGGCGGCACCGAGGCAGGTCCACAGGATCGGGCCACTCACTTCCTTTCCAGCTCAACTGAACAGTCTGCTCGTCGTGCACTATTGTGTACGCGCAGACTCGCGGCATCCTCCTCTCTGGCCTGGACACTCGTTCCCGTGGGAGTTACACCTCGCATCTCAGAGGCATCTTCGAGGCATCAAGTCGTGTGAGCTTTAAATAGTTAGGGCGGCGTGTGAGGCCTTGCACGGAGGTGGTGGAGGCCAAAGCGGGGGCGGGCAGCGCCACGCTGTCCATGGCGGTGGCGGCAGCGCAGTTTGCGCACAGCTGCCTGCGCGCGCTGGACGGCGAGCGCGGCGTCGTGGAGTGCGCCTACGTGGCATGGAGTTTACACTCGTCCACTCCTCAGCTCCACTTGAACTTCAGCCTCACCCTCACCCTCTGCACAACCTCCACCGCACCCTCTGCTCATCCTCAACCTCAACATTTGCTCCACCTCAACCTCAACCTCAGCCCTTCTCAAGCTCAACCTCACAGAAGCTACCCAACAAAACCCACCAAAAGTGCTCAGGTTAGGCCAAAGAGTCGATTGTGAGTCCCTAGTTCGTGGCCAGCTCCCTGACGAAGCTGCCGTTTTTCGCGAGCAAGGTACGGCTGGGGCGCGCCGGGGTGGAGCAGGTTGTCGGCTTCCCGTGGAGCATGACCGCCGCAGAGAAGGCTGGGTCGTTACACCGGTACATTGTGTACCGGTACACACGCATCGCCTCCTCCTTTGCCAGGGAGGGGGTTGTCATTTCAAAACATTTAGTCTAAATCGACGAAGGAACTGAGATGGAGCCACGGCTAAAAACCGGATTAGTATAAGCTCTGCCTCCTCCTTCTCGTAGTTCACCCGTACAAACTCGCCGCATCCACCTTCAGTTGACCTTGAACGATGACTGGTGTGAGGCCTTGGGAGGCGGCGGGTATGGAGAAGATGCTGCCGGAGCTCGGGGGCAGCATCACCAAGGGTGTGGAGTTCGTCAACGCGGCTAAGCCCAAGTAGACTGGGGGACACGCGTGGCCGTGTGACACCACCTCGCTTGTTTTCACCATCAGACGCTTGTAGCGCTGTTTCTTTTCTTGTCTGACTTTGATCGAGCCCCAAGACGCTCACATGCGGCGCTCTACACGGTGAGCCTCGGTAGATCATGCCCAACACGCCACTTCTTCTTTAAACGAGCGTTCAGCGAGCCGCTGGGCAGTCACACTGATGGTGAGCATTAAACCAGACTCGTCCAATAGAATAATATGTTGTTGTATGCTTTTAGCGCTGTTTGTAACGATGATAAATAAATCCACGCAATCAGCCCGCGCGCAAGGCGGTGACGGTGACGGTGACGGTGACTAGAGGGTGGAGAGCGCGGCGCTTTGTGAGGGTCGGTGCTTCTCGTGAATCATATTATTATCTTAGGCTTAGGCTAGTGCATTCACCGCGGCGCGGCAGCGGGCTCGTCGTCCTCCTCCTCCTCGTCGTCGGCGGCGGCGGGCTTGTCCGACAGTTTCCCCCCCTTGTTCCCCTTCGGACCCCAGTAGCAGGGGCTTACACTCGTTCACTTCTGAGCTCAACCTAAGCCGGTTTGTTCACACCTCCGCGTGTCCCCCTGTCTAATAGTCTGGGGGGAAATCATGCACTCAGCGTATCCAACACAATGTGCTTACGTTGAGCCGAAAAGTGGGCGAGTGTAAGCCCCTGCCGAGTAGCGGTCCTCGTCGCCCTCATCGTCGTCGTCCACGTCACTGTCCGACCGCTCCATGTCGTCGACGCCGTCGACCAGCCCCTTGACACCCCCGCGTGTGTCCTCCGCGTCGGGGTTGTTGTTCATCTCCAGCCCGTCCTCTGCCGCCGTGTCCGGGGGCGCCTCGTTGGGGGTCCCGTCCCCCTCCTCCTCCGCCGCCTCCGGGTCCTCGGGGCAGGGACGTATGCGTACTGCTCGCTACGTCGCAGGATGTCAGCGGGATGTCATAAGACGTCATGGGATGCCACAGGATGTCACAGGATGTATTGGATGTCGCAGGATGTCCAGAAACGGGGAAACGAAATGCGTTTGATGACGTTTATTGCAGAGAGGGTTGGTAAAGCTCACCATGTGAAGCGCCTTGGGGCTCGATGAACGTTATATTCAAAAATCAAACAATGACGTGGCGAGCGCTATCCATCAGGCCCCACCACAGGCGCAGCAGTGCCCGGCGGCGGCGGCGGGACCCGCATGGCCTGCTCTTCCTCCTCCTCCTCCGCCGCGATCATCTCCTCCGTTCGCTCCCCGGCCCGCTGCTCGCCCACCACCCAGTAGGGACTGATGGATAGTGCTTGCCTCGTCATCCAAAGCCTTGAGTTAAACGGCATCCTCGTTTCTTGACTAAGTGACATCCTCCATTCTTAGGTCCAATAGCATCCTCGTTTCTTGAGTTAAATGGCATCCTCGTTTCTTGAGTTAAATGGCATCTTCGTTTCTTGAGTTAAGTGGCATCTTCGTTTCTGGAGTTGAATGGCATCCTCGTTGCTCGAGTTAAACGTCATCCTATGACGTGGCGAGCACTATACATGAGTTCCCTGCCAGCGAGCCCGACGCGGCAGCACCGCCCACCTCCCCCGCGGCGGCGGCGCCCGGCACCTCCTCCTCGTCGCCGTCTCCGCCCGCCTCGATGTTGCGCATGGCCTTGTCCGCGAGCTCCTCCGCGTCCTGCCGCCGCATATCCGCTTGGGTTTGCTTCCCCCGCTTCGGCGGCTTGGCGCGCAGCTCCATGTCCTTCACGTTATCCATGAACAGCTTGAACTGCTCCTCCGCAGCCCTCTTCTGTGCCACCTCCGCCGCGAAGTCGGGGTTTGCGCGCCCGGCGTCCTTGTTGGCGAACGCCACATTCTCACCGCTGTAGATGTTGATGGGCGCCTCGTCACCGTGCGGGTCGTCGGTGATCAGGTGTCCCACCTGCGGCCACACCACCGCCGTCTCGATGGGGAAGCGGAATCTCCACCACTTGGGGTGGATGGCCGTCACCTTGACACGCACCGTCGCACCCATGGTCAGCACGTCCACCACCTCGCAGGAGGGTCATAGGACTCAGGGTTTAGGTTCAGGGTTCAGGGTTTAGGGTTTAGGGTTTACGGTTTAGGGGGACGGTCATTGACAACAGGCGCTCGTCTCTTTCTCTATCAGGCGTGAAGACTCGGTACGTCGGTTCAACGTCGGTCGGGTGGTTGTTCTGAATGACCCCCCTGCCTTGGGCCAGTCGTTCTCGGAGATCTTGATGAGCGCGTCCACCTCGGCCCCCACGTCCACCAGCGCCCCGTGGTACAGCTCCTGCGCCACGATGGTTCCCCACAGCTCGGACCCCACGCCGTAGCGGCGCGAGTTGAAATTGAAAGCAAAATTCGAAAGTGCATCATCATATTTTGCTTTCAAGCGCTAAATGGTGCATAGGGGGCCTCCCCCATTTGTCAGAGTGAGTAAATGATGGTCCATAGGGGGCCTCCCCGATTAACGAGATCAACGCGCGTTCAACTGGGGTATCAGCTGGTTTCAAGCTGCACCGCCATACCACGGGGATGCGGTGGAACGGCGTGCGCGTCATCTCGCCGGCCGGCGCCCCGCCGAAGTGCCGCAGCGCGTCGCGCGGGATGCCCTCCACCGAGCGGGTGGGTCATAGGGTTTAGGGTTTATGGTTGAAGATTTAGGGTTCAGGGCTTGGGGCTGGGGGTTTAGGTTGAGAACAAGCACTCGAATGATATAGGAGCATAATTAACCTTTGTGGTGAACGAGCAGGAGGGTCATTGAAAACAAGTACTCGAACCGATATTGAAGCATAACTTACCTTCAAGGGCGAATGCTCATACAGACAGACAGGGACAGACGCGTGGAGGTGGCGGGAGATTCAACGTTGGTGGAGTGCTTGTGGTAAGTAAAGGGTTTAGGGTTTAGGGTTGAGGGTTTAGGGTTTAGGGTTGAGGGTTTAGGTCAATAACCCCCCCTGCCTCCACCTCCTCCGCCATGACACTCTTGTTGAGCTCGTACTCGTTCGGCTTGTCCAGCCTCCACACAGGGGCTTAAACTCGTCCACTTTTCGGCTAAACGTAAGCACATTTGGCTGGAAACTCGGGTGCATGGTTTTCCCCCAGCCTATGAGACATGGGGACACGGAAAGGTGTGACAAAAACGGCTTAGGTTGAGCCGAAAAGTGGACGAGTGTAAGCCCCTGCCTCCACAGCTCAGCGCCGACCGTCTCGGGGTCGTTGTTGACGCCCACGTAGCGCAGCGCTCCGCCGTCCACCGCGGAGATGGTGACGTGCTGCGGCAGCACCTCCAAACCGCAGTTAGGGACTGACAGATATGACACAGTGCGTCAAACCACTTAGCGACTTTGCGACTTTGAGTGCTAAGTCGTCCAAATGGACAGTTCTGTTGGGTCGAACAGGACGGTTTAGCACGATGAGTCGCTAAGTTGCTAAGGTTTTTGACGCAGTTTGTCAAAGATAGTGCTCGCCACGTCATAGGATGCGGTCAAACTCAAGAAATGATGGTTCGAAACGCGTTTGACGACATGGCGAGCACCTTGCATCAGTCCCTACCCACCCTCCTCCACCCACTCCTCCTCCTCCTCCGCCGCGTCGGGTTCGCTGTACTGCTTCTGAATTGACCTCGTGACAGGGTCATTGCACACACGCACTGGAACGGATATCGGAGCATGACTTAACTTCAGGGTGAAGGCTTACACATACGCGAATGCTTACACAGACGCACGGACTGCCTTCGCCGATTCAACGTCGGTCGAGTGCTTGTTCTTAATAACGCCCTCATACAGACGCGCGGAGGAGGAGGAGGAGGAGGGATCTCAAGGTCGATTGAGTGCTCGTTCTCAATGATCCGCTCATACAGGTGCGCGGCGGAAGAGGAGGAGGAGGAGAACATTCAACGTCTGTGGGGTGCGTGTTCTCGGGTCTAGGTCTTAGGTTTTAGGGTTGAGGATCTCGGCAGCCGCCCTGCCACGTGCCCGACTTGGCGTTGTTGTAGGGGTTGACGATGAACGGTCGGTCGGCGGACCCGTCCTGCGGGATCCGCGCGATCATCTCGTCGTCCAGGCACAAGGGACAATGAAAACAAGGACTTAATTGAGATCGCGATTGGACAGGCCCGCATGACAGTACATCAGGATAAATGCTGATGCAGACGCACGGAGGAGGAGGATGCGATTCAACGACGGTCGAGGGCTTGTATTTGGTCCTTGATAATCCCCGCGAAGGAGGAGGAGGCGCAGGAGGAGGAGGAGGAGCAGGAGGAGGGAGGAAGAGGAGGAAGAGGAGGAGGGAGGAAGAGGAGGAGGAGGAGGAGGAGGAGGAGGAGGAGGAGGATTGCTTGTTCTGAAGACCCCCCCCCCTGCCATGCCCTCCTCCTGCGCCACCTCGGCGTCGACAGCCTCCTGCTCCGCCGTCAGGATCCCCGCTGTAGGGCCGCAAGTTGAGATTGAAAGCAAAGTTTAAAGGCCCTTCATCATGTTTCAGCTTCAAGCGCTAAAGCCAAGCGCAGTCAACCCGGGGTCAACCTGGGGTCAACCTGGGGTCAACCTGTGGTCAGCCAGGGATCACGCTGGGGTCAAGTTGGGGTCAAGCTAGGGTCAAGCTGGTGTCAAGCTGGGGTCAAGCTGGGGTCAAGCTGGGGTCAGGCTGGGGTCAATCTGCACCGCCCTACCCCGGCAGCGCCGACATGGTGATGTACAGCGGGTCGAACAGCTCCATCACCTTGGGGTCCGTGGCGGGGTTCAGCTTCTTCCTCTTCAGGAATTCCTTGGGGTACAGCCGCAAGTCAAATTGAAAGCAGAGTTTGAAAGGAGTCCGGTCATTCACATTTGAGCTGCAACTGTTGGCACCAAGCACGGCCATCCCGGGGCCAAGCTGTGGTCAAGCTGTGGTCAAGCTGGGGTCAAGCTGGGGTCAAGCTGGAGTGAAGCTGAGGTCAAGCTGGGGTCAAGCTGGGGTCACCTGGGGTCAACCTGGGGTGAACCTGCACCGGCCTGCCTTGGTGACCACAACAGCGCCCGCGTCGTCCTCGCCCTCGAAAACCTCGCCTCTCTTATTGAACAGATCCTCTATCAGCTCCTCGTTCCGTTCCAGCTTTTTCTCGCACAGGATGTCGTAGTCAGCCTTGTTGTAGTGGAGCAGATTGAAATGAAAGCAAGTTTGAAACCGATTCATCATATTTATATAGTTGTCCGTCTTATATTTCAAGTCTAACGACCAAAACTGTGCAGTAAACCTCCCGTTTAGACCCCTAGAGGGAGCCCGATTGAAGCGTCCACGAAGAGACCCCTCTGATCATATTCCAGCTTCAAGCGCTGCGCTGAAACCAAGTGCAGTCAGTCAACACGGTGTCAACCTGCACCGCCCAACCTTCTCGCTGAGCCCCATGTTTTGGTAGTTTTCGATGGCGTCATCGAACCACCGCAATTTAGAGGCGCAAGTTGAATTGAAAGCAAAGTTTGAAAGGAGTTCGTCATATTATAGCATCAAGCTCTGATTAGGCGCTTTCAACACGGGGTTTGATACTGTCAAGCTGCAGCGCCCCACCGCACGACGCGCTCCTTGGAGATGCCGGCGCGGCGCGCGAAGTCGAC
>Ga0307489_10000675_pt1 | contig 21307 bp, 32 predicted proteins | sample SB12metaG_FD_202247 | JGI IMG/M metagenome (GOLD analysis project Ga0307489, IMG submission 202247) | Sea-ice brine microbial communities from Beaufort Sea near Barrow, Alaska, United States - SB 1.2 | ecosystem: Environmental > Aquatic > Marine > Coastal | place: USA: Alaska | collected... | reverse complement strand
GTTGACCCCAGGTTGACCCCAGGTTGACCCCAGGTTGACCCCGGGTTGACCCCGGGTGTACCCCAGGTTTACCGCGCTTGGTTTCAGCGCTTGAAGCTAAAATATACAGCTAATGAATTGCGTTCAAGTTTTCGTTACAATTGTGGGTTGCGGCGGTACAGCGCGGTGACGGCAATCAAGGTAGGGCGGTGCAGGTTGAACCGATGAAACCCATGTTGAAAGCGCCTGGAACTAAGCGCTTGAAACTATAACATGATGAGCCGCCTTCAAAATTTGCTTTCAAATTCAACTTGCGCCGCTACATCAAGGTGGCGTTGTACATTAAAATGCCGTCCGTCTTCGCCATGATGATCCAGCTCCGCGAGTTCACCATGGCGGGGCGGTGCAGGCTACGCCGTCCGATCCCCTCTACTTTTAGAAACTGAGGGCTAAATCACGTGAAACCAATTTTGGGGATTTATCTGGGATTTAATAACTCGAGATGTCGAGAAGGCACTGAAACCGGTCGGCCGGGTGTCGGTCGTAAGTATGGAATTCCGTCCTTTGACACTCACTCCCCCAGTTTCTTTGGGTAGAGCCGCGAGCCGCGTACGATGCAGGTTCACCCCAGGTCGACCCCGGGAAAAACGCGATTGATTTAGCGCTTGAAGCAAAAATATGATGAACCGCACCCGCTGTCAATCTTTGCTCCCGATTTAAGTTGCGGCACTACGGCACGGGGCGGCTGTTCCTCATGTTCGCCACCAGCAACCCAATTAACCCCGTGCTGGTGGCGTTCGTGGGGCAGGGGCTTACACCCGTCCACTTTTCGGCTCAACGTAAGCGCTTTCTGTGGGATAGGGGGTGCATTCCGGGGTGGTTTAGGGGGTATTAGGGGGTGTTTAGGGTGCGTTTTGTGTCAGAAACGGCTCAGGTTGAGCTGAAAAGTGGACGAGTGTAAGCCCCTGACGTGGGGCTGTTCGACCTGTTCTACGTGGAGAGCCTGGTAGGGCGGTGCAGGTTGACAGTTTCAAAACTGTGTTGAAAGCGCCTATGGTTCCAGCGCTTGAAACTATAATACGATCAAGTGCTTTCAATCATTGCTTTCAATTAAAACTTGCGCCGCTACGGCCTGGACATCTCCATCAGCTCCGCGACTTACCCCATCGAGGTAGGACGGTCAGCGCCATCCACCGCACGTTTTGAATCGTTGGAACCCTCGTGTATTGATTTTCGATTTCAGCACACCCACGCTAGCACGTCTACCAGTAGCACTAAGCTACAGACTACAAAACAAGACCTAGAAGTCGAAGTGTGGGCACAGGCAGAGCAAAATTGAGTTTGTCGATGTCATGTTGTGACGAGGCGAGAATTACTTATGTGGCCCTACGTCACGATGTACTCGGGCACTGTAATCCCGTCCGGGATCAGCATGGTAGGGCGGTGCAGGTTGACCCTATGAAACCTATGTTGAAACCGCCTGGAACTAAGCACTTGAAACCAAAATGTGATATACGAGTACTGCTTTCAACTTTTGCTTTCAATTTTAGCTTGCGCCGCTACAGTATGGACATCACGAACTTGGAGTTCTTCGGCATCATCACCATCGCGCGCGCGTACTTCCACCTCAGCCTGAGCCCCTTCATCGTGGAGTGCCACCTGTACATCGCGCCCTTCGCGTTCATGGCTGGCGGCGTTGAGCTCCTCGGCATCAAGGGTCTTGAGGGTCCCTCGCGCCGCGAGACCCAGATGAAGAAGGCCAAGGCAGGGCGGTGCAGGTTGGCAGTGAAAATCCATGTTGAAAGCACCTATGATTTCAGGGCTTGAAGCTACAATACGATGAACCGCCTTCAAACTTTGCTTACAATTTCAACATGCGCCACTGCACCAAGGAGGAGCGCGAGCGCAACGAGCGCGAGGAGCAGGAGCGGCTCGACGCGCTGAACAACGACGCAGCGAAGATATGCGACAAACAGCCGTGCTGGACGTGCGCGGAGGCGGCGCCCGGGCAACCCATCGAGCTCCTGTGCGCCGGCAACAATGTGGTCTCCGACGTCGTCCAAGCGTTGTACACCACCACGGAATCCAAGCCTATCTGGACCCCCAACACGGCGCCCGGCGTGTGCGACATCATGGCGACTCCGATAAACATCGACAAGGCGGTGCGCGCGCCCCCCGCCGACACCAAGAAGGTGCTGCTGGACATGTGCGACGGCGAGAAGGAGTGCACGCTGACGCCCGGCTCGCAACACTTCGGCACCGCTGCGGGCGCACCGCGCACGGCGGACATGGTAGGGCGGTGCAGGTTGACTCTATCAAACCCACGTTGACAGCGCCTGGAACTAAGCGCTTGAAACTGGAATATGCCGAAGTGCTTTCAAGTTTTGCTTTCAATTTCAAATTGCGCCGCTACAACATGACCCTGATGGCCATCGTGCGCTGCGTCTCCCTCGCGCGCGCCGCCAAGGTAGGGTCTGATGGATAATGCCGGCCACGTCGTCATCCAAATTTTAGACCCTCGTTTCGTCAGTTGATTGGCATCGTATGACGTGGAGTACTCGAGCGTGATCCGTCAGGCCCGCCGCCAAGGAGCGCGCCGAGCGCGCGATCGCCAAGACGGACGTCAAGTGCGCGGACGGGTGCTTCTCCTGCGACCAGGTAGGGTGGTGCAGGTTGACAGTATCAAAACCCGTGTTGAAAGCGCCTATGGTTTCAGCGCTTGAAACTAGAATATCACAACCTGCTGTCAACGTTTGCTTTCAAATCAGACTTGCGCCACTACAACCAGGTGGCGGCGGAGTCGTCCGAGGCGCAGGCAGGGACTTACACTCGTCCATTTTTTTGCTCAACGTAAGCACTTATGGTCGGATATTTACCAAAACGGCTCATGTTAAGCTGAGAAGTGGACGAGTGTAAGCCCCTGGGCGCAGGTGGAGCTGGGGTGCGGCAAGGAAGGGCTCATCTTCGAGGTCACCGACGCGTCCTTCGGCGCGCTGGCGCAGCAGCCCAAGTTCACGTTCGAGAAGTCGGACACGACGTGCGAGCAGAAGCGTATCCCCAAGGGTGACATGTGTCAGGTGGACCCCGCGAAGTTCCACCGCTTCATGGAGGACAAGTGCGTGGGGCGGCAGGCAGGGGGGGTGTTGAGAACATACACTCCACCACGAACAAAATCCACGCGTCTGCATGAGTATCCACCCTGAATTCATGCTCCGATCTCTGTCCGAGTGCTTGTTCTCCATGACCCTGCCGGCAGTCCTGCGCCGTGTCCGCCGCCAACGTGACGAGCGAGTTCGGCCGAGGTATGGCGGTGCAGGTTAACAGTATCAAAACCCGTGTTGAAAGCGCCTATGGTTTCAGCGCCTGAAACTATAGTATCGTAAACTGCTTTCAATGTCCGCTTTCAATATCGACTTGCGCCGCTACACCGAGGGCTGTGCGACCATGCGGTGATGCAGATCACCGCCATCGTCAAGTGCAAGCGCCGCCAGATGCCGTTCAAGGCACGGGCTTTCAATAGTCCACCTTTCAGCTCAACCTGCGTCTACTCACTTCTGTCACTGAAGCCCTCCAACCACCCAGCGTAGCCCACACAAGGTGCTTATGTTGAGCCGAAAGGTGGACGAGTGCCACCTTACCCTACACCCCAACACTAAACCCTAAGCCCTAAACCCTAAAGCCCCTGGTGCGAGGCTGACGACATGCCCCCCCCCAGCAAGTTCGGCATCGTGCACTTCGAGGAGCGCATCTGGGTAGGGCGGTGCAGGTCAGGTTGACAGTATCAAAACCCGTGTTGAAAGCGCATGTGGTTTCAGCGCTTGAATCATTGAAACTATCATATGATATGCTGCCTTCAACGTTTTCTTTCAAGTTGAACTTGCGCCGCTACATCTGGGGCATGCACAGCGCCCAGGCGGGCGCCCTCACCAACTCCTTCATGATGCGCGCCGCGTTCCAGAGCTCGCAGGCAGGGGCTTACACTCTTCCACTTCTCAGCTCAACCTGAGCCGTTTCTGACACTCAAAACATGCCATAAACGCCTAAGCACCCCCGCCATGAATACCCCCTTAACACCCCCTGTCCCACAACACGCGCTTACGTGGAGCTGAAGAGTGGACGAGAGTCAGCCCCTGCTCGCAGGTGGGCACCGTCAGCGGCGAGGAGGAGAGCTTTGACAAACTCGATTGGTCCTCGCACGACGGCGTAAACTCCGCCAAGGTGCGGCGCCTGCTCGCCACCGTCACGATCCCCAAGGGCGAGGCCGCGTCCATCGGAGGGCGCTCGTTCTGGACCTTCCGCGTCCTCGGCGATCATCTCAAGTTCGCCGCCATGGGCGGCGTGCTCAGCGTCATGGTAGGGCGGTGCAGGTTGACCCTATGAAACCCAAGTTGAAACCGCCTGGAACTAAGCGCTTGAAACTAAAGTGTGATATACTGCTTTCAACTTCTGCTTTCAGATTCAACTTGCGCTGCTACATCATGGACGGCGGCATGCAGACGGAGTTCTGCCACGCCTGCGACCTGAAGCAGTGCGGCACCAGCCGCAACCCCCACTGCGAGTTCCACGTGCACATCGAGGGCAACGCCAAGTACTTCCTGGCGCTGTACGGCGTGTCCGACCGGCAGGCGGACGGCGCCACCATCTCACTGGTGTACCACCCCCCGCGCGGGTGCAGGCAAGGGGGGTTAACGAGAACAAGCACTCGACCGACATTAAATCTCCTCTTCCTCCTCTACATACTCCGCGTATCTGCATGAGCATTTAGGAATCCCCTGAAGGTAAGTCAGACTCCGAGCTTGGTTGAGTGCTTCTTCTGAATGACCCTGCTGGCAGGCAGGTGATCGACTGCGACGAGGCGGACGACCCGTGCACGCGCGTCAAGCTGGCGGACATGCCGTGGCACCCGGTGCGCGCGGGCCGCATGCCGTGGTTCGAGTGCATCAAGAGCTTCGCCGCGGACCTCATCAAGATGGAGGCAGGGGCTTACACTCGTCCACTCATCAGCTCAACTTGAGCAGCATTTGGTCACAGAAGTCACAGCAAGCGTCCACTTCTCGGCTCAACCTGAAACGTTCTCGCCTATGAAACCTCCCAGCATATCCCACATAAATGCTCCCGTCCAGCCGAAAAGAGGACACGTGTATCCCATAAAAAGCGCTTACGTTGAGCTGCAAAGTGGACGAGTGTAAGCCCCTGGATGGAGGTGGACGTCAAGCCCTTCTGCGCCGCGCCCGAGGTAGGGCGGTGCAGGCTGACCCGATGAAACCCGAGTTGAAAGCGCCAGGAATCAATCTCTTGACACTAAAATATGATTACCTGCTTTCAAGTTTTGCTTTCAATTTCAACTTGCGCCGCTACACCGAGCTCTTCCCAGGCCAGGGCAGCCACCTGCAGCAGTGCTGGCCCGACGAGCCGCTGCCCGGCTTGGCGGACAGCTGCTCCGGCGAGTACCCCATCACCGAGATCGTCAAGGAGACCCGCGGCGTGCTGCTGGCCAGCGAGAAGGCCACGCCCTCGTCCGCGGAGTTCCAGGTGGCCATCGCCGGCAACGGCGAGTGCTCCATGACGTCCTCCTCGGGCTTCGCCGCGTCCACGGTAGGGCGGTGCAGGTTGACCCTATCAAAACCACGTTGAAAGCGCCTGGAACGCCTGGAACTAAGCGCTTGAAACTAGAATATGATGAACCGCCTTCACACTTTGCATGCAATTTCAACTTGCGCCTCTACACCACGGCCAACATCGTGTCCTACCTGCGCTTCGAGGAGGGCCCGTGCGACGCCAACGTGGACAAGGTAGGGCGGTGCTGGTTGACCCTATCAAACCCATCTTGAAAGTGCCTGGAACTAGTTGCTTGAAACTGAAACATGATAAACTGTTTTCAAGTTTTGCTTCCAATTTTAACTTGCGCCGCCACAACAAGGACGCCGAGCGCGAGAGGCTGGTGCTGGACCGCTCCAAGCCCGAGCACGCCATGGCGTGCTCCGCCAAGGCGGGGCTTCATAGACCCTCGTTTCTTGAGTCAAATATCGGTCTATGACGTGGCAAGCGTGACCCTCCTGACTCGCCTCACCCTCGCCTTGCAGACCCAGACCTTCGTTTCTTGAGTTAAAAGTTACCATCTGACGAGGCGAGCGTCATGCATCTGGCCCTGGGCTAAGACCTACGGCACGCACGGCGTGGACGCCACCGTGTACCGGTACCCGGTGGTGGACCACCAGTCCCCCAAGAACGTCGCGGCGATCAAGAAGCTCACCAAGGTAGGGCGGTGCAGGTTGACCCTATCAAGTCCATGTTGAAAGCGCCTGGAACTAAGCTCTTGAAACTGAGACATGATGGACCGATTTCAAGTTTTGCTTTCAAATTCAACCTGCGCCGCTACACCAAGGACGCCAGCGGCGCCGCGTTCAAGGGCCCGGGCCACAGCGGGAACTTCTTCATGGAGTTCTTTAACGAGGTAGGGCGGTGCAGGTAGACCCCAGGTTGAACCCGGGTTGACCGCGCCTGGTCTCAGCGCTTGAAGCTAACATATCATATATTGCTTTCAAGTTTTGCTTTCAATTCCAACTTGCGCCGCTACAACGAGGTGATGGTGAACAAAAGCGGCGTCATCAGCTATAGCGTGGACGGGTACCTGGTCTCGCAGGACCTCCCGGGTGACCTCTCGGACTCCGCCACCGTCAGCGCGTGGCTCGCGCACCCGGGCCGCGCGGTCCACGCGGACGGCGAGACGCTCTTCGCATGTATCCCCAAGGTAGGGCGGTGCAGGTTGACAGTATCAAACCCCGTGTTGAAAGCGCCTACGGTTTCAGCGCTTGAAACTGGAATCTCAAACTGCTTTCGAGGTTTGCTTTCCATTTCTACTTGCGCCGCCCCACCAAGGGCGTGATGGCCTCGGGCGCGAAGCAGCCCGCGCGCCAGTTCCTGGACGTGGCGCTCATGCCCTTCGGCGTGCTGCGCTTCCGCAGCGTCTTCACGGAGCCCACCACGCACGTGGACCATGCGACGGCGAGCGAGTACACGCTGTACACGGAGCTGCGCTGCGAGCTGCGGTCGCCCGCGATGCCCGAGCTGCTCAACGGGCACTGGCAGGGGGGTCATTGAGAACACGCACTCGACCGACGTAGAATCTCTTCCCCCTCCTCCGCGTGTCTGTACTAGTATGAGCATTCACCCTGCAGGTAATTCATGAGTCATGCTCCAATATTGCTTCGAGTGTTGTTCTCAATGCCCCTGCTGCCTGGCACCACGTGGCGTTCACGGTGGACGCCGCAAACTTCCTCGTGGTCTTCTACGTCGACGGCGCGTACGTCACCAAGAAGCTGGTAAAAAGCTCGTGCACCAAGGTAGGCCGGTGCAGGTTGACCCTATGAACCCCATGTTGAAAGCGCCTGTATCTAAGAACTTGAAACTAAAATATGATAAACTGCTTTCAAATTTTGGGTTCATTTTCAACTTGCGCCACTACACAAAGGTGGCCGCGTCGCGCTCCGACGGCAAGTCCGTGGATGAGGAGGAATCCAACGCCAAGCTCGGGGCCGTGAAGCCCGCCAAGAGCTTCCTCGGTAGGGCGGTGCTGGTTGAATCGATGAAACCCGTGTTGAAAGTGACTGGAACTAGGCGCTTGAAACTAAAATATGATAAACTGCTTTCAAGTTCTGCTTTCAATTTCAACTCGCGGCGCTACTCGGCGGCATCAACTTGGCCGACACCGCCAAGTCCAACGACGCCAAGGCGGCGGTGGCGGAGGGCGACGCCAGCCGGGAGTTCAAATTCCGCCCGCGGCACGAGTACCGCGCCGCCTACAGCAGCTTTACGCTGGGCGGGCTGTACGACGTGCACGCCGACCGCGTCACGCAGCCGTTCCAGGGCGCCATGGACCAGGTACGGGGGGTTATTGAACCCTAACCCCTACACCCTAAACCCTAAACCCTATACAAACCCTGAACCCTAAACCCTAAACCCGAACAGGCATTTAACTCGACGTTGTGCTCCGATGAGCCGAGTCCGCACGCGCACGTCTGCATGAGCATACACCGTGCAGGTGAGTCATACTCCGATCTCGGTCGAGTGCTTGTTCTCAAAATGATTCTCCTACCAGGTGGCGTACTACAACCGCAAGGTGGCGGACAAGGATATCAAGCGGCTGTCCGAGGACGTGCCATGCGCCGAGGGGTTCAACGGCGATGGGTACGCGTTTTTCCCGGGGACGTCCGCGGAGAACGGCGAGGAGATGATCCTGACCAACCCCATCGCCGGGTGCGACGTCGGGCTGCACACCGTGCGCTTCCGGTACCTCGCCAGCCAGGTAAGGGACTTAACTCGTCACTCGTCCACGTTTTGGCTCAACTTAAGCACTTATTGTGGGACAATGGGTGGTTTCATTTACCAGAATGGCTCAGGTTGAGCTGAGAAGTGGACGAGTGTAAGCCCCTGCAGCCAGGCCAACGGCGTGAAGCTGGACGTGCAGTCCTCCGACACCACCGCCGCGGCCAAGGTTGTGGAGTTCGTGGAGCCCGAGGTAGGGCGGTGCAGGTTGACACCAGCTGAACCCCGAGTTTGACAGCGCGTTGGTTTCTTAAATGGGGGAGGCCCCCTATGGACCATTATTTCCTCACTCTGAAAATTGGGGGAGGCCCCCTATGGACCATTCAGCGCTTGAAAGCAAAATGAGATGAAGCGCTTTCAAACTGTAGTTTCAAGTTCAACTTGCGCCACTACACCGAGGGCATGGACGACACGGTGCTCAATCGCTGGAGAACCTCCGCGGCGGCGGTGTTTGCGGTCAACACGGCGACGCCGCTGGCGCTCACCATCTCGGCGCACCGCGGCGGCGCCACCGTGGTGGACGTGGACGCCGCGCGCCGCCGCCGCCGCGCCGCCGCGCACCGCCGCCGGCTGCTGACGACGGACAACAGCGTCCAGAGCAGCCTCAACGGCACCGCGTCGATGTTGCCCAACAAGGATGAAGGCAAATCCGTGTACGAGCGGCTGAACCCGCAGGATATGGACAGCGTCCCCGAGGACCAGTTCCTGCCCGACGACCTCAAGCAAGGGTTCGATGACCTTCTCGCCGACGTCCCCAGCTTCAACCCCGACGCGTCCACCCTGGACGATGGCAAGGCGTGGATCAAGATGGACGACCTGGTGAAGTGGACCCTGGGCATGAGCTCCGAGGAGAAGAAGGTGAAAAGGAAGGTGTTCCCGCCGCCGCCGCCCGCGCCGCCCTCCCCGCCCCCCGTGGAGACCGCGCGCCAGTGCTCCATCACCGACCGCGGCAAGCAATGGGACCCCCGCGACACGGTGGGGAGGTGCACTTGACACGTGTTGAAAGCTTGCAACCCGTGTTGAATGAGCCTGGTTTATCCCATATCTGAATATCCCATAAGCGGTTGAAACAAAAAATATCATGAAGCGATTTCAAAATTTGCTCACAATTTCAATTTCAAGTTACGGCACTACAACACGGTGGTGCACCGGATGTCCAACGTGTACCACACCAACTTCTCGCAGCGCATGATATCCGACCTCAAGTGCAACTACAACACCCCGTTCGACCGCGCGGCATGGTACGGACTCATGGAGCCGCCTCCCGCCAGCGCCATCGACACGCATTTTGAACCCTCGTTTCTTGAGTGGCAATGCGGAGCCTTCCTATGACGTGGCGAGAGCACTATCCATCAGAGTGACAAGATATTCCATATCGATATCTAGGATGACCATATCGATACCGTCATCTCCCATATCGATACTGCCATCTTAAGGTGATCTTCCATATCGATACTGTCATCTCAGGGTCATGTTCCATATCGATACTGTCATCTTGTGGACAGGATGACCAGATCATATCTTGTCACTCTGCTACCCATAAGTCCCTACCGCGTGGAACCCCGCCAAGTGGGGCGCGATTGAAGACTCGGTGTACCTCCAGGACGCAGTCGGCGGGTACTTCCGAGTGGACGGCAACGCCGGGTCCCAGGTAGGGCGGTGCAGGTTGACCCTATCAAACCCACGTTGACAGCGCCTGGAATTAAGCTCTCACAACTGAAATATGAAAAACCGCTTTCGAAATTTGCTTTCACATTCAACTTGCGGCGCTACACCCTGGTGATGTTCATGGATGAGCGCGATGTGCACCTCAACAGCGACCGCCCGCTCGGCCCGGCGTGCGGATTCAAGTTCCCGGCTTACGCAGTCAAGTACGGCAGCAACATGTGGAAGCTGCCGGGCGGCCAGAGCTCGGTTGACTTCTGCTGGTCGGACCTGGGCGCGGTGGGCTTCAGGGGCGACCCTGTGGACGTTGACCGGTGCCTCTTTCGCAAGCAGGGCCGGATCTTCAACTGCAACGGGCACTTCAAGTACCAGCTCCCATCCATCTCATGGAAGGACATCCAGAACGCGGTGTCAAACAGGGGCAGGAAGTTCTTCATCAAGTTCAGTGAGATTGACTTCTCGCAGAAGAAAGAGACGCAGGCCGACGAAGACGAAGACGACGACGACGATGATGACGACAGCGCGGGTAAGAGCCGCCGCCGCCGTCTCCTCGGTAAGGCCCGGTATCATCCACGTCATCTGGTCATTTAGGGTTTAGGGCTTAGGGCTTAGGGATTCTGGTCATTTATACCATATTTACGAAGTACTCTATGGTCATTCGCACCAAATGACGTTGGTGATACCGGGCCTTACTCCTTGGTAACGAGCCCGAGAGCCCCATTGGGGTAAGGAGTCACGGACAGCCTCTCGCCACATCTTCGACACGCAGTTTGAACCCTGGTGTGTTGAGTTGAATGGCACCCTATGACGTGGCGAGGTGTATCTGGCAGTCCAGTCCCTACATTGGGGAGCCCGAGATTCGCTGCAGCTGGGGTGACTTGAGCCCGGCAAGGCCCGGTATCATCCACGTCATTTGGTGTGAATGACCATAAAGTACTTTGTAAACGTGCTTAAAATGACCAAATCACGTGGATGATGTCATTTGGTGTGAATGACCATGAAGTACTTCGTAAACATGGTTAAAATTACCAAATGACGTGGATGATGCCAGACCTTAGAACCCGGCCGGCAAGAACGGCAAGACACGCGCCTTCGACTCAACCTCGGCCGGCAAGAACGGCAAACACGAGGTGGATCACTGGGCGATTAAGAGCTGGGGTCCCATCGTGAACTCGCAGGGATCCACCTTGAACAGCCAGGTTGCGGACTATGTCACTTGCGGCATCTACGACAAGCGCGAGGAGGATTGCGACGATGCTGCGACGACGGATTGCGAAGTTATGGGCTTGGACAATGTTTTTGGCGGGAAGAAGTTTTGTTGCGCCCCTGAGGGACCTGCGGGAGCCCCTGATCGACCCGAGACACCGATGTCCGCCCTCGTCCCTTACGGCATGATCAAGCTGCGCTACCTGATGAAGTTCTGCGTGGACAAGAACTGGAAGAATCACCAGGGCAAGTGCTGCCGCAACGGCATGGCCGGGCGCTTTTGCATCTACGTTAATGACGTCGCGGGCCAGACCTACGACGGCGAATACACCAGGAAGTCGTTCGACCGCTACAACTCGCAGCTGCTGCTCGACGGCGCCAAACCCTGCGACTTCGGGTACTGCACGGACGGCGACGTGAACGCCGGCAAGGTAAGGCGGTGCAGGTTGACAGTATCAAAACCCGTGTTGAAAGCGCCTATGGTTTCAGCGCTTCAAACTATAATATCATGAACTGCTTTTAACGATTGCTTTCAATTTTAACTTGCGCCGCTGCAGCAAGGCTATGCCGCCGCCGCCGCCGCCGTTCAAGCTGCCGCCCATGCCGGCCAAACCCCCGATCCCCCCCGGTAGGGCGGGCGGTGCAGGTCGTGTAATTCGGCCGATGTAATTCGTGTTGAAAGCGCCGGGAACTATGCGCTTGAAACCACATTATGATAAACCGCTGTCAACTTTTGCTTTCAAATTCAACTTGCGCCGCTACACCCCGGGGAAAAAGATCACTCCGTGGATTACGCCGACTACTCCGAGTACACCCCCCCGCTGCCCCCGCCGGCACCAATGCCGCCGCCCCCCACCATGGTAGGGGAAACCTCCTCCCCCCCTCCTTCCCCCCCTCCTTTCCCCCCTTTCCCTCCTCCTTTCCCTCCCTCCTTTTCCCTCCTGCGTTCCCCCCTTCCCCCCCTCCTTTCCCGCCTTCCCCCCCCTCCTTTCCCCTCTCCTTATTTCCCCCCTCCGTGAACCCTAAACCCTAAACCCTCAACCCTGTAATTCCTGAACACTAAACCCTAAACCACGGCGCAGTATACCACCCGCGGCTGGAAGTGTATGCCCGCAACGGTGAACTTCGACGTGGCAAACATGTTCGGTCACAAGGCGGTGTGCGACGTCGCTAACAACGAGGTAGGTTGCCAGTATCAAAACCCGTGTTGAAAGCGCCTATGGTATCAGTGCATGAAGCTATAATATGATGAAGTGCTTTCAAATTTTGCTTTCAATTTCAACTTGCGCCGCTACAACAAGGTCGTCGCCGGCTTCTGGTGGGAGCCGTGCGAGATGAAGGATTTCTCCGTCCCTGTCGGCAAGGCGGTGCCACTTGAAACGTGTTTTACGGGGGGCCAGGGCGACAGCCTAGTGCCTCCTCATGCACGCGGAAGCGTCTTTCTCTTGAAACGTGTTGAAATCAGTATTGAAAGCGCCTGGATTCAGATCTTGAAGCAAAAGATATGTTAAACCGCTTTCAAACTTTGCTTTCAATTTCGACCATCGCCTCTACACAACGGCAACACCACCAACGCCACCACCGGATCTCACGGCACCAACGGCACCAATACCAGTGCCACCTTAGGCAGCTCCACCCCGGTATCATCCACGGCGCCAGTGCCCGTGCCCGGTGTGGTGCTGAAGACGCTGTGTGCCAACGTGGAGGCGCTGTACGAGGTGGAGGGCGGGTCGTGCGACCGCCACGACACGGAGCCCTTCATCATCCAGGTGGCCACTTTTTTACCCCCTTAAATCACCCTTAATGTCCCTGTAATACCCCCTTAATACCCTCGCATCATCCCCTTAATACCCCTGTAATATCCCCTGAATACCTTCGAAATTCCCCCTTAATACCCCCTCATACCCCCTCCATACCCCCTTCATCGTGCAGGACGAGACGATGGGCGTGCTCGCGGAGCACCCGATGCAGTGCCCGGCGAAGAAGGCGATGCAGTTCTGGTCCTTCCGCAAGGACCCACGGCCGTGGTATGTGCGGCGCCAGTACCCGGGCGGCGCCGTGCTCTCCATGGAGTGCTGCGACGCGCCTCACCTGCACACGTGCTCGGAGCGCACGACCAGCTGCATGAAGGCAGAGTCTTACACTCGTCCACTTATCGGCTTGTCGTGAGCACTTTCAGTGGAATACGGTGGGTGTATTGGGTGATTTTAGCGTCAAAACGACTGAGGTTGAGCTGAGCATGGACGTGTTTAAGCCCGTGCGTGAAGGACGACGCCAGCTTCCTGAGCAAGGTGTTGAGCCCCGAGAGGGTTATGTGCAGCGTCCAAAGCGAAGAGGTCATGACGGGCTGGCACATCTCGGACGAGGACTGCTCCAAGGGGTAGGGCGCAGAGTGACAAGATATCCCATATCGATACGGTCATCTCCCATATCGATACTGTCATCTTACGCTCATGTTTCATATCGATACTGTTGTCTTCCATATCGATACTGTCATCTTAGGGTCATGTTCATATCGATACTGTCATCTTGACATCTTGTGGACAGGATTATCAGATCATATCTTGTCACTCTGGCGGAGTCATTGATGCGCGCCACGTCATCCCACACATTTCAGACCCTGGACCCTTGAGAGTCGGATGACGTCCCCCGTCCCCCGACGCCCGACGTGGCGAGCATTATAAACGCACGCGGCCCTCCCGAGGGGTACAAGAAGATCGTGAGCTCGTGCTGCAGCACCTCGCGCCCCGCCAACGCCTCCGCGCCCAGCACCCTGTACGACAGCACCTCCGGGGAGGCCGCCATCGCCCATGCGCTCGAGGTGCGGCCAGAGTGACAAGATATCCCATATCGATACTGTCATCTCCCATATCGATACTGTCAATCTCCCATATCGATACTGTCATCTCCCATATCGATACTGTCATCTCCCATATCGATACTGTCATCTTAAGGTCATCTTCCTAATCGATACTGTCATCTCCCGTATCGATACTGTCAGCTTAAGGTCATCTTCCTATCGATATTGTCAGCTTGTCATTTTGTGGACAGGATGACCATATCATATCTTGTCACTCTGGGTGGGGCGGCGTAAACAATGCGCCTGCCGCTGCCCGCCGCGGCATCCTCCACGTTGCACACCCTCGTTTCTTGAGTGAAACGCGAGTTGAACGCCAACAGCCCATCACATGACGTGGTGTGCATCCTTTACTCGACCCTCGCTCCAGTCGCAGCTCGAGCAGAGTGGCACGGCGCCCGAGTTCGAGGACGCGCCCCCCGTGGGCGGGCCCCTGTTCGACACCGTCATCGTGCAGCGGGGCGCGAGCAACGTGGCGGTATGGTCATTGCGCCCAATACGACACCACTCGATATGATCACTTGACCAAAGAGCGGAGGAGGGTACTGGGCATTACCCTGTGGTAGATGGGGTCAATATGGTCATTGAGCCCAAACGACACCACTCGTTATGGTCATTTGACCAAAGAACGGAGGTGGGTACCGGGCCTTACCATGTGGCCGCGGCGGTGTACGGCGGCAAGGCAAACTGGCCCGAGGCGGCGCTGCGGTCCGTCCCGGGGACGTCGACGTGCAAGCGCAGGTTGGAGGACGGCGCGACGGGCGACCTCTCGATGGCGCTCCAGACGTGCAGCGAGCTCGGCGACGTGCACGAGCGCCAGGCAGGGGCTTACATTCGTCCACATTTCGGCTCAACCTGAGCCGATTTCGTCACTGTAACCCTCCAGCGTGCCGCGCAAGGAGTGCTTACGCTGAGCTGAAAAGTGGACGAGTGTAAGCCCCTGCCGCCAGGAGCTGGGCGGGAACAAGTACATGAAGGCGTCCGTCACCGTGGGCATCAGCTTCGAGGGAGCGTGGGCGATCCGCGTCGTCTCGCGCGGCTTCAAGGTAGGGCGGTGCAGGTTGGCCCTAGCAAACCTGTGTTGAAAGCGCCTGGAACTAAGCGCTTGAAACTAACATGTGATGAGCTGCTTTCAAATTATGCTTTCAAATTCAACTTGCGCCGCTACATCAAGGGCGCGCTTGTGGTGGCGCGCGTGGTGAGCGGCGAGGAGTTTGTGGTGACCGTCGTGGACCTCGAGCCCATGCAGGCGGCCGAGAGCGTCGGCGCGACCGCCGGCACGCTCCAGAAGGCGGAGGCGTACTTCATGTCCATCAAGGGGCTGTACAAGATCTCCCTGTACGCCGCGTATGACGGCGAGGGCGACCACGCAGCGCACAAGGACAGCGACCCGGCAAACCGCCCCGACGCCATTCTCTTCCGGCAGTTCTCGCACTGCAACGCGAGGTTGTGGACCGTGCTGAACGCGGAGAATCTTGACGCGTGCATGGACCCCGCGGAGGAGAAGAGCGCAGCTTTGAGGTCCTCCTCCGAAGCGCTTGCCACCACCGAGCTGACTAAGAAGGGCAAGATGAAGCTGCCCAACCTGGTAGAGCGGTGCAGGTTGAACCGATGAAACCCATGTTGAAAGTGCCTGGAACCAAGCGCTTGAACCTACATTATGATGAACCGCCTTGAACCTTTGCTTTCAAATTCAACTTGCGCCGCTGCAACCTGGACTTCGACGGGGCGTTCCTGTCGCTGAAGCTGAGCGCGAACATGATGGTAAGGCGGTGCAGGTTGAAACCAGTTGCACTCCGAGTTGGAAGCGCCTGGTGTCAGCGCTTGCAAATGAATTGCGATGAACTGGTTTCAACTTTTGCTTTCAATTTCAACTTGCGCCGCTACATGATGGAGTGCTACTTCATCTTCCAGGGCATGTTCACGTTCCTGGGTAGGGGGGGGGCGGTGCAGGTTGCCAGTATCATCAACACCTGTGTTGAACTTGCAAGTGCCGCCTGGTATCAGCGCTAGAAGCTACAATTTGATGCACCGCTTGTACGAACTTTGCTTTCAATTTCAACTCGCGCCGCTTTAGGCCAGCCCGATGTAATCTCGAGATCCGGTCAACATTTTGGGTTGGATTGGTAGTGGGGCGGCGGGCGAGTCGGATCGGCGAGTCGGTCTACATCGTATGGGCAACATGCCCCCTGATATAAACCCTAAGCTCACGAGCAACCCTAAACGCAAAGTAGACTGCTTCATATGGGCAAAATGACCCAAAACCGATCCGACTCACCCCAAATCGCCCAAAATCGAGGTGGCGGGTTGACCGGATCTCGAGATCAAATCGGGTTGGCCCTACACCTGGGCATCTCCATCTCCATCGACGTCAGTATCAAGCCCGGCACGTTGGAGCAAGGCGGAGGGATCAACATGGTGGGGCGGCGCAGGTTGACCCGATGAAACACACCCTGAAAGCGCCTGTATCTTAGCGCTTGAAACTAAATTGTGATAAACTCCTTTCAAGTTTTGCTTTCAAATTCAACTTGCGCCGCTACAACGTGGCGTTCAAGTTTGTGTGGCGCATGGGCTCGATTCTCATCGGCGAGATCGCCGGCTACATGAGCATCGCGCCGCTCGACCTCGAGGCTCTCGTCGGCGGCGACTTCAGCGCCCTCCTGGTAGGGCGGTGCAGGTTGACCCCAGGTTGTCCCCATGTTGACCGCGCGTGGTGTCAGCGCTTGAACATGAACCTTTTTCAAGTGTTGCTTTCAATTTCATCTTGCGCCGCTACATCCTGGACATCAAATTCATGATCGGCGTCAGCATCAAGCCCAACTTCCTCAACCTCATCATCATGGCAGGGGGGTGCTGAAGACAACCAATCAACCAGCGTTGATTCGGTGAATCGAGTCCGACCAAGCGTCCGTATAATGCACTGCATTCGCCCTGAAGGCAAGTCATGATCCGATCTCGGTCGAGTGCTTGTTCTCAATGACCCTCCCGCATGGTGGTCGAGTTCGTCATCAAGATTATCCTCAAAATTATCCTCTTCATCCTACTCATGATAATTGAGGTTTGCCAGATCGCGCTCGAGTTTGCGATGGTCGTCGTCGAGGGGGCAGGGTCTTAAATTCCTTCCCTTTTTAGCTTAACTTGAGCAGCTTTGTCCCTCAAACCGCTCAAGTACTAATCCCTCGAAAGTGTTGGCAGTTTCTCTGTGCCCTTTTCAGCTCAAACTCAGTGTAAGGGTGACCGGTCACCCCTATAGCTCGCAACGTGATTGGCTGACAGGCTGACTGCTCCCGTAGTGTACCGGGTACAGTGCGTATTCTAGGTTTGGATTGGTGCGGTCTGATTGGTCGAACGGCTTCGATTCGATACCAGACCCGACACTGAGTTTAACCGCCAGCCGCTTTGTCTCTGAAACCAGGCGCAGAAAGCCGTCAACTGGGCGCAGCGCTCGCTCCGCGCGGTGGAGAGGTAGGGCGGTGCTAGTTGACCCTATGAAACCAATTTTGAATGCGCCTGGACGTACACGCTTGAAACTAGAACATGTTAAACTGCTTTCAAACTTTGCTTTCAATTTCAACTTGCGCCGCTACAGAGGGGATGATACAGAGGCGCGCGGACAAGAAGCGCGCCCTGGAGCAGAGCTACGTGGTAGGGCGGTGCAGGTTGACCCTATGAAACCCAGGTTGAAAGCGCCCGGAACTATGCTCTTGAAACTAAGATATGATGAACCGCATTCAAACTTTGCTTTCAATTTCAACTTGCGCCTCTACAACGTGGACATGGAGGTGACCATCGCCACCAAGCTGGAGCCGCTGACGCAGCGCGGCGAGGACTTCTGCGAAGCGAAGTTGGCGGGCGCCGGCACCAACGGGTGCTACACGGTCGACGGAAAGGAAACCTGCGCGTACAGCATGATCGGCGCGGGGCAGGGCCTTACACTATTCCACTTCTCAGCTCAACCTGAGCCTTTTCTGTCACAAAATTACACCCTGAACACCCCCTCACACCCCCCGACACCTCGTAAACACCCCCTCAATACCCCCTAAACGCACCCCCTATCCCATAAAAAGCGCTTACGTTGAGCTGGAAAATGAACGAGTGTAAGCCCCTGGCGCGGGGTCGCTCCCCGACAACTGCGAACAATTTATGGCAGGGCCCTCCAATCGTTCCCTGTTCAGTTGACAGTCGGTGTAAGCGTGACTGGTCACGCTCATCTCCTCAAAATCGAGGGTCTATTTACTCAAGGATGGCGACCCGGTCGGACTTCCGGCGAGTCGGTCGGTGAGATTTTCGAAATGAACAGTTCTGATTGGACGAATAGACTTCGATACCATATCTTCGATACCAGATCCGACACTGAGTTTAACTTGATGGAACTTGAGCACCTTCGAGGGATAACTGCCAGTGGATACATGTACAAAACAAAGTAAGTTGAGCTGAGAGAGACGAGAAGAGAGAGACGCTTCCGCGTGTATAAGGAGGCACCAGGCTTTCGGCCTGCCCCCCGTGAGAGAAAGAAATAGAGAGAGAGGCTTTCGCCGTGGCCCCCGTGTAGTTGAGCTGAAACGGGATCGACTGGAAGGCCCTAGTTGATGGCCAACGCCAAGAGCCTGATCAAGGAGTACAACGGCAAGTGCTGCGGCTTCTGGAAGCGCATCTCGCGTTTCATTCAGGTTGTCATCACCGAGGTGCTCGTCATGGTGCTGCTGCTGCTGCTGCTCGTCCCCCAGATTATCCTCAAGGTAGGGCGGTGCAGGCTGACCCTATCAGAGGAAGAGAGAGAGAGAGAGAGAGAGAGAGAGAGAGAGAGAGAGAGAGAGAGAGAGAGACGCTTCCGCGTGTATGAGGAAACACCAGCCTTTCGCCCTGGCCCCCGTAGGTTGAGCCTATCAAACCCACGTTGAAAGCGCCTGGAACTAAGCACTTGACACTACAATATGATAAACTGCTTTGATTTTGCTTAAATTTTGTTTTCAAATCCAACTTGCGCCTCTACATCAAGGTGGCCGAGTTCGTGTTATTCGCCATCATGTCGGTGCTCAAGCTGGCCGAGGTATGGGCGGTGCAGATTGCCAGTATCACAACCTGCGTTGAAACCGCCTACGGTATCAGCGATTGTTGAAGCTATGGGATACTAGTGCTTACTGGATACTAGTGATGAAGTGCTTTCAGATTTTGCTTTCAAATTGAACTTGCGCCACTACAACGAGGCGGCGATCCTTGCCTGCATCAAGGCGATCGGCTCCTTCGGCGATATGGCAGGGGGGGTATTGAGAACAAGCACTCGACCGACGTTGAATCGACAAACTGAGTCCGCGCATCTGTGTGAGCGTTCACCCTGAAGGTAAGTCTTGCTCCGATCTCGGTCGAGTCCTTGTTCTCAATGACCCTGCCCTATGGGCCGCGTGCTGAACAAGAGGAACCGCGTCATCAAGCCCAAGTTCATGCGGTGGATCGACAAGCTCGTGCTAATGCGCATCTGGGTGGGGGGCCGTGCATGTTGAAACCGCTTGAAACCTATGTTGAAAGCGCCGCCGCTGCCGTCGTTTCAGCTCTTGAAACTAACGTATGATGAAATGCTTTCAAATGTTGCTTTCAATTTCCAACTTGCGCCACTACGTACGGGAGGTGAAGCTGGCGGCTGAGTTCTCCCCCCTGTCAGTGGGCTTCGCGTGCAGCATCGACATGGTGCTCTTCAGCGCCGAGATCTTCTTCGAGCTCAGTTTCTCGCTCGACTTCTCGTACATCGTGAATGAATTCCTGGAATGGGTCAAGTCCTGGATCGCGGGCGAGTCCGACGGAGACGACGACGAGGCCAGCGCCGCGGCGTCGTCGGCGCTCGGCGCGCCTGCCGCGCTGGGTTTCCTCGCGCACCCCTCGTTCGCGTTCGACGCGGTGCGCACGCAGCACGGGCGCGTGTACGACGATTTGTACGGCGTCGCCAAGCGTTCCGTCGCGCCGCGCGCCCGGAGCCTCGCGCTCGTGCGGGCGCACGCCACACTGGGGCGGGACGACGCCGACCACATGCAGGGCGGCGACTTGCGCGAGCACATCGGGCACGAGCACGAGCGCCACGCGTCGCTCGTCGCGCTCGTCGCGGCGGCGCGCGCGCACAGCTCGGAGTCGGCGCTCGGCGCCGCCATGCGCGCTGCGCCCGTCGAAGTATCGAGCCACATCGCCGCTATCCTCGGCGCCGCGCCGACGCACCACGGCGAGTGGGTCTCCGCGTGCACGCCCAAGTCTACTTCCTCGGACGCGACACTACATGACGTGTGCGACGCCTCCGCCGCCGCCGCCGCCGTGGCGTGTGCCTCCACGCCGGGCTCCACGGACTGCGCCTACGCGCTCTCCGCGCTCCGCTCCCGCCACTGCGCGAGCCGCTCCGACATCCACCCTCACATCGAGAGCTGCTCCTCCGCCGAGCGCCTGCGCGCCGCGTTCCCCGCGTGCAGCCGCGGGTGCGTCGCCGCTATGCACGGCGTCGGATCAGCCTGCGGCTTCCTCGTTCCCCGCGCGGGCCACGGGCACTCCGGCGAAGACAGCAGTGCTTGCGACGGCGCCGTTCGCGCGGCGCAGTCCCAGTGCGCTCCGTCCTCTACTACCTCGTCATCGTCCCTTTCCTCGTCACCGGCGGTCTCGTCCTCGCACGACAACGCCGCGTGCGTCGACGCGCTGAGCGCCGTGCCCGGCGCCCTCATCGCCAAGGCTTCGGAACACTCCGCCGCATTCATGGGCGGCAAGCACGTGCTGACGTGGTCCGAGGCGGGCGCCCGGGGCGTCTTGCACGACGGGATGTGCGCGCTCGCGTCCGACGGGCACCTGGACCTGCGCGGGAACGAGCTGGTCGGCGGCGTGCCCGCGTGCATGCTGGCCGCCGGCTCCGAGTCCAGCGGCAACCTCTTCATCGCCCGCAACCGCCTCTCCGGCAGGGGCTTACACTAGTCCACTTCTCACCTCAACCTGAGCCGTTTCTGACAAAAAAACGCACCCTAAACACCCCCAATACTACCTAACGCGCCCTAAACAACCCCAAACAACCCCTACACGCACCCTCTAGCCCACCTTCGCAGTTTTCCAGGGGGGCACAAATGGCGGTCAACGCTCTTCGAATTCGAAGACTCCAGTTAATAGACGGTCAGATCCGACACACAAACTTCCGGAAAGAGCACTCGGTCGAGGTGAGCGGCTCCGGCGGCGTCGAGCCGTAGCGCTTGGCGTGTTCTTCGCTTTTGGCATTCGGCACGTGCTCGGGGATGTCGAAACAGACGACGTACGTGT